>Ga0210059_1017195_pt1 | contig 10342 bp, 8 predicted proteins | sample Ectturendosymbi2_FD_188042 | JGI IMG/M metagenome (GOLD analysis project Ga0210059, IMG submission 188042) | Ecteinascidia turbinata endosymbiont from Florida, USA - Sample 2 (SPAdes) (version 2) | ecosystem: Host-associated > Tunicates > Ascidians > Unclassified | place: Key West, Florida...
GGATGATTCGGGAGTTGAGGCAAGAGATGATTCGGAAAAAGTTATGGAATGTTATGTTGAAACAGTTAAGAAATCATAAAACGGATGCATTTATTGAAAAGGGTCTCGATTCGGAGGGGTGGTGTGGTCTTTTGAAGGCCTTTGACAATTGGCGCAACTTACTCTCCCAGTTTTCAGTGACAACGGAGGCTTACGTTTTTGACTGAAGTTCGTATGCTTTCTCTGCAATCCGCACTAGCTTAGACTTTTAGTTCGGTAATGACAGCGTAATAGTTACGGCGTGTGTTTTAAACTGCAGTCCGCGTGTTTTCCTTAATTCTAAAAGCCTTAGCGTGTGTTTGAAACTGCAGAAGTCTTGTTTTATTATTTCATCATTCCACCCGTAAGTTTTAGTATTTCATCATTCCACCTGTAAGTATAACGCTTTGTGAGCAGATTTGGCTGCTTTTCCCTTGTGGTACTTCGGCACTTGAATGTTGGTACGTGCTGTCTGAATCCTGGCAGAGATATGAAAGCACAGCATGGCAATCAGATTCCTCGAATACCCTACTTCAACTTCGAATACAAAACGTTTTGTTCAATATTTGTGTTCTTGGAGGACGCTGACGTTCCAGCCAGTCCCGTCGCCACTGAGGGGGCTTTGGTGGGCTTAGCCCCCCAAACAAAGCTCCAAGCCCCTTCAAATTGAAATAGGAAACACTATAAGCTACTGGAATTTTTGTCAAATTTGAATGTCAAGCCCCCCCGCACAAACGCAAAGCCCTCCTATTCACGACTTTCTGGCGACGGTTCTGGTTCCAGCTAACTTGACATTCAGGTTTCAGGGTTTCACAAGGGTTAATACACTTCTTGGTTTATTGATGACCACTGCTTCAACTTGGCATTTTCTCTGGCGAAAGCCCGATGTTAAGTTGGCTAACAAAGCAGGTTGTTTCTGAACAAAAGAGCAATTAAACAAAACTTTGAATTCTTTTATTGCATACGTTCACTGGTTCTACAAAAATGAACGCGTTGACCTGTGGAAACAATAAAATGAAATTATTTAAGTTTCTGTCTTCCTAAACCATTTGTCATACTAACACTTCTACTCATCAATTCAACATTCAAGATTTTCCATACGTTTCTGAAAGCAGCCTCTTCTGAAATGCTTGCCAACTCAACGTAAAAATGTAAAGGAAGCCTCCTCAACTTCGTGAAAAGTAAATGTTATCTACTTTTAAAATCCTGTGTCAAATTTCATGTTAGCACTAGGCCTATTCGGTATCAGGTTACTACAAAAACCACGTTGTAAAAAAAGAACGTCGAAAGTGCTTTGAAATATTCAAAAGATAGACCAGTGATTTTTTGTTTCAGTCAACGCGCAGGCTCTCGCAAGGCAGAGAAGCACGGTACTAAGATGTTATCGCAATTGTCTTCTCGCACGAGGTAGAAAGCTGGAGAAACCTAATATTCGCAACTACTTGCTGCAGTGTTTGTTCTTAGTTATGCCAAAGCTCTCTTAGGGATTAGAAACAACAGCACAAAATTGAAGCAGTTAATTAAAATTGTGTTGGACGTTCCAAACGCAACTGTTTACATCATCATCAAATTTCAATGGTCGCTTTGGGAATCCGGGCAGGAATACCATTTATGCGCAGAATCCTTCTTGAGACCACTATGCCATCGGCTTGCTGAATTAAAGAAACTGAGGTGAAAGTAGTATAACTTTGGATTCCACAAAACCGCAGGTGCTTCTAAACTTCTGATTCATTCTTTGCTTGGGCATGGTCCGATTGCCTGCAACCCCGTGCCATATGCTTATGAAACGTGCGCCAGGGGCGTTTGGGAGATGCATTTCCACCCAACTACCCCCCATGGATTCACCACTGCTTACTTGGGTGCACCTTTCGCTTTTTTTCGACGGTGGTATAACCATCTCAATTTAGTGGGGAAGTGCAAATCCCAAATATAGAATCTAAAACCCAGCGAAGGGTTTTCTGAGGGGGGCAAATTTTTTAAACTATGACCCACTACATGTCATGTGCCAAGGTTATTTTGGCGTAGTCACGTGTTGGTAGTTCGTTTAGATCAAAAGCTGCGCATCTGGAAATTGGATTATCAGTGTGGAAGCTAATTCTGTTTCTCTCAAGTCTTCAGTTATTGCCAGGACATGATTTTGCTCTGAGAGTAAGAAATAGTGTTTTAGTAGTGTTTTGTTATTCGCCGTTGCCATCAAAAGAGACTCACCACTTTTTTCTTACAATGATATGTTTCTTTTATGGAAATAAACGTGTTATTTTGCACGGTGTCTTTGTTTTACGCACCATTATTTCTTATTTGTGCATCTTTTAGCGACACTTGGTAACTATCGTGATAAAGCAATCAGATTGAAACTCGATGTCACCATGAAAGTAATTGAAGTTGAAAGTAAATCTAATTCTATGACATAAAATTTGTGCAGAAGAAAAAAGGATCTCACTTTGAACGTCTACGTTCGCCAGTAGGTGCCCTCGATCATAAGCGTCGGACTCGGAGGGATATTTTCCAGGGGAGACAATAGTGGATTTTTCAAGGGGTAGTCAAATGGTTTTTCCATGGAGGCCAAAAAATGGTGAAATTTCATTTTACCCACTCGAAACTACGAGAACCATCTTTTTTGCTAAATATTTAATAGGAAAATGTTGAATTTCAAAATCCAGGGGCAGCAAGGCCCGCTGCCAGTGACGTAACTGACGGGGGGGCAAGGGGGAGAGCCTCCTCCCCTGGCAAGCTAAATGTAAAACCTGGGACCCTTTATCTGACATTTTGAAATTTAGTATTCTTTAATTCAGGGGTGGGCAATTAGCGGCCCGCGGGCCACATGTGGCCTGCCACATCGTTTTCAGTGGCCCGCGAGAGCATTCAGAAAAAATCCTCAAATCTGAAATTTCCTCCAGCTTAGTGCTGAGGCTAACTTGTCAGAGACTTGCTTTTATTTCCATTAGAAGGACGGCCTTCCGCTGAAATCGGCCTTCCAAAAGTGGCCCCTAAGACAAATTAATTGCCCACCCCTGCTTTAATTTGTTTTTTTGCCTTTTTCCGGGTGTTTTCGTTTTTTTCTCTAGTATGGACATCCAGAGATTCACAATCGTTACTTAACTTTTTTCTGAGTTTTGGCTAGCGGGCCCCTCTACGGTGACCAGTGGGCCTCCTTCAGGTAAGCTGTGCCCCCCCTGGCTCAAACCTCTAATTACACCACTGCCCGCTGCCTCCCTTCCGACTCCAATGCCCTCGATAGCCTCACGAAAAATGTCTGATATTGATCCTGCTTCGTATGAAAACCTGCTGTTTGGCGCCTTAATTTGGTCCGAAGCATTTTATACTTATGAACTGTTATACAATACACACAGTTGATCAAGAAGATATGGCTAGGTACTTCTCAGATCATAAAATTAATGTCTTGTCGTTGACTTTTTAACTCAAAGGTAAACACTCTCTTGGTCAACCGCCACTTCTCGGTTGCTACGAATTCTTTCAACCACAAAATGTGCTATAATACCTCTTGCCAATGAGTCCATTAAGACCGAACAATGAGTATGTGCAGTATCCCAAAAATGTATACACATTTTAGATAAGTCTAATCAATCTGTGTTTATGGATATGAAATATATTCTAAAACTGCACTAGGATCTAGCTACCGTTTAATTGTAACAACGCCTGTTTCCAAACTGATATCTGTTGTTGTCCAGGCAAAGCAAATCTACAGAGTCGCAAAAGCTACGATACGTTTGTTATTTACGTAGATTTTCATTCAATTGCTGCTCTTACAGTAATTCAGCACTTGTTGCAGGCTTCATGGCTTACTCTTTGTCTTCGGGATGGACGGATGGTAGTGTGGGGTTGTCCCATCTTGCTGACATTAAAAGATATTTTTTCGATTCCTTTCCAGTACCCTTTCTTCCTTTGTGGGCTTGTTGTTTGCGGTCTTTCGGGACGCTTCTTGTGGACATTCTGAACTTTACGGCCAGCTTCAAATTTCTCTAATTTGCGTGATGGTAAGTCACGTTGGTGGGTTTCTTTGAAACGCCCTCTGAAATTGTCTTTGCATCTTAATTGCGTTTTTACACTTCCAGTAGCATTTTAGAACGAACTTCGCTTGTTTTAAGTTTAGTCTATCTGTCAGTATTTATTCTAATGGGTTTAACCTGAAAAAAAGACATTATTTGATTTGTCAACTTTTAAATGTTAAAACCATAGGTTGTCCCAATAACGTATATACACTTTAAATAAAAGCTTTGCAAACGCTGTAAGTACTACGTTTGTATAACAATCAAACAAACTGCAACATTTTTCTTGTTTTTACATATTTTAAGCAGCCTGCTGAATAACGTAGCGGCTGATGAGACCACCGGGATACATGAGTTAAATGTAACTTTGCCAGAGCTCATGTAACAAAACTGTCACGTCAGAACATAGGTAAAACTTTTAATCATCTTGGAAAAATCGGAATTAAGAGGACATCTCGTTATAATAACACAATTAAGTGAAGGCATACTGGAATGTCAGCTAAAATTGTGTGAAACATTCTCACAATCAGTGAAATTTCTATAATTTTTATTTGGTGATGGGGAAATTGGGCATTTTCGCCTATCATTTCAAACCGAAACGGAGGTGCGCCAAGTTTCGACGCACGTCCGAATGGTGAGTACACGCCTACAAATACGTGTATCATTAATTCAGCATTTTCTTGGAAACAGGAATAAAACGGATTAGGCAGAAAGAATGTTTTTGAAAACGGATTTTCAGTTTTTGCGTGTTTGAATTTTTTAAGTCAAGTTGATCAATTAAAAGAAGTAATTATTTTCTCTGATCTCCACCCGCACCATATGACTTTTACCAGGGGCGCAACCAGCTCTTCATTTCGATGGGGGCAATTTTCATGAAATTTCATTCGATGACGTCATCGTACTTATCCAACTGTGGTAAAACTTTTTCGTAAACGGTCACCTATAATAGTAATGCATTTTTACCCGCAGACACGAAGAGCATGGTATACAAACACCCGCATTCTGCACAACGCTGGTTAATTAAAACAGAACGTCTTACAACGGCGCTGGAGGCTGAATCACCAGTGTCAAGCGAAATTTCTGACTTCACGTCATATGCGCATGCACAGAGAAACATTCTACATATAAATAACGCTGAGAAAACTGATGATTAGGGCTTAGGGTTTGGTGTTTAGGTAAGTGTGTCGGGTTAGGGTTTGTATTACAGTTAGAAAACGAAAAATAATTGAAGTCTAAGATTAAGTTCAATATTTTTCACTGGTTTTACTTATTCCCGTACTGTAGCTCGTTGTCGGTATCTGACATCTAATCAAAAAGTTTTAATTTACACAACATACATAAAAAAGTAATCGTCAAACTTTATTCCTTTGCTCTGAGAAGCAAAATGACTGACAAAAATAATAGGTCAGAATTTTCGCAAAGGTCAGAAATTTCGCTTGACACCGGGCTGCAGAAACTTACTTACTTAACAGAACGTTTTGTAACGGCGTTGGAGGCCGAGCCTCAGGTTTACAGACGCGTTCTTAACACTATTTGTTCACTTGGTACAGCACTACTGCAGAGTGGGACGCTAATTCCTAAACTGGTCAAGACCAGGTAAAGTACGAATGCATTGTGACATGCACACCCTCAAACGAACAAACACTGCAAAGTTCGAGCACTCGGTCACAAAGTAAAATGCGGTTGTGGTGTTCAAAAAATAAGGACGAATATAAACAATCTGACTGCCTCAAAGCAGGCAACCATACGTTATTAGACCTTCTGCATCTTTCGAGAAACAAGTACATATTTTTTCTTAATACAGCCTCAAATGTAGGAATGTTACATTGAACCTGATGAGTCATGACTACTAACACTCGCTCTCAAGGCAGGGTGTATAGAGCTCTGCATCCAAAATTATAGGCCACACGCAATCTTTGCATGCATGACTTTCTGAAATTCCACCATATTTGTATGGCGTACAAAAGGAACGAAAAAGTACATTTTTAACTGCATTTGAACATCGGCTATAGGAGGCTCGCAGCTTGTTTGCTGCACAATATTTTTATCGCAGTTGTCTCTGAATGTCTTTGTCATCTGACAGCTCAGTATTCAGTACAGCTCCCAGATATTTGTTGGTTTTAACAGATTGTAGATTTTAGTGGTTAGCAGATTTTAGATTTTACCACCCATTTGTCAGTAATGAGGTGACTGTGGTTTTTGCACTCTTAGCCTTAAACTTCATACAGTTTTGCTGCAGTTGAACATATTTCCATGCGATTCTGCATAAACCTGACACACAGATAAAAGTTCTCTTCGCAACATTTCCGAAAATGAGAACCTTTCAGTTTTAATCAAGATGCAGACCGAACGATCAGGACAGAGTAAAAATTAGTATCCTCATACAAACACCTGGTTCCGTACTCAACTAGTGTAGTCATGGCTTTAGTGTGACAGATGTATAGGCTACTACAGTAGTAAACCTGCCTAATTTTCGTAAACCTGCCTAATTTTCGTCTTGTTTAGCAAATGCGTTCTAGCTCTATTCTTCTGGGATGTGTTTGAATTTCTATCACAAATGAAGATCCCAAACTTGAGGGACAGGCTATGTCAAGGGTGAGGGGATCTTTGAATGCTACCATTTCGGACAAAACGGATGAGGTGTCTTGTGTCTTCAGCGCATAATGGATCCGGTGTGTTTGGGGCAAAACGGCTTTTTCTGGCATCCATGAATTGTGTGAAAGTTTTTACAAGCACGTTTAAGGCTATGAGCTTTCAGGGCTTGCACTGGTTGCAAAAGTTAGGGTATTGTAAAGCGTCATTTGGAGCCAAAGTGGTCTAGTAGGTAGGCGGGTTCAACACTTGACTAGCACTCATATGACACATTTCTAAACCTTTTTCCCAAGCCGTGGTACTGGGATCAACCCAGAAAGACACGAAAACGTGAAACAGTCCTCACGCTAAATTTAGTTGAAAACTATCAGGTTTCGAACCGAAAATGCAGCTAAACAACATTTTTTATAGAAATGTACTACGTCAGTAATGGTGATCCGCTTTGCCCCTATCAAAAATAATAATCAAAAGGACGTAGAAGAACAAGCGCTTTGTCGCAGCACTAACTGTTATGCCAAGATTTCTCTAATCAGTTTGAAAGTTTCAGCAATTTGCACGGTTCAACAGTACCCTAATGCAGTGTTTTTCAACCATTTTGTTGCAGCGGAACCTTCCGTAAATGTTTGCGTTGCTCATGGAACCCTGTGCAATGATCCAAGTGTCTATATTGCTACAACCGCATAGAACTGTGGTTGCGAATTCCGTCCCAGGCAATTACGGTCTGTTTCGACGGAACCCCCGGCAGCCACTCGCGGAACCTCGGTTGAAAAACACTGCCCTAATGTTATAAGTTTCATGAGGGCAAATTGAGGCCCGTCTAAGAAAAAATAATGCACGAACAAATAGACAAAAATTGCCTTAGAAATCCGAACATTTTAAACCATATCTCACGTTTTGACACTTCCAGCATATTTGTGGTTAAAATACCAATCATTTACGAATTTGTCGATCAGATAACCTGTCTCATGATAAATCTTGTAAGGAGATAATTAACCAGTAGAACAAAGAAAAACTCAAATAAGGCTTCTTAAAAATGATTACAATATAAAATTTCATCTTTATTCTTTGAAAGTTTCTGCAAATGTCAAAAGTGCCATGCAATGTTTTGAAAATTTCGGGGGGGGCAAATGCCCCCTGGTTGCGCGCCTGACTTTTACACAGTCTTTGTTTCGACACAAACCAATGGAAAATTGTCAAACTCGGTTGGCGGTGATTGATACCAAGAGATAAACGTCTTACCAGGTTTTTCACCAAAACTTCGTGCCATTCACCATAATGTAACAGCACTTTGCTCGTTTGTGCCAGTGGAGAGACGCAGTATGCTACAATTAACTACCGAAGTCAGTCGTGGCAGACCTGGAATACAACTGCTGGATGATCAAGTTACCAATTATTCGTTTTTGACAATGTTAGCGATGTTTGATCTCAATGAAAAGCAAAACATTCTTTCAGAGTATAGGCGTAGCCAGGGGGGGGGCCAGGGATCATGCCCCCCAAATTTTTGGTGCATCTAGTCACTTTGTGCTTTGAGAGGCGGCATCCCAAACAAAATACTGTTATTCGCCTAAAATCAAACATTTTGGACTCCCAAAAATTTTTGGGCTGGCTATGCCACTGTTTCAGAGCACTTGGGTCTCTGTGCCAGTTGCATGAAATCAAAAGATAAGAACAAGCAGATTTCAAGCGGCATAAAACAGGCAGCTTTAGAGTTGTAAAATCAATAGCTGTGGGCCACTCTAAAACCGTCATTTGCAAAATTGCTAACCGTTGTTTTGTGGAAACTTTTCAAATGATGCAACAGTGCTTCCCAACTTACTAAGCTCAGCGACACACCTGCATGTGAAACAGAACAACGTTGTTTTGTCACTTTTACCAAAAACACATTTGATACGTTTCTTCCACCTATACAGTTGATTTAAAAAAAGGTACCCTGTATTGGTATCTTTACAGAAATGAGATGATTGCTTGAAGCCGATAATGCAGTCCATTAATGTCAACGTATAATCCATCAATTTTCAAAAACGAACGTGAATGCCGTAAGCATCGTGTTGAGACTGCGAAGCTGGTTAAATTGAGAGAAAAACAATTCCGTGCTATCGATAAGTGCGGAGTATGACAACTCTGACCGCGATTTTTGACGGTAGCGTAAGCTAGACGCTCTCCACACCAGGCCCGTGACTAGGGGGGAGCAGCCCCCTGAAAATGTTTCGCCCATCTGGAAAATTGTGTTGGACACTTTAAAAAATTTGGCCCCCTCTCCGAAAACTCTTCGCCGCCCCTGGTGTCCAAAGCTGGTTACAGGTCTGCTCCACACCCACAACCAAAAGTTCAATTATTAAGACCTTGTTTACAAGCAGCGTCTGTTTTTCTGTTTGCTAGTGCTGTCGAACGCGAGCGACAAGCAACTGCAAACGGGGAAAACCCGCTTTTGTTTCAAACTGGCTGAACGCTTTCAAAATTGAAGCTCGTCGAACAGGTTCGCAATGATGTATTGAAGGAACGAAACAAGTTGAACAAGTCAGCCACTGAGAATGTGCATAGATAAAAAAGACAGGACACGCCCTCGTCGGCAACCAATCAGTGCAATCAGAGCGGGCGGCGGTTTCGTGCAGACCTGGAGCGAATAACAAGCGGCGTACTCCGCGCATGTGACCGAAACGTGATTGCAGAAACGGATGGAATTTTTCCATGACACGGTGAACGGAAGTGTGAAATGCATGATCGATGACCCGAAGGTCATCTTCGTCCAGACTAGAAGCGCTTGAAAAACCACTTGGGTGCGGGAAGGGTGTTTATTTTCGGATCTTGGCACTTCGTGGCCCAAGGAAAACATTCGGTCGCGCGGCCCGAGTTCGAGCCAGTACCGCCGACACGGGGGGCTTTGCTTGGCTTGCCCACAAAACAAAGCTCTAAGCTCCCCCAAATTAAAATACGAAACACTTTAATAATTAGAGTTTTTGTCAAATTTCAGAAAGTCAAGCCCCCCCCCCTGCATAAACGCAAACACCTCTATTGAAGACTTTCTGGTGACGGTTCTGGTTCGAGCCCTACCATTCGCAAAGCCTGGTCCGGTTTTGAAATTGCCCACCCCCCCGGGCGAGCTCGGACGGGTGGAAGTCACCAGGCGATGAAGCATAAGATTTACGACACACACAATGAAAGTGTCAAGCAATAAATAGCAGATAATGCGCCGATGGCAAACGGCGTCGGCTTTAACGCATTCCCGCGAGTAAACGATGAAGCGATTAGACAATATCCCGACGCGTGACGTCATAGCTGCGCAATCATGTTTGCGTTCAAACAGCGAAGGTTCGATCTCTTGGAGATTAACGCGCAAAGTAGTTGCTGCTGCTTCAGGAACGTCGGCGTTAGCAAAGCGGGTCACGTGATGTAATCTGCAAACGGCAGGTTGTTCAACTCGTTGCGAGACGAGAGCCCGCGTTGAAGCGATGAGACAGCTCTTGGATTTGTTGAGGCCAGTATCGACCCCGGCAGGCCGACGTTGAAAAACAATCACGTATGCTGGGCAAAAGCGGGTCCCCAGGAAAATCAAGCATGTCGCCGCGTATGAACATGCAGCGCACACTAAGCTGCAGCAAGAAAGAAAGCGAACGGCTGTGCGAAGTGCAAATACATCATCCCGAGATAGTACGCCGACAAATGTAAAAAGCCAACGCATGCGAGACGTTGCGGGCAGTGAATTGGACAATTTGCCTGACTGACCA
>Ga0210059_1017196_pt1 | contig 10341 bp, 7 predicted proteins | sample Ectturendosymbi2_FD_188042 | JGI IMG/M metagenome (GOLD analysis project Ga0210059, IMG submission 188042) | Ecteinascidia turbinata endosymbiont from Florida, USA - Sample 2 (SPAdes) (version 2) | ecosystem: Host-associated > Tunicates > Ascidians > Unclassified | place: Key West, Florida...
GTCTCTCAATCGGAGGGTTGAGCGTTTGATCCACGGCCACTGAGTGAATCGCCGTGGTGCTCCTCGGGCAAGATCGCTCGCCTAAACTGCCCCGGTAAGAAGCATATTTCAGGCATTGGCATGCCACTAATTGCCGTCGTCAAAATTTAAAAAAAATTCTTGGCACATCTCAGGCTATTTTTTAATGTTCAGTGGGATATTTTCAATAACTGCCATAAGCTGTAGCCTAGTCATTAGGTGAGTTAATCAACATTAAGTTTTGGCGGTTGAAGTGAAGAACTTTGCAAAGATAACTTTTCTCAGTTTCAATACAACTGCTGTTTTTCTGCATGACGTAACGGTGCCAGAAAACGGCTTCCCTGAAGCGGGGTAGTGCAGTTGGTGTATTTTCGTGTGTAACTTTGAGCTCAGATTATTGGTTTGAACTGCAAGTAGAGTGGATAAGAGCCAGCCCATAGGCAACGTGGTTTTCGTGAAGTCGCCTTTGTTCAACGGTACACTTTAAACATTAGCAGTCATAGAAAACATTTCAACAAGGAAAGTTTAAAAAGAGTGTTGCTCTCATTTTGATCATTTTGAGGCAAGAAACTTAGTCTGAAAACCTAACGCAAGGATCAACGATATGTTGAGATATGATTGTGGTTAACGCTTTTATTAAAAAGAGCGTTAATCGAAATGGTTATACAGCTTGGCAATGGGTGCACTGAATAAAGTTGTTCATCGCAATACCGTCGAACGTCAGACGTTGTACTCACTGCTGAGCAACCAAAAGGCCTAAATCCCAGCTGGTATGATTTGGTAATACAGTTTTCGAAATAGCCATCTGTTGGCAACCAGTCCTGTCGCCACGGGGCTTTGGTGGGCTTAGACCCCCCAAAAAGCTACAAGGCCCCTAAAATTGGAATATGAAACATTATAAATCAGTGGATTTTTTGTCAAATTTTAGAATATCAGTCCACCCTGCACAAACGTAGTCTCCCAATTGAAGACCTTCTGGTGATGTTTCCGTTAGTAACGAACAAAGGCAAGGAATAACACATATGCACGTGTAATTCGAAGTCCGACAGCTAGGCAAAGTGTGCAGGTCACAGTGAAGATTGCAAGCCAGCGATTCTCAACCATAGCCGGTTTTAAACCTGTTTGAAATATTTTTTTCAAAATAGGTCCCTGCACCTATAGAGGGCTCGGCGCAAGTGCCGACAAGAGTTAACGTTTGAAGCCTTTTAAACATACTAAGAGGATTAAACCACTACTGAAACGAAGTGAACAAATGAAACGTCCTTTACATCACTGAGATAATATTATGAAATTAATATTATAGCCTGCTATACGCAGACTATATACTTTTTTAGTTAAAGACGGGGATACTGCACGAAATTTTAACATACATAAATGTTTACATTTGTAAAGTAGGTATGCCGCCATCACATCCCTTAATTTTTCCGTTTGATCCCCTGGAATGTGTCAACTATTAAAATATCATGCGGTGAGCTTACCGGAGATTTAAAAACCGACAGGGAGGAAAGTTTGACAAAACATGTGGGGTTCGTGTATGCCTATGCAAAGAAAGCGAAAAATAGAAAAATTAATGATGAGAAAGGTGGAGAGCAGAAAAAGCAAGAATCGTACTCGACAACAAAAACAAGACACATTTCAGCTTGTTAGTGCTTGATTGCGATTTTGAAGATGCTTATCCTTATATCCTTAAATAAGCACGAAACAGGGTCTTTTTTCATTTAAAATTTTTGTAAGCAAGTTTGAGGGGTGGAAAAGGCGGCACTTTTATGATCGGCTCCGGGCGGCACTTAGCCTTGCTACGCCATGGTCATAAGAAGACTATCCCTCGTGGTAAGATCAGGGTAGAATTTTAGGATAAAATCAATTGTTATTTGCGGCCCGCCCGCGATAATCCACAATTTATGCGGCTTGCAGCCCGCCAGTGATAATCTAGAATTTATTCTCCCCTTGACAGTAAATAGGTTCCCCACCCCTGCTTCAGAATGACTTAAATCCTGAAAGTCATTGGTTGGTTAACGGTTCATTTTTGCTAACAGAAAGTTATTGTAAAAAGTATCTGTTTAATATGTGCCAAGTTTGTGATTCACCCTTGTTGTAAAACCTTTCGTAGTGGTGCACCCCACGCATGTTTTGGTTCACCCCAAGGTATATCTCGCACATCCGTTGAAGAATGCTGAGTTACACTGCCGGTCTGTTGACCGCACGAATATCTTATTAAATAATTAATGTGATTTTTTTCCGATGCGTGATCCTTACTGTTTAGTAATTTCGTTTATTGCATTCGTCAATATCGTATGTAGTCTGAAAATATACTTACATCAAACCATGCAAATGGGGTTTGTTTTAGTTCTAAAGATGTTTCAAGACAAACGTAATCGCGATTGTGATCGTGATTACTTTCAATGTAATCGTAATCGATTACATTGTGATCATGATTATTCGTAATCGAGTAGGTGGCAAGTAATCGTAATCAATTACATTTGTGCTGTAATCGCCCCATATCTGAGACACATATGTAAAAAACTGGGTGCTTGGCTCTATTTCGTTTTGTGAAACTAGATATGGCAAACCAATTTTCAGGAACTTCAAAAACTAATAAAAATATAAGATAAGATTCTAACAAAGTAGTAGAAAAAAATTTTATATACTTCCAACGAACGAAAACTGTATGCGTGGCTTAGCTACATGCTGTCACTACTTCCAGCAGAAACGACAATTTATAATTATCTTGAAAAACTTGTTGTGAAACAACAACAAAAAATTATTTTCAGATCTGTATACCATAGCGCACAACATGTGTTGGTATTACGAGGAGACTAGTAATGATTAAACTTCCACAAAAACACATCCCTTGCTCTTGAAACCCAACACCTCTCTTAAAAGGTGTGAATAATCGCCTGTGCAAAGAACTTACAAAACAGCAAGTGAATAGGTTCCTGAAAAACTTTCATTTTTTCTCAAAGCAAAACTTCCATTAATCCCAGAATTTCGCACTGACGTTTCCAGTTCTTCCCTGCTAATGTTTGCATGAAACCATTTCTCGCAAGACATGTTGCTGTTCCCAGAAATGCTAAGATGAATGATATTCACATGACGTTAAATCCTACGAATCACAACTCCAGTATTTACCATGTCTGTGCTACCGCCGTACAAATCTGCCAAGACAGATAAACTTCAAAGTACATTATCGTACAGACCATCAGCCAACTAAAAAATTACACTACAAAACTATAACGATGACATATTCATGCGCAAATAATGAATTATGTTCGCAAACCAATGCAGATATTTTACAAAAATTGCATTAAACTGCTGATTCGCTATTGCAACAACTGCAAACAGCACACATCGTACTCTCCATTTCAGAAAGTTGAGATCGTTGGCGTATCTTTTTAGGGTGAAGGCAAATACCGATAGTAATCATTTTAGTGCGAGCGGCATGAAGGTTGAACCTAATTTTTCGTTTACTCGATCAGAAATTATTTGAAAAATCATCACATGACATAATTGTTGCCACAGCTAAACGGAAAGCTTATCTTGCAGCTGCACTGCAACAATGCCCTTTGCATCATGAACACATTTTACTAACACATTTGCACAAGTGCACCGTTTACAAACATTTACTGAGTCAACGATCACTCATTAATTTCTGCATCGCATCAGCTGACTTGTTTCAATCATTATTGGACGATTGTGTTAAACTGGCGCCTGGAACTGTCGATCGATCACCAATGAGTTGCCTGTAAATCAGAAACCAATATGTCTTATGGGAACGTGCAGGATCAAGAGGCCGATTAAAGTGGGAGTTTCTAGTGGACAAGGATGTCAGAAGAGCCTTTGCAGACAGCGTATCGTTTTTGCTCTAAGAACGTCCGGAATGCACGATGGACGTACTGCAGGAGAGGCGGTGGTTCAACGCTGCTATGATTTTATCAGCCCCTTGGGTGTGGAAGCAGAAACAACTGGGCATGATGGCGAAAAGCAACCTCATGTTGGAATTATAAGGTGAAAGATGTTATCTAGTCAAAAACATTTACCTACAAGGCCTGATTTCAGAACAAATCTGAACAATCGCTGCATTCAAGATACATCATCCTGCGTCTACATCGCAAAAGATCTGCTAGGTTCAACAAATGCCAAAACAGAGTCTTAGTCAGCAATGAGGAGGCAACTTTGGCAGCAGGATGGAGTGTTTCAAATACCTTTTAACCCAGTCACTCTCTAAATATCAGGCCTATAGGAGGAGCATTTGGGGAGGGAAAATATCATCTTTGCGATCAAAGTCATCCCTAGCTGTCAAAACATTAAAAGACGCAAGCTGCGATGAAATCCGACCTCATATACGCAATGCCGTGGGCAATTCTTTGGCTAACTCGTTAGTATCAGTTGGCCGGGCGTTCTGGAAGAGCATCGCAAGATTGAAAACATGGGGTGATGATCTCCATACACAAGAAGGGAGACGGGTTGGACTGCAGTAACGTCCGGGGTATTTTCTAGTTATCCTTTCTGGGAAAATGTAAGCCAACTGCCTTGAACTAAGTTGCGGCAAGATTACTGAATCTACCTGGAGGATACTCAGTGCGGTTTTTGTCATGATCGTAGAACCACAAACGAAGATATTTGTCATATTCGACAGAGCTTGGCAGCATGCCAAAGACCCCTAATGATTATTTTGCAGACCTGCAAAAACGTAACACCAGGTCCTTCGTTTGGAAGTTGTGCAAATGTACGACGTAGACGACCACGCCACCCGATACTGTTCATCAGGTTATTGATTCCCGCTCAAAAATTTTCGTCCGTGCAAAAAGCTGAAAGTCAAAACCATTGGTCGTTGTTGATGTCCTGTGTCAACAGGGTAACCTAATCTACGGTCGACGTCCCGAGTCGAGTGCAAGAAGTCGATGGAGTTGAAAACTTCTTCGTATCGCTCCTGTCTCTTCTGTTCGAGCCGAGAAAGTAGGGACGAAGTGGTTTTATCAGAGTCAGTACCCACTGGGTCTCGGAGTAAGGAGGGATAAAGGGTCTCGCACTTTTTCCCACAACATGGCACAGAGTTCTTGCGGCGGCCACGTGGGATACATTGTTTAGCCGCAGATAGCAGGCTATCGTTCGTCGTACGCCTTCTCGATGTTTGTTATGTCCAGAGGTGGCAATTTCTCAGTGGGTTCACCTTTAAGAATGCAAAAGCGCTTCCAATCAGCCTTGCAAAAGTTCCAACGCTTCACCGAGCAGGAACTTTGAGCTTGGTGGCGTTATGAGGGTCGGTGTGTCACCGCATGAACTTTCCTAGAACACGTCTGTCAGGCAGTTGATTGTCCTGGCCGACACTCGCGAAGGCCAGATGCGAGCTGGTGCCGACGTTTCACCGGTGAGAGGAGAAACTGAAACTGGCTACCCTTTGGGTCGTACAGCAGCCCAAGGTTGTTGGTGTTGGCCAGGAGTCCAGACTCTCACCGTCAGGGGATGTTTTGCTGTAGCCCCAGTTGACATGTTGGCAGTTGAAGTCGCCAATATACTGTACAGTACAGACTGGGGTGCGGGAACGTCGGGATGGCCGTAGGTGGAGTCGAGAGCGAGGAGGTTTGTAGACGTTAATGATCTTTTATCCTGCGACGTCTACGCATAACCACTGAATCTCTGATTGCTCTGGAGACTGATCGACCAGTGACATTCCAACCGCTCGTGAACATATGTGGCAAGGCCGTGCTTCCTGACCCAGCTAGTGAGAAGCTGGGAATCGTTAGCTTGTCTGCAGTTGTGCAGTGGGTCTCCTGTAAGATGATGATGAATGCCTTGTTCTTGTAGGCTAGTAGCGCGATAACGCTGATCTTGTTTGCGGTGAGCCCCTCGATGTTCAGCTGCAGAATGCTGGGTTTTCAGTTCGGTTATCCTCTGAAACAGGCATCCTGCCGCACCTTGAAAAACGTGTGCCCAGTCTGCATTGAATACATCCAGCACGGGTAGCAGTGGTTGCTCTTGTAGTGACAGGTTTAGTAGACATTTGAAGAAATGCCACAACCGGGAGGGCCACGTAAAGGCACCTGTCATCCTCCGCAAGGGCCACATGAAGGCACCTGTCAATCTTTTCTGATGACCAGCTGATGTATTTTGCTGTTAAAAACCAATAAGTCGCCAAAAACTTGAATCCAGAATTTGCGACATATTTCTGCATGTTTATTTGCAGAGATAGACCGATATAGCGGCCAGGCCGATATATCAGGCTGATATTTGGGTTTCACCGATACATCGGTATCAGACAAAATGGCCAATTTTATCGGCCTCAGTAGGTGTTGACAAAACACTGTTATGTTCCTCACGCATCCAGACAACTTGCAGTCGATCTCTACTTATTCGAGATGCGAAGTTAAACTGGTGTGTACTTAAATGGGAGTTTACTGTATTAGATGTAGAGGTTCAGAACCATTGTGTAGTGATGTGAGACCCAGAAAATAAGGTTGTTGGGCCCATTTTTTGGTGACAACTATAAAAATGGTCACCCAATTTTCATTGGCCCACTCATTTGGGTATTTGAGGCAACTTAGCAACGGTTCTGCACAAGGTAGATTTTATACATGCACATGACACAATATACTCCATATTACTAGTTTCATCGGAATCCCATGGGACAGAACCATGCAAATTTTCCATTGGATGGGATAGAAAGAAGTGTCCCATGGACAAGCCTTGATTCCCAAACTGGTTGGGGTCAAGAAACAGACCAGATTTCCTTGAAGTTTAGTCTCTTCATCTGCTTTTTAACAAATAAGGTTTTCATTTTTTATTTCAAGGTTCTTACCTAGGCAGAAATCTCATTAGCAGCTAGTCTGATTCACACATTTACCTTGCACACGTCCTGAGGTTTGACAGGCATAAGAGTCAGTCATGCATTTGTTGGTAGTCAGAAACAATATATTTAACTACTTCAAAAAACGTTTTAACATATCATCAACTGACTGTTGCAGGTCACAATGCAAGGGCTTTTATTGCTGACTGGCACACCAAACAACAAAGTGCGCTGCAAATTTACTGCATATTGGTTGAGTGTGACAGAAAAAAGTGAGTCAGTATGAAAGTTGCACAAGAGAGATTCTACCTGTATCTGATCTTTCATGCTACATGTCAAAGTCAAATGAATATACCACTGCAAAAGCACTTGCAGCTCATTAAAGTCTTAACTACGAACCTAACACACCTCACGATGCATTTTGAAATGAATAGGGTCGCCCAATTTGGCTTATTTCACCTATGGAGTGAAGCCACTTGAATACAGATAGATAGATAAATAGATAGGAGTTTATTGGCACAAACATTAAACAATTTAATGCAAATTAAAGTTAAGGCACTGGGACACTGACTTTGTCCCCAGGCACGAGAAACCCTAGGTATGCCACTGGCTTTTACTTACCCATAAAATAAAGACCTGAGATTTAAAAAAAATAAACAAACTTAACCTGTTCATATGGCACTGCAGCATAGTACAGCTTATGGGAATTTTTGTTATCAAAAAATAAGTGAAACTCATGCAGCACTAATCAATTAGATGCTGGAGGAACCAACGGTATTTGATGCAGTCAACCATAAAAAGATCTATATTTGTATATAATGATTTTATAGCCTTTCAGACATGAGTCTACATTTCTCCTGTAGTTGTGTCCACTTCAATTACACATATCAAGATGATGTCTGAAATGCTTGTGGCATTGATCTTTGCAGGTTTTGATCTTTATTTGATTCAACCTAGTTGTGGCATTGTCACACTTTTAAAAATATCTCCTTATTCTTGACCTAGATACTATGTTAACTCTCTCAATCAGAAAAATCATAATCAGCATGAGGCCAACACTAACAGCTTCACAATATTTGATTCAACCTAGTTGTGGTATTGTCACACTTTTAAAAATATCTCCTTATTCTTGACCTAGATACTATGTTAACTCTCTCAATCAGAAAAAGTCATAATCAGCATGAGGCCAACACTAACAGCTTCACAATATTTGCTAATATTTCAGACAAATACTCACAATTGTTACAGGCACTGACTGGTCCATTTGGTACAGCAGCTGTCAAGCAAAACTAGTGTTACTAGATACAGAATAACGTAAATGTCCAAACCTTTTCTTAATATGGTCCAAACTTTCAAAAAAATCCCAAAACAGGCTTCAAATTTTAATTACTGTCAAATAATTTGGTGATTGATTAAAAGTTTCCTTTTATGAGTTTTAGTTTAATGTAAATTCAAGGAGTACAACACTTAAGTCAATGTATAACTTGCAAAGTAAACAAAATTGTCACTGGAAACAGCATTCTATACGTATATCTAAATCACAAATTAGGGGTAATGTATCCAAGTTACCAGCAAATAAATAACAGTGATGTAGTATATGAAAAGCATGGAAGGATTACAGTTTAATTCCACCACAAAGCATAAATGAAAGCATATGTAATTGGCATCATTACAATTTGCATCCACAAATTATGAACATAACCATGCCATAAATCAGATTGTGAAATTGCACACTTGTTTGATTTTTTACATGAAATAAAAAAATTAAAAAATCAAATGTTATAGCTCAAGGTTGTGTAAAAATCAGATGTTATGGCTCAATTGCACTAAGGTACCATGCACGCACAAACTTACAGACCAATAACTCAAGTAAAAAAATATGCAGTAGCTGCGGATACGCCTGTGGATCTTGAAATTTCAAAACTTATTCATACATCACCTGTGACTTAACAGTAGCACATGACGAGAGTGTAGTAGGCTTGGTGGAAACGAACTAAATGTAAAAGATAAACCCTAAACCTAACCCTAACCTTAACCGTAACCTAACACAAACCCCTAAATGCAACACCTAGGCCTGAAAAAAGGTAAAGAAAAAAACAAAAGTCGGCAAGGTGAGAGTCGAACCAAAAACCATTAACATAGCAGCCATAACGCATAACCCTTAGGCTATGAGATCCACACAGTTTGAGTGACAAACTGGCCCTTTTATTTGAGTTGCGTCAGGACAGGCATATCCGTCGTCACTTCAAAAAAAATACTATCCACATTTATCACTAGGTTTCAAAAGTAACTATAAAGCATATCATAAAATCTCATGTTTGAAACACCAAATATTATTTTTAATCAGAATAATGTGTAATCTTGCGTTGTTTTCTATTTTCAAGACAGGCAAAAGCAGGTATACTAAGCATATGCACATCTATTTTTTTCATTTCACAATTGTATTCAACAAGATTTATATTCTTTTAGGGTGGGCTGCTGAAAACATCAGAAATGAAAACAACATACAAAATCTTGGTTGCTGTTTTCATTTTTCATTGAAACAATATAGTAATCAGGCTATAAAGGTTTAACATAACTTAAATCTTTCTAAATTAAAGTAGCAACAAAGCATAAGATAACATTTCTCTGGATACTAATACTTGCTGCTGGTAAACAGTCCCTAAACCATCTGTATCAACCAGTTTAAGCTTAACATATATCTGGATATGGACTTGATAATTTGTTGCACTGCAGGCAGGAAAAAGAGAAATGTTCAAAAATTTTGTGTGAGGACAGCTTCATGCAAGACCTTAGGGAGTAAGCCACACATCAGCAATGAATACCAGTACGTACTGTATTACGTGAGTAGTTCCACCCGATGCATGGTTGGATTTTTTTACCTTCCTGACCTCTTCAGGCTCTTGCTACCAGAAATTTTTAAAACGCCCTTTGTCAGTATTATGTAGGCTAATATATAACACTCATTTGATTAGACTAAAGACTCCATGCACAACCTTGAACTATATCTAAGCTGACACTAATAACTGACCAATTCTTGCTCTGGGCAAAGAAAAAACAAACTATCTCAAATGGGTCATTTATTCAAATGCACATGTGCAGACTACAAAAATTACATCATCTTTCCCAAAAACCCGAACTCTGAAAAATTCCCGATTACCCCACAATGGCATGATGATAGCCTAACCGGTCGACTTCCACTAAACAATACAACCAAGGTGTTGGATGGTACCGATACGATGTCGAAATTTAGCAATGTTAATTGAAGGGAAAGGGAGCCGTATGCATCTGTCATAACATACATAAGGACAAAGCTCAGGTTTGCTCTTTTGAGGAGCACCCTTGCTGCAGTACAACGATTTCGAGGCAAACGAAGTGATGTTCACCTCCAAGACCTCACGGACATTGACTTCAGCCTAATTCCTAGGCCCACAGTCACATAAAGCTGAATGACGGTGTCAATGACATGACACCAGTTACATTTGTGAAATAAATGGGTAGTCTACATAGATAAGCTATGACTTTTTGTGAAACTATAC
>Ga0210059_1017197_pt1 | contig 10341 bp, 5 predicted proteins | sample Ectturendosymbi2_FD_188042 | JGI IMG/M metagenome (GOLD analysis project Ga0210059, IMG submission 188042) | Ecteinascidia turbinata endosymbiont from Florida, USA - Sample 2 (SPAdes) (version 2) | ecosystem: Host-associated > Tunicates > Ascidians > Unclassified | place: Key West, Florida...
AAAAAGTGGGGAGGCTACTTCGGGGCCAAGGAAAAGTAGGGGGGGCCAACAAAGTTATCTACTGTATATGTATAGGACCTATGTCAACCAAATGAACTTGAACGGTAAATTAAGAAAAAAACTGGGGGTCCAAACAGGGGGCCAACCAAAAATCTGGGGGGGCCATGCCCCGCCCTTAGAATCGCCACTGGCACTGCTCTTGCTTTTTCTAAAGGGAGCAACAGGGTGGAGGTGCTTTTTCACAACAGTATCATACGTAATTTCATGTTTTATCAAGATCGAATTGAAACAAATTTATCGCAGCTATTCGCGAACTTAGAAAATTCAGAATGTTTTTCTATAATATCTGTTATAATTTTGAGGTCAACATTGTTGCTGAACAGAAATAAGCATATTGGTAACCATTTTTACGTTTTCATAATTTCCATTGCCCTTAACTCGTTTTCTGCCCCCTGCCCTACCGCTGCTTCGGCGTCCCTTATCAGAACGCCTTCATGGAGGGCGAAGTGGGTGCAGATAAGGCATAGGCATATTAGGCAACCATTGCATCACTTCTTGCAAGGGATTAGGTCGCATCACCAACGCTGGAAAATCGGTTATTATTCGGGAAAAAATTTCCAACATTTAGGCAAATTATACGGCTACATTCACATTTGAGTGAGATAGTATCTATTTTGCCATCAACCTCAAAAGCAAAAGCTCTGCTGAAACTATTTTGTCATTCTTTTTTGCCTCTGATTGCAAAATAGACACTGCCTTTAAGTGAACTGGAATAATTTGGGAATTCTAACAGCCTTCACCACCTTTGGGCCAATTAGAAAGTTTTATTCAAGTATTGGGTAAAATTAGAAACTTTTGGGTAAAATTAGAAAGCTTTGGGTATGGTCCAAAAGCTTCAATTAAATCTGGGCACATGAGCAAACTTTCATTCAAATTCAGGTGAAAAAAGTTAGATAAATTGAAAACATTTGGATATAGTCCATCAATTTACAACAGCTTCATTCCATTGTAAGCACCTTAAAAGTGTTATTTAAAGTTGGGCTCTATATATTATAGACTTGAAATTTGAGTACATTTAGAAATGTCTGGGTGAACTATAAAAGCTTTGTTCAGATTTGGATAAAGTTAGAATTTGGGTAAATTTTAACAATCTCAATCAAATTTGAGCAAATTATAGTAACTTCATTCAAATTTGGGTGAAAATAGAAATATTTCCATAAAGTGGAAAAGTTCGGGTAAATTCCAACTGACTAAATCGATGGTTCCCAACCTTTTTGATGCATTCCTCCTTTGCTCATTTTGGAACTTTTCATTCCTCCCCTGTGGAACTTTCATTCCTCCCCTGTTCGGGTTCGTAGACTAGTATTAACTACAATTGGAAAATCGTCTTTATTGACGACAATAACTTGATTAACAAAAGTGGGACAAAAATATGTGTTATCAAATAATGGCACTAACGTTTGTCAACAACAACATGTGATATTTAACTAAATAACTTACAAATATAAAGTGATCTAACTAATTGAAAGAACCAATGTCAACTTAAAAAAAAGTACAACACTTACATTGAATAAGTAACTTAACTATAAAGTGAAAATGCCTTTCGTGAACTCATAAAATTCTTTCCTGGGGAGGAATTTCTCCCCGGTTGGGAACTACTGGACCAAATCAACTTCGAGCAATTGGCAATAGCTCCATTCAAGTTTGGGCCAAGTGGAATAGCTTCATTCAAATTAGGGTAACTCCAAACAGCGTTATTCATTTTTGGGCAACTTCAGTGCTTCATTCCAATTTGGGTAATATACAAGCGCTTCATTGAAATTTGGATACAATTAGAAACATTTGGGTAAATTCCAACAGCCTCAATCACATTTAGGTAATTGAAACAGCTGTATTCAGACTTGGGTGCAATTGGAACCATCTGGGTAAAATAGAATAGGTACATTCAGATTTGCATATAATATAAACATTTGGAAAATTCCAACAGCCGAAATCAAATTTGGGCCAACTCAAACAACCTCATTCAAATTTAGGTAGAGTTAGAAATATTTAAAAACTGCTAGGAACATGTAGTGGTAACCAACCATTACAAATAACCATGGGCGTCGGAAGGGTGGGCGGCAAAAATAACCATGGGCGTGGATTTTGAATTTTTCAGCAAAAAAGGTTGCTTTCTTAGTTTTGAGTGGCAATAATCAAATTTCAACACTTTTGGCCCCCCCTGGAAAAATTTAGGAAAAATCCCCTAGTACGCCCCCTTGGAAAAAATCCTTCCGACGCCCACACAAATAACCCTAATTTTTGTAAACAAAAAATTATTGATGTTGTAAAGTGTTTTTGAGCTGAAACAACTAAACTAATTGGGCATGCAGGCACCTTAATTTGTTTACAATGGTACGTTTCAGTCTTAACATTAAGATATTCTGTTTATAGATTATTTGGAAAAAACAGGATCAAATTTTGGCAAACAATTTTTGCATCCCCAAAATTATGCACTCCTGTACACCTATGCACTACTTAATTTCAATTTTAGACTGCTAAAATTATGTCAAGTTGTTTTTTCTGTTGTTTCAAATTTTTTCCAAAGGGCGGAAACAGACATTAACTTTTGGATGGACTCTATGTTGTTAGACTCACTCTGTACTGCATTGATCTTCCAGGACCGGGCGCGAGTTCTGATCCTTGCAACGATGACTACTACGGTGAACAAGTCTGGTCTGAGGTCAGAATTCTTAGACAACTCTTTTTGTTTTCTTTTTCCCTTCAAATTTGAGAAGCAAAGTGGTGATCACTTTTAGGCGAGAGAGTGTGTAATGCTGTGAAAACAACGCAGTAACAACAAGCGTTTGCCAAAGAGTTTTTTAAGCATTACACCACACTCAAAATCTGCCGACTCTTGCTATTAAGGTGTCCTCGCTCTGTTTGCTATTGAACATCACAACATTCGCTGGCTGACGCTTGTACAGATCCAGTGATAAATATCAATTTCAATAACACTTCAACGAATTTCTGAAAAAGAGTATAAGCGTTACTTCAAGAAGGTGAGAGCATGCGAAGTGGACCACTGGTGGAGAGTACGACGATGCTTACCGGAAGGCCCACAATCAGGCAAGCAAAGCGGGCAATTGCCCTACCGAAATGTTCAAAAACACTTTGAAAGTGCCAAAAGCTTTTTAGTTGTTACGCAGTGGCGTAGCTAGGCTAAGTGCCACCCTTTCCATCCTTCAAATTTGCTTACAAGAATTTGAAATGAAAGATCATGTTTCGTGCTTATAAAAGATATAAGGGGTAATCAAACACTCACAAACTGCAATGGGTCTTATGTTTCATTGTCGATTTACAGTGTGATTCCTGCTTTTTCTGCTTGTAGCCACCTTTCTCATCATTATTCCTCCTATATTTTCTGCTTTCTTACATGTATATATGGACCCGGCAAGGGCGTACGCAAGGGGGGGAGGGGTTGGGGTTAACCCCCCCTTGAGCTTGATATTTTACAAAAACTTTATTACCTGCGCAAAGGAGATTAATTGTTTTCGCATACTTTTTGCTTGTTAATTTGTCGACTTAATGATAATACCACGGAATGAATTTGCATGCAAATGTCAAGGAACATTGCAAATGGGCCAAAAGTAAAAATTAGGTTTTGGTGAGAATCAGGGTTATCGTCTGCATCCAGAAACCATTTCACCACTTTTTGCAGACCTTTCGTCGACCATGCATGTTTTAGGTGGAGTTCCGCGATTGTTCACTTTATCCGAAACAATTGTCTCAATTTTGTCTGCTAAGGCTGTTCAGCGCAAGTGCTGACCGCATTGGCTACGTTACCGATTTCTGTAGCAGGATAGAACTGTTGCACGAGCTCAAAACAACAGCTTTTAACATAGAAGCATTCAGGCATTTCATAATATCGCAGCAGGGGAAAAGGAAAACGAACTTTTCTGGACTTCAATACATAACAAAAAATTGCAAGTTTTCTTGCGTACTTTATGCAGATTCTCAATTCTTGTGTAGCAGGGTTGCCAATTTGGCTTTTTTTATCACCTTTGGCTTTCTTTGGAAATAAAAAAAGCCAGAAAATATGGCTTTTTGTGGCTTATTTTCAGTCGGTTAGAGTTGGCCCTGGCAAAACATTGTCTTAGCTGCATGTTCATTACAAATCTCTTGCGACGAGGGTCTATTACCATGCAGAGTGCACAGAATATTGAAAAACTTTTACTTTTTCCCTAAAAATGATCTATGTTATTGATAAAAAACAAATGCACGACAGTGTAATTACGGGGAAAGAATATGCTTGTAGAGATTGGACTTGTGTTATATCGATGTTTTTGACGAGTTTTAATGTCTCTTTTGTGTGTGGTTACTGGTTGGGCATGTTTTATGTGTATATGCCTCAAACCTGCTATCTGGCTTTTTCTGGATTTTTTGGGACAAGGTCTGGCTTTCTTTGGTGAAGACAGGTTGGCAACCCTGTTGTGTAGTTTAGCAAGATTCGATCTTGCAAACCGGGTATGCGCCAGCCGGTGCAGCCACACACCTATGCTCGACGGCTCGTATTCGACAAGCAATAGCGCAGCCTCATTTTGCAGTTGCAAATTGCTCTGACGCAGTAATGAATGTGTTTTACTCCCCTTTTTCAACACGCAGCCAAAATGTGGCAGTTATGATCTCCTGTGTCGTAGCATTGAGTTTATTTTCATCCGATATCCTAACTTGGAGCGCTGATAGTTTATATTCAGTGCAATGACACATAAAATAAGGGGAGGGCGTGTAGAAGAATATGCATATTATGTCAACAAACTTCGCCAAAACGTTGGTTTGGAAACATGAATGTGACGTCAAATTGTGACGTCACAAAGACCGCACACCACAAACAAATGACCACCACATGCCACTGAATGAACCCCCCCCATGAAAATTTTCTGCTTACGCCACTGGGACCCGGCATCAGTGGCGTAGCAAGGCTAAGTGCCGCCCGGGGTCGACCATAAAAGTGCTGCCCTTTCCACCCCTCAAATTTGCTTACAAAAATTTTAATGAAAGATCATATTTCGTGCTTATTTAAAGATATAAGGATTAACAAATCCTCTTGAAAAAAATCACAATCAAACACAAACTGAAATGGGTCTTGTTTTTCATTGTCGAATATAAGTCTTGCCTTTTCTGCTTGTCGCCATCTTTCTCATCATTAATTTTTCAGTTGTTTGCTTTCTTTACATATGGATATACGAACCCGACTTGTTTCGTCAAATGTTCTTCCCTGTTGGTTTTTAGTCTCCGGTAAGCCCACCGCTTGGCTTTTTAGTAGTTTACTCATTCCAAGGGATGAAACAAAAAATTAATGGATGTGATGGCGGCATACCGCAGATGTAAACATTTAAGTAGGCGTACCATATGTCCCGTTTCAGCCGGGACAGTTCCGGTTTAAAGGTTTTGCACCGGCGTCCCGGTCAGCCAACCACCAAGTACCGGTTCAGTCCGCCAGTAGTGTTACACCTGGGGCATCAGCTCCCGTTGAGAGAATTTGTTCTATCATGAATAACATGTGGTCTCATAACAGAACCAGAATGTGACAGCACTTATCACCTGTAAATACAATCCTGATTTTTCCTGCTGTGATTTTAACGGGAAATTAAAATCGAACAAAGACTTCTTGAAAAAAGTGTTGCCTACAGAAAAATATGATTTGGCAAATGCGTAAGTTTACAAATGATTTAAACATTGTTTTGTTTCTTAGTAAAATGCATTATTTTAGTTTTCTTGGTGTCTTGACTATAGGAATCCAAATCCAAAATAACTACATACTCCAAGTAGGATATGAACCTCATTTATCTGATAAGGCTCGTTCTTCCAAAGCGTCCCGTTTTTCAAACACAAAGATATGGTATGCCTACATTTACAGTAAGTATGTTATTTTGTGTAGTATCCCTGTTTAAAACTAAAAAAAGGTATATACACTGCATATAGCAGGCTATAATATTAATTTCATAGTATGATTTCAGTGATTTAAAAAATATTTCATTGTTTTCATTGATTTAAAAAAACACATTCCTTTCAGTGATTTAAAAAACATTTCATTTCATTGTTCACATAACCTTTCTGTAGTGGTTTATTTCCCTTAGAATATATAAAAGGCTTCAAACGTTAACTCTGTCGGCACTTGCGCAAGGCCCTATATAGGTGCGGGATCCATTTTGATAAAATATTGCTCAAATAGGTTTAAAACTGGTTCTGGGTGAGAAATGCTAACTTGCAACCTTCATCAGTGACCTGCGAACTTGGTCTAGCTGTTGGGTTTTTTCAGCGGTGTCGTGGGGTGGGAGCGCGTGGGAACGGCGTTCCCACACCTTTTGCACTACATTAAAACATGGCTGCGATCTCACATATGTGATAGTGACACCTAGATTCGCACTGCTAGACTAAAGTCTGCAGTGAAACAAGAAGATCTAGTGTGGAAATTCTTGTAGGTGAATGCTCACTTTATTCGAACTATTTGGTGCAGTCTTCCTTTTTATTTGGTGTAAGAACGGCGTTCCCAAACCTCATTTTCAGCACTACACGCTTGGACTTTTTCCAATCACACATGCATAGTGATATTCCTTTCCTTTGTCCGTTACCAACACAACCGTCGCCTGAAGGTCTTAAGTAGGGAGACTTTACGTTTGTGCAGGGGGCTGGACATTCCAAAATTTGATTAAAAAAAATATTTATAGTGCTTCATAATTCAGTTTGTGGGGCTTGGAAATTTGCCTGGCGGGGGCTAAGCCCAGCAAAGCCCCGTGTGGCGACGGAACTGGTTACCAAGGGACATCTCTTTCAAAAACTGTATTAGCAAACCATTCCAAATTCATCAAAATAAGACCAACACCTTTTCTAAGCTTTTCTTGTTGAAATGACTTTTTCTATGACTGCAAATGTTAATACCGTTGAACAAAGGCGACTTCTCAGAAACTCGAATGCCTCAGGGTTGGCTCTGATTCACTCCACGTGCAGTTCAAACTTACAATCTGGCCTGCAAGTTAACCACACAAACACATCAACTGCACTCCCCGCTTCAAGAATGCCATTTTCCGACACCATTACGTCATGCAGAAAAACAGCAGTTATATTGAAACTGAGCAGTGTCACCTTTTCAGAGTTATTCACTTCAACCACAAAAATTTAATGTTGATTACCTCACCTAATGATCAGGCTACAGCTTATGGCACTTATTGGAAATATCTCGCTAAACATTAAAAAATAGTATGAGATGTGCCAATAATTTTTTTTATTATTTTGGTGACGGCAAGCAGCGGTACGCCAACGCCTGAGCTATGTTTCTTGTCAGGGCGGCTGAGGTGAACACTATTCCCAAAGAGCACTACGGCGATTCACTCAGGGGCTCAGGATCGAACACCCAATCCTCCGATTGCCGCCCTAACGAAATGTTCGTCGCCAATGCCTAGGTGTCAGGTGATCTTATGATGTGCCGTTGGGGCGTTGCTAAGGAACCAACGTTAGGAGAAAAAGGATGAAGCTATCCTTGACTATTTGCGGTGATTTCATGAAGGGCCTTTTTCATCAGATTTTCAGAGAAGGGGCAATATAAACCTCGAAATACCAAATCAGTAATGTTTGGTCATCTGCAGTCGAATGCCATCTCTTTCCTTTGTTCTAAGGAGTTTTGACTGGGAAGGGGAAACGACTTTGTCTGGAGAGGGGGTGTAAGGACTGGGGCGCAATTGCTCCCCAAGTAGGTGTGTCAAATAACCCTGATTCAAAACAAACATCGGGGTACTTCAGCATATTGGATTTGACTCAGATTTTTGAGTAAACATGTCATCAACTTGCTCACTCCACACCCAGATGTGTTTTTTTAGGCTAGCCTACCAGTCTAGGGCTTCTCAACACGAGAACTGAAAAAAGTTAGACCGTTTAAAACTTTATTTAAAAGTAATAAACAGCAGTTAGAAATTTTAAACTCCTTTCAAAATTTCATTTTGATCAACAAAGTCCCACCCCCAGAAGGTGCCGCCCGAGGCCCAGGGCTCCCCGGGCCCCCTTGCTATGCCACTGAAGTTATGCAACTACTATTACGAGTGTTATGCCAATCTGCAGCGGGGATAGGGTGAGGACTATTCAATGCAGTATGCAGCAGTTAACAGCAGCGAGGTTTCGGCATCAGTCACACCTAAAGTAGCATAGCAGCGTCGCAGATAGGTGTGCATCGGCGCTTAGGCGTGTACCTGATAGCAAGACATAACAGCAGGCGTAAAACGTCGTTTGCAGAAGATTCCCAACAAAGTCGTTAATTTTAATATTCACACTGAATTTCCTCTAACTGATCCTCAAAAGCTGACTTTTCAACCAAGCGTTGATTTAAGACTGTCTTGTAATAAGCGAAACACGCACTAACTCTGAACCTAAAAAGATTCAGACAAATAGACAACGAGCAATATAATTCCCACACAGATCCCTGCACAGTCTATGTTAGAATTTTATATCATCATCACCTCAATGTAACTTAATCCTTCGATTATCACGTCGACTGTCAAATTCATCAACGAAATCATCTAAATGTTTTTTCAGTTAGTACCCTTCGATTGAAAGTAGATCAGCAATGTTACCCAATCTTTCAGTGGTAATGGAATTTCTGGGAAATGTTTTCACTAATTTCATTTTTGAAAAACTTCTCTCGCATGAAGCGCTGGTGACGGGAAGAGTTACAGCTACCTGTAACAATCAAACGCAGCTTTGTAACTAGCTATAAATGAAAAAACTTGTTCGGGCGACATGAGCAGCTTCGACTTTTCCGAAGCAAATTCTTTGACAAAGTTATTTCATGTTTTAAATCTTTTGCACCAAATGAATATGATTTGCGGGTTCTTTCAAGTGTTTTCTGATAGAAATATTTGACCTCTGGGGCAAAGAGCTGAAATACGCGAAAGAATTGCTTCTGAGGCATTACAGAAAATGCGTATAAAATTCTATGAGGTTGCAGGACATGTGGGTAGAGTTAAAACTGTAGTCACGAACCACTTACGTAAGATGTTTCCAAGTCGTATACACAAGGCAGCATAACGGAATACAGCAGTCAGAATAAATTCAGATAAATTAACTGAAAACAATCCTTAATGCTTTCACAAACCTTTTGCTACGGGAACAAGCAACAATCTGCTGACAGTAATATAATCCAATTCCATTTCATACTGAAAAGCACGAAAGATCAATCATCCCACTTTTGCGACTGTTTCTTAGTTTCTAAATGAATTTTTTAACACCAGGACCGTGGTCTGACTAAATTTCACGCAGGATCCGAGAAACCACTGGTGTGTCTCGTCATAATCAACTTTATTTACCCGACCGTCAAAAACAACAACACAGCTTATCATGCATTTGGGAAATATTGAACGCAGGCTAGAGGTTTTCTAAATTGTTGTCTAAAATATTGCTGGCCGAAAGTTATCTACTGTATGTGTCTGCCAAACGAACGTAAACGAGAAATTGAGAAAAAAACTAGGGGGCCATGGCCCACCCTTAGGCCCCCCCTTAGAATCGCCACTGATGTAATGATGTACCGTTGGGTTTGATGCTAAGGATCGAACGACAGAAGAAAAAGGATTAGGCTAGCCTTGAATATTTACCCTGATTTCATGCAGTTTTTTTTTTAAATCAGATTTTGAGTGTACGGGCACTAGCGTACGGAGGGGGGTGGCCACTAGAGATGGCACGGGGCGCTAACAGTCCAGTCTTCGGGCCGTCCGCTAGGGGTTTTGAAACAGTCCGCTAACAATTTTTTTAGCGATGACGTCATTCCGGGCCGCTACGGGCCGCTGCAGTCTGCTCGCCAAAAATTTTTGTTTTTTGCAAAGTTTCATAATCTAACAACGAATATTTTGTGCTGCTGTTCCCTCCATTTTACCATTCTGCCAACGTTCCGTTTCACTTGTTTCCACGCATATCAGTGAACCATGTTAGGAATCAATCAAAGCAACCAACATTTTAATTTACAGTCTGTCGCCGAGGTTCAGGTTTAGGACAAGTATTCCCAAATTTCTACGGCCATGTACCCCTTCAGCATTTCGTTATATGAGCATGTTCCCCTAAAATTTCTTATGACAAAAACGCTGAGGAAAATAAAAAAATATATATTTACTGTACCAATAAGCATCTACTGATTTTGAAAATAATACTCACTGATGTTGACGTATGTCAGTGTCGTGGCAAGGGTAAGTGAGACCCCCCCCGAAATTTCACGTGGGGCCCCCCATACGCTATTGGCCTATTATTATGAATTGCAGTAAAAAGTCGTAACCTCTCTGGCAGTCATTTTCTCCTCAACAATATGATTCTTTCGTATCTTTG
>Ga0210059_1017198_pt1 | contig 10341 bp, 6 predicted proteins | sample Ectturendosymbi2_FD_188042 | JGI IMG/M metagenome (GOLD analysis project Ga0210059, IMG submission 188042) | Ecteinascidia turbinata endosymbiont from Florida, USA - Sample 2 (SPAdes) (version 2) | ecosystem: Host-associated > Tunicates > Ascidians > Unclassified | place: Key West, Florida...
ACCTCCTGTAGGACTTGCTCCGCGATCGACGCCTGGAGCGACTTCGCGATCTCCGCTTCCTGGAACCGGAAACCTTGCGTTCCAGCTTGTCACGTGACGAGCTGCGCTTCGCTTTCCTTCTGTCTTTGCTGCGCGAGCGGCTTCGTCTTTCCGTGGTTTGGTTCCTTGGCTTGGCGTCAGTGCTCGCCGCCTGTTTCGAAACACGCTCACTCCCCACACCCTCGGAGGTCTTCTCCTGTTTCTTGCCAGGCATATCAGCAGGAGATGCCTTGGGTTTAGTTTCATCGCTTTTAAGTTTCGCTGCAACCTCATTTTCGGTTTTCAATTTTGTCGCAAACAACTCGCTTTCGCCGTGATTGTCAGCCGGCTTCACTTTTCGAGTCAGTTTCTTGAATTTGATCGGTCCAACAGACGACGCGCCCGCTTGAAACGCAGGCAACGAGACCATCTCCTCTTGCGGCGTGGTCGCTGGTCGGACTCGCTCCCTCCAGGCATCCAGTGTCTGCTGCTGAGCGGTCTCTGGCGTCGGCGACTGGCCAGCGTCGTTGATTTCTTCCGAAAAATCGTCGGCAAAAATATCCAATTCCACTTTGGGCGCAGCTTTTTTTGTGTCTTCTGAATTCGCGGCCACAGGAGGAGACGGCGACTTCTTGACAGGAGTTTTGGTTTTTTTCACCGCGTCCAGCTGCGAATCCAGCATCGCGTCGACATCAATGTCACTGACGCCGGATTGCACGGATTTTTCACTCTCGTCCTCGCTGACGGGACTTTCGGGTGATGTCGGGGGGGATTCCACGTGTTCGTCGATGCTGAAAGGACTCGAGTCGTGGTTAACATTCTGCTCTTCGTTACCAACTTCTTCCTCCTCGGACAAAGTGGGCTGAAACGGGTCGTACATCGCCTCGGATTTCATACCAGACGCTTCTCCGTCTTTTGCAGCATTCCCTGTGGGTTCTGGGTCCGGAGGAAGAGGTATGGAATCCAAATCGTCGACCTCGGTTGGCTCGAACGGGTCGTAACTCTCCGCAACATCGTCCGATTTTGCGGCTCCTCCAGAGCTTTCCTCCTCTGGCTGCCCAGAGGTGCTGGGCAGATTAAAAACGGGTCGGATAAGGATGCGTCGGCTTTTGACGCCAGTTGACGATCTTCGTTCAGGCTTAGCGCTTTTTGCGTTTTTCTCAGCGGCGTTGCCTTCCAGCGAATCACCCTGAAATTGATCGGAGACTTCATCGTCGGGTTGCTGGCCGGTGGTGCCGACGCTGCTTGTTGACTGCAGGCTCTTTTCGGGGGCGGCAGAGCTCCAACGCGACGAGCCGGAGGACGAGGTTCGTGTCTGCTGCGACGATTCCTGCTTCCGATCAACAACTTCTGCACCGAAAATAGAAAGAAAGATTGGATTAAAATCGCTCAACGGACAAGAGTAGCTTGACCCGTGGCACATGTTTTTGCGGAACTCAACCATCTTGCACGTTTCGTCCCAGATATTTTAAGTATTATCAGCGCCCAACATTGCGGTGTTGGTCGAGGCGGGAGAAGTTACAGAAAGTTGAAGAATGGGCAGTGAAATTCAACGCTGCTGACAACATGACAGTAAGTTTTGTGGACGACAGAGAAATTATATACAGACAATCACAACTGCGACCACGATTCCAGTTTTCAAACTGCAATGTGTACGTATGCGCGACTTGAAACAAGAACAAAACGTTCTACTGTTTAATTCTTTTAACGTTAAATTATACATCAGGCCGTTGGACACAAACAAGAAAGCCGATAGTAAGCTTCAAAAGTAAACAACACTGGATTGAAAGCAAGTCCTGCTGCTGGCTGCTACACCCACGGGAAAGCGGCCCAGAGGTCGACCACGCACCAGGTGGGGGTGACTGTATCTCCGACCTGGCTTGTCCCCCGTGTGAAGCCAGCAGCTGAGATTTCCGAAAACCGTGAAGTATTTCGAGTCTCCTAGGCAGGGCTATCATACCGTCCTTATTTCTAAGATTTGTCCTTATTTTGCAGTACTACGTCTTAGAAAATATTACTGTCCTTATTTGTGACTTGCGTCCTTATTTTCTATAGCATAACAAACTTAAACACACGCAATATCTGATAGATATACAAAACATTTCTATCTCATCGTGAACATTTTGTAATCAAAATTTTTTGATGTCATAAAAGCATAATCTTTACAGCAGAGAGACGTAACCCACTATCATGCATTGTTAGCACTGTAAGTTGTCTACCCTGATTAGCATTCTTAGGAAAGCTGGTTTTGTGGCGAAGGTTTAGCATTTAATTGATTCAAGAAATAATCAAGCGAAATAAACGTTTTCCGTGAAAATTCCCAAACGGAAATCGAGAATAAGACATTGCTGAAGTAAATGGTTCCTGGTGATAAATAGGCAAACATATGATCTGATGCTAGTCGTGCAAACAGAAACAATTGTTTTCTTTTTAGGTAATGAAATCAAATTTTCCTCAGCCGTCCTTATTTTTGATTCTACATCGATGGTAACCCTGCTCCTAGGACTGCTATCCCCACGACCTTCCCCCAAGAAAAAGCGGGTAAGAATATTACGGAATGGATTAAAAACTACTGCCAGCAACATACAGGCATTGCGCTGTTTTTGTACTCACGTCCCACAAAACTATGATGGTCAATTGGTTTTATTTTATGGGGTGTAGATCATTGACGTTACATTCCTTCAAACATTATGACACAAACTCACTGTCGTAGAATCTTCCAGAGACTGAATTTTAATGCAGACAAGCAAAAATTTGAAAGCTCGAACTTGTAACAATACTACACTAGGACATTAATTTCCACGCCCTAGCTGAGAATGAAACCTTTGCAAATGGCGTCCAACCACGGGAAAAGAAAACGTTAGAGAAAAGGGAGTTCCACTTCATGCAGTGCGCTGCTTTCCTAAGGAAAGCGCCTGCAGCTGATCCACGCAATGCAAGTCACAAACACTTACTATTATTGCCCGCGCCTGGCGAGACTGCACCTCGCCTCATTCCGGGAACGGTAATCGGTGGAGTACGGTTGCAACCAGCCCCGGGTTCACGGGGATCGGGAGTGGCTCCATCGCCAGAGGCGCTTGGGCAGCGGGACGGGCGACGCGGGCCGGTTGGTTTGGGCCGGAGGCGCAGGGTTCCACCTCGCTGGATGCTGATGTTGGTGCTGGGCGCGAGAAGCACTTCCTGCGAGTCTAAGATGCTTCCCAGGAGGTCTGCGACGGGTGGGTGCGGCGCAGGAGCTTGGTGGCTGTGGAAAAGTAAATGAAGCGCAGCGCTGCGTTGATTGGCTGAGACCAGCACACCACAGCGGATGGATTGGCATGAACACCGTATCCACAGAGGAAGAACGCGCAACGTCGTTTAAGCAATGATTCACTATTTAATCAGAGGAAAAGGTCCGTTGGTTCCAGGCAAAAAATTTGATGAATTTCAAGTCTCGGTTTCAAAATCAAAAGCCAGATGATTCCAGGCACAGAATGTCAGGCTTTGGAAATAAATGCAAACGGGCCGAAAACGGTTTTATGTGAACAACGCCATTTACCTCGTTGGACAGCCACTCGGCTGCAGTAGAGAAGGCATCGGCGTATTGAACCTCAGAGCCGTTTGCGCCATCACCCGGTGCTTGTGTGCAATGACGTAACTGGGTTCGTTCTCCACCACGTCACTGCAAAAATTACATCAGAAAGCAAGTGACGCAAACATGCATTGTGCGAATGAAAATAATCAAAGTATCTGGATTAAACAACAGATCGAAAATATCTTCCGCTTCAACTGAAATCAAGATACAGGTGTTTGGAAAGCGGACCGCGGTCAACCCCGTGCTTTTTGAGGCGACCACATCCAACAGATGGAAATGAACCTTTATGGAGTGCAATGCGACTCACGCACTCGTCATCGACATCGTAACCTTTTTATTATAACGAGTAGGTCGCTGCAGGCATCATACAAGGTGGCGCCCCTATTTGTTGAAACTAGTGGAGAGACAAAAACGGCAACGCATAGGCCTGTCACGACTTTGAAGTTTAATGCCGAAATAAGAGATAAAATGTGCGCCTGCTGAAAACAAGTGCAAGGGCTGAAGTTGGCGCGCGTGCATCTTCAATAAGGCGGTCACAAGATCAGCAATAGCAAACGTTGAACCTAACCCGGCTAAGAACTCGTCCAGCTCGGCGTCATATCCACACAATGTGAAACTACTCGCAACGGGCTCATCAACGGAAAGGCTGTTGGGAAGTGATGGACGGACCGGCTGTCTACTAACGCAGACTGAAAAAAACAAGCAACAGAACATGTTAGCAAAGTCAGCGAGAGTTTCATTGTTATACATTAACATATCGCGCAGACTGAACCTGCATTGACATTAAAAACACCAACAAACTAAAATTTTAGAATGTTAAAGTCTTAATGCACGCAACTTGAACTACCAGATCAGTAGTTCCCAACCGGGGAGGAATTCCTCCACAAGGTGGAATTTCATGAGTTCAGGAGGAATTTCCACTTTATAGTTAAGTTACCTATACGTTCCACCTGAGTCATCACAAAAATGACGTTTTAACCTTTTCTGCCACCCTGCTGAATTTGTGCAATAAGGGAAGAATGAAAAGTTCCGAAATGAGCAAAGGGAGGAATGCATCAAAAAAGCTTGGGAACCACTGTACGAGATGGACACTAATAGAAAGCCAACCTCTTCCAGAAGCACGCTTGGATTTTCTAGATTTTGCTTTCGATCTCCTGCCTTTTGTTTTCGACCTCTTTCCTCTCCTTTTTTTAGACTTTGTTCGTCGCTTTCTTGACGCAGAACGAACAGGTGTTTCACGAAAGCGACGGTTGACATTGAGCAGTATGTGGTCTACTAATGAGTCGAGGTGCTGAAAAAAAGATAAACACCCACGATCGTACCACGGCCGAAAACTTGCTTTGCGACAAAACAACAAAGAGTTCAAGAAGCAGTTTCAGCTTCACGTGTCTGGTCCCAGTGGCACATGACACTGTGTGATAAAAATGTACGCAGGATCCTGCTGTAAATGACTTGTCACAGTCAGCAACTGCCGTAGAAAGCTTACTTTGATTTATTTCAAAGATGACGTTCATATATGTTTTCCACTAAAAAACTGTGTTAAAGCTTGATTTGGGATTCATCAGCAGCACCTCTTCAATTGCAAACCAAGCAGTTAACCCATCTCAAAGGACAACCGTAGGAAGGACACTACCGAAGACACGTTTAAAGCTACGCATAGTTTACGTACATCGCCGCGACTGAATCTGCATATGGCTTTCTGCACTGAACTTAAGAGTACACCCAGCCCTCAACACACCTACACTCACACATCACCAGATGTGCCTTATTTAACATACGAAGCGAAAACATCGACTTCTCCTACGCAGTCAAAAAGTGTGATCGTCACGAAATTATGAGAACAAGCAAATGAGGACGTAGGTTGCTTCTACAATAGTACTATTTTACACGGCGGCAGTTCTCCGACACTGTCGAACAGCAACACTGACAGACACAAACTCGCGCACACCTGCGCGAAGCTCGTGGCCACCTGCTCTCGAACTCTCTGCAGTAATCTTCTCTCCCGCTCGGTGGTGATAGTGCGACCGGCTCTCTGTCGCGAGGAGCCTGCAACAACGACAACGACAGATAAAAATCACGAAATCCTTGCTTTGTAGTGCACACGACCAGGACAAATCGAACAAACCTAAGACACATTGGTGGTAAGATTGCGCGTCGTATCATATTTGGTCAAAATTGAAGAGTGTCTGAACATGACTTTAAAATCGGTTGAAAAGCTGTGAATGAAAATTCCCAACAAACTTACGTGGCAGAGGACTACTTGGTCGGCAGTCAGCGCAGAACCAGTCTCCTTCAGGCACGCTGCTTAATGGCGGGTTTAGGCATTCGCAATGATATCTGTAATAAAACGATAGAAAAGGATAAAGGGTGAACATGAATAAAAAGTTCAACTCAAAAACCAACGCTATAATTACACTAATATTGAAAGAGTTTTGCCGAGCGTAACCTGGTTTAAAACTTTCAGGATAGGGCTTTTTACTTTTGATTTGGAGGCAACAGCTGACGCGAATGCTCAAACGAGTTGCCCTTCACGTTGGATGGTGAAAAAAATTACAATGAAACACAGGCACGCGCGCAATCTGGGGCCTAATGACAGAGAACATTCACATCGTGTTAAAAAGGTAACGCGGCCTCTTGTTGCGGCACAAGACTTGACACTGCACACCAATAGCCGTTGCTAGATATTATCCAGGTTTTTTTAAGGTGTTTTAGGAACCCGAATCGGGTCCTTAGAATCAGAGAAAATTATCATCGGGTACCTACAATCAGAGAAATCGGGTCCCTGAACTCTGATAAATCTGAAACAGCTGCCAGTGTGAATTACGAATTACCCGAACAGTTTTTGTCAATAAGCACTTTGACTGCAGTAAATGAAATCAAGGTACACTTTTGCTTGACAGATTTAATGTCTCGGGTTCTATAAACGAACTGCAGATGATTTTGGTGCGAATTTCACTGCACCGGACCCTCCACCGGATGTTGCGCCAGGTTGTTACCTTGACAGCAAGGGTTTGCTCTCCAACGTATGTTCAAGTTGAAAACTAAGATCACAAAACATGGACTGCGCTAAATTCTTTTTCTCAGCTACGTCTGTCTCAAGCATTTTGATACAAAACAGTGCAATCAAAATGTATTTCTTTTCCACAACAAATAACAGCAAACACAAATTACCGTGAAATAATCACGTTCCATGCATTCCATGTCTTTGCGAAACTAACATGCATTCAGAAATATTACAAGCTGCATGAATAGCTTTCAACGATGGTAATTTTCTATAACTTGGGAACATTTAACTGCAATACTACGGGGATGCAAGTCTCTATTTTCTCTCTTAACAGGTGGCAAAGAGTCGAAGTCGACTTTACTGTAAAAAGGCCTGTGGCTAACAATGGATCTGATGCAAAATGAATTGTCTGAAGAGTAAGTGAAACCAATATGGATAGAGGAAGACGAAAAATTAGAATTACTGTTATACCTTGTTCACATATTTCAGTTATAGCAGATGGCGGAAACAACAGAAGTTTCAACACGGCCAACTAGCTTTTCAGACAAATCATTTCTAATTTACAACACACATTCAGTGGTATGATAAACGCCAGTCTCACTCCTCTACCAATGACGGAAATTTTTTCTAAATGAATAACAAAACATTTACCCAAGATCACAACCATCACAGAGAAGAAGGCTATCTTCCCGATCTCCACTGCCGCACACTTCGCAGCAAGTGGTAATCTCAGGCACTTCGACCTCCCGTCCTTCCGCTTCAAGCTCTTGCAAAAATGGTCCACCAATGCATTTGTACATGTGAATGCTGTTAAAGCTGATCCTGTCGACTGGACACGAGCTTGAATTCTGTCAAACAACCAGTTATCAGTGACATACCAATCATGCAAAGACAAAGAAAGATCTTGCCATTACAAATGCCTTTTTGAGTCATAATTTGCCGTCCATGCTTTCGTGTGTCAAGACAGCCTCAAAAACACAAGCTTTTCAATGCAGTAGCACTTCATTTTGCAGTAAAAATGTGGAACTTGGTTTAATTGTTCTTTCACCAATTCAAAACCACTATCGTGTGGTTTTAGAAATGAATCTCACCCATTTGCAGATAACATAGGCATCGTATTGATTTTCGTCAGTTCAATGATCAATGAATTTCACATGTTGTCTGGGTTGTGTTGCTGTTTTTTTCAGTGCTTTGTAGTAATTTTAATGCACTTCTGCACATTGCTATGGAAACCTACGTTGGTACAAACATGGAATGCTAACTCAGCTTTGTTTATGAAGTGATCGTTACGTTTGTCTGGCATCAATTGTTCGGACATTCTGTTCGGCAGCTTGGAATAGTGGGATTTCGCACATGCGCTGCAGAAGAGCATTTTGACTTCCAAATGGTTTGGACAATTGCATTTAGAAAAGCAGACCGGCGACAGTACCAAATATCGCAGTTTGCACAGGTGCTTGCTTTACTAAAACATGAGCTGCAGTATATGCATACCATTGCTTTTTTGTTTTGATTTGCACCCGACTTGGTCGAACAGATTCGGCGTCAGTGGTATCGACTAATTGACAAGTCTGATTCTACCAAAGTAAGAAAAATGCAATAACACTTTTGCCATATGATGACTTTTAGCAAGGGGAATACAAACAAAATATTAAAAAACTTTTCACAAGGAAAACAATTTCTGATGCACTCACCAGATGATTTTCAGAATGTGGTCATGGTCACTACAAAAGTATGTTTTCACTGTGTTTATCGTTTTTGGTTTGAAACTTCAGTTAGATATGATTCAGTGTGTGATGTAACAAATTAGTTCAGTATTTAACTCTGATTCAAATGAATTAAAACAGTATATGTACAAAGCAGTGACAGAAACATGTGGAGGGAGGTAACTATTCGCATAAATGATGTGAGCTTTGAATTCACTTGATGTCTGTTAAATAGGACGCAAAGGCTGTGCTCAGATGGAAATAAGTTCAGCCTTACATGATTCTATACTGAAATACACTTATATCCAATTTAAAGTATGCTCAACTATACAAACCTTACTCCATTCCAATATACAACCAATGCAGAATACATGTCGACATGAAGATGGTACACCAATCTGTTGTTGGGTGAAGGCATTTAAACAAACAGGGCATGATTCACCTTAAAAAATATGTAAAAAACATGTCTATAACTTTGTTTCAAACAACTTTTTTTAAAGAAAAAAACAAACAGATCAGCTGAGAAAAAACACAAAGAACATGTTCAATATGTTTTAGAACACCGATGTGCTTATTATTTTAAAGATAAAAAAGCTTTGCGGGAACATACTAACTTTCTGTTACCTACATGAAGTAGTGTACATTAGGAGAACAGACAAATTTAATGAACTTGGGAAGTCACAAGACAGCTCCATTCTCCACAAGTCACCTAGCCACTGACATGACCCAAAACCCCAATATGCCAAACTACACATGTGTAGAACTAATGCAGCGGTTCTTAACCTTTCTACACACTTGTACCCCTTAGTTGTCTTAAAATTTTCTCACACACCTTGTCTGAAACCAAATAGTAACTGATACTAATACAATGTCATTACAACAAATATAATGATACAATCAATTAACAAAGCACACCAACAATCAAACATAGTTAATTGCTCGTTTGTTGTTGCTTTTTTCAATGATCATGCTGTGAGCAAGGCTCTTTGTTTGAGATAGCCACTTGCATGTTATCACCGGGCTCTATTGTTATCACTGGGCTCTAAATGATTCCTGGCATTAGTTTTGATGTGCAGAAAAGTTGAGAAACCACTTTCACATTAGTAGTTTAAGTATTAAAATATTCATTAAGTACATTAGTAAATATTCTGTTGCAGAGTATGCACTGCGGTCTTTGTATTTCATCCTTTTCTGTCATGCAAGTGAAATCATATCTAACATAGTCCTCATTCCACTTGCATTTCTTGGACATGTTTCCTAAAGATTAAATGTGCTGATGTTCATGTAATATACTCAACACCCAAAATATAACAAATATACTTAAGCACCCTTCAAATTTAAAACAAACAGTCAACTAACATTTAGCAACAAATTCTTCACTCAACAACTGGCAACGAAATAAGTGAGGAGACAGCACTTTGACTAAATAATCAAGCTAAATATATATAATATTTAAAGTGCATAACCAACCAGTCTCAGCCTAGCCAACAAGCAATGGATAATGGTATGTCACACTACAAAGAACTGCAATGAATGTTCAAGAAGATCCCGTTGAAATTTTCAGGGCGTGTATCCCTGAAAATTTTGGTGCTTCATACACCCAAGGGGTATGTGTACTTTGTACCCCTGGTTAACACTTTGAGAGCCGGCCTACAATATATTTGTACTTTGATTTCAGCCTAAAAAACAGCAGTTTTCAGTTGCCTTACCAACGCCCTAGCTCCTCTGCCAATTGCGCTAGAGAGCTGTTCAATGGCTCAAACGGATCGGCCAGTCTAGTAGATTGCACTCGAAAAAATTTTTTTAGTTGCGGGGTGCGGATTGTTTTTGACTGATGTCATAAGCAAAGTAGTTTTAGGGTCATTTTGGCTCATGTTGCCTGGCCTAAGGCCCAACCGCTAGGCCAAAGTGTTTTGCTGAAGTTTTCATTGGAAACTAGACTCGAGTCCGAGTCTTTTGAGCCTTTGATCGACTTTCTAACGTTTCTGGTTCAAAAGTTATGATCTAAAATAAACAAATTAATTAATTAACTAATTAGCTAA
>Ga0210059_1017199_pt1 | contig 10340 bp, 1 predicted proteins | sample Ectturendosymbi2_FD_188042 | JGI IMG/M metagenome (GOLD analysis project Ga0210059, IMG submission 188042) | Ecteinascidia turbinata endosymbiont from Florida, USA - Sample 2 (SPAdes) (version 2) | ecosystem: Host-associated > Tunicates > Ascidians > Unclassified | place: Key West, Florida...
ATATACCTTCATTGCTTTCAACTGGTGGGTGTTGGCACATATTTTAAACTAGCATAAATTATAGGTTTTTGATTTTTTGCTTTAGTTGTTGTCACATTGTGTTTGAATGCACAGCTGATGAAGTATTCAGTGCAATGCAAGATTCTTTTGTTTTATGTTAGATGTTAAAGAAGCAATTGAGATAGTGTCTCACTATTTCAGTTCTTATTACAGTTATGATATTAATTTATTTCTTCGTAGAATAAATTGTTACTGTTCTTTTTGTAGTCAATGAGCTAATGAATATAAGTTTTAAAAATATATTTGATGTTTATACTTCAAACATTTTGTATTTTTTTATCTTGATCGTTTGTTAGAAACAGGCAAATCTGCTATTGTGCAGCTGTCTGAGAATTGTTGTTATTTTGTATTCGCTTGACCTTTTTCAAGATTGAAGATAACTGTATATAAAGAAAAATTGTTTGCATGACACTGGGAATTAAACTAAAGATTTTGACTAATTTTAGTAAAAAGATTTAAGTTAAGTAAATTAAATTATGTGATAATAAAATAAGCTTGTGAGACCCACTTTGAAGATGTTGCATGAATCTATTGAATACTATTCACAATTTTATGTAAATTGTTTATAAGGCAACATGTGAAGCTTCATCAAACAAAACTTTATACTGTGATCATATTGTTATCTGTTCATGTTTTATGCAGGATTATTCATCAGTTTCTCCATGCAAGGCTATTATCTCGAAGTAAGTTATGCTACATGCAGTTTTTTTTAAAGTGTTTTAGGGACCCAAATGGGATAAATCGGGTCCTCAGAATCCGCGAAAATCATCATTGGGTCCCTATAATCGGAGAAAATCAGGTCCCTAGAATCAACGAAATCGGGTCCCTACAGGTCCATACCGGGTACCTAACATTTTCCCTTAAAAAAAACCTCCTACATGGATTACTACTACGTTGGCAAAATATTACTTAATTTGATAAATGTAGTACATTTGTATGCTTTAATATATATTTATATGAGGTGCAATGTACATTAAGCTCATACATCATTAATTGGAGGTTTTGAGTGTGTGAACTTTAGCTATACATGAAATGAAAAACATAATTTTAAAAGTGCTGTTTTGTTCAAAATGCAAAAAATATGTCACCACATAATCTTGATAAAGCATTTTAAATATGTTCAATTTTCCAAATATAAAAAAATGTTATAAAAAATACAGAGCATAAATGGTATAAATTTAGTACCAATATAACATCCTATAGGGCCTAAAATGTTTATCTTCTTTAACTTGCTTTCAGGATAGTGTTACGAGCGTTTATTGCTGCTACCTCTGTCTGGTGTCATGTGCATAAGGAGTAGAATTGAGTCTACCCCAGTGAGGCATCACAACTCAGTGCTAGAACATTTCAGCGCATTCCTGAAGATCTGGCCTAGTATCCATGCAGCTAGTTCTGTTTTGGGTGTCTGACAACCACAGAACGTTTTGTCTTTGCATATCACATCCAGGATCACATTAAACTTGTCTCTGAATGCTTTAGTACTTATTTGTTCAAAATACTTTAAGTACTTATTTGCTGTGCATGTTCTTGTCAGTTTGAAGACTATGTGATCCTTGTCTTGACGTTTTATTTGGAATGCTTTTAGGCTCAAGTCAAGCTGAATATGCAGTTGAGGTAAGATTTTTATATCATATTGTGGATCTCCATGATACTTTAAATATTTAATATTCTGTGTAGCAAATTGGTATGGATCATGCCGGCGCAGAAATTAGCAGCATTTTTCACAGATATAAATAAATCCACGCTGTGCTCTTTCTCACAATACATGCTGCAGGTATTTTGACAAGGTAAATTTCAAGTTAAGAGCACACTGATATTGTGATCAAATTTTTCCAACTGACAGAATAACTTAATCCCACTACCAAAATGTGGAACTTTTACTGTTTTAACAGCTAACTTTTTTGTGATTTAGCAAGTGTTTATCTGTTGTTTATGTATACTTTCTTTACCTCTTTTCTTCAGTAACACTTCACAGTTGGTCACATGTCAAAAGACATTCTCCAGCTTCTAATCACTTTGTTTACCGCAAATAGTCCACAAAACAAAGATTCGTAAATTGCATGAAAGATGCTGTCTATGGTTGAAAATCATCACGAATAACTGCATGTTGAAGTATTTGATGAGTACCATATCTGTTAATGTTGCACTCCCAAGCACCCATCGAAGTCATTATTTCCTGAAATGCTACAAATTAAGTGGGACGGTAGTCACTACTGACTGAAGCAAATGACTTTTTAAGCATCCGACCACAAGTACAGTGGAAACCGCTTACTAGAGCACCCTCGGGAATAGCAAAACCTGCTCTAATAAACAGTTGTTCTTTTATCTGATGAAAACTTTTTGCAAAAAAATAGGGTGTCATTCACACTAGGGGTTCACCAATACACATATCAATATCAGGGTACTGTATTTTGTTCTCGTTGTGAGCACTGTACAGTATTGTGAAAAGAAAAGTTACTGTATTTTTGGAATATTTTTGTCATAATGTACTGCACAGTAGCTGTTGTGGTGGACACTGTTCACTCTTGCCCCTCTTCAGCACAAAAGAACTGGTCGATTTTTTATTGTTTTACTTCATTTTTGCGCTAACTGCGTGCAAGTCATGGTGGTGCTACACGTCTAACTGTTCTAATAAGGTGTGTGCCTGCTCTAATAAGCGAAGAATTTATAAGAGGAAAAAGATAGGGATGTTTTTTTTAGCTGTAACTGCTCGAATAAGCGGTTTGCTCTATAAACCGATGCTCTATTAAGCGGTTTCCACTGTAATATAAACCTTGTGAAACGCTTGTGTTTTTGCCCATGAAAGTATTTCGGTTGCACTTCGCAACTATCTCACGCTTGTGGCAGTTTGTCGCAGTAATTCTTTCCAGCGTTTTTCTATTTTTCCATGTACGTTTCTGATCACTTTGATTATGCCATTTCAATTATGATTCAATCAAACTCTTGAAAGTCTCTGAAAGCACTGAAAATGTAAAACCGTTAGAAATTGAGCGAAACGATAAAAAAGCTGCAAACATGCAAATGTAACTGCAGCCACTTAAGCCCGCCGAGTGCACGACCGTGCCTTTTAAAGTTGTTGTCAGTCATAACTCGCGAACGGAGTGCGCTAGGGAGTCAGTGAAGACATCTTCGGATCAGAAGACAGCAACGCATTTTTGAGGTATGTTGCGCGTAGCCTACTTGTGACGTCTTTTTGTAGGAAAACCATTTATCACATAGCCAAAAAAATTCGTGGTTTTCATTCAAAAAGCCGTGGAGCGGAAATGAAACGCGTTGGGAATGAAGTTTCTACATAAAAATGTCAGCCATCACCGCAACTTTGCGAAAACAGTTGAAAAAATGAACTTTCGTTTTTTGGGAGGGTAAAAGGCGCAAAACCCAAAAAGTTTGGGTTAATTTTACGCTCGTTGCGTTTTTGAAGGGTAAATTGTACCCAACCATCAAACACCAAACATCTGAAAATTCCAGAACAGGTTTCGCTTGATGTGTTGCAACATCCCACCAAATTTCAAGCGAAAATATTGAGAGGAAAAAAGGTATGCAAGTTTTGATCGATAATATTAATTAATTAATCTGCTAGGACCTAGGGGATTAGCTAATTGATTTGTTGCTTTTAGGCCATAAATTTCAAAACACTAACGCTCTAAGGCCAATCAAATGCTCTGAAGATGCGGATTTTTGCCTACTTTCTGTTAAAAAAAAAGAAATTGTCCCTTGTATTATTTTCTCAGGCCCCGATAACATCATCCGATCACTGTTTTCACCCAAAAGATTTTCCCCCCAAAATAGTAATGACTCGACTCAATTTGGTTAGGATTTTTTATTAGTTGGGTCTTCAGATGCAGTCCATGCAAAAAAAACGTTTCGAAAAAGCTAACAGGAAAACGTGAAAGGAAGTTTTTGAATTTTTCGGAAAATTGCCAAAATATCCCTTCCGGAAATTCAAAGATTTGCATTTTTCTCAAATTTCCAGGTGCCCTTTTTGAACTCATCGGACCGATTGCTGTTTTCTGAATCCGAGGATGTCTTCAGTCTTCACTGCCTCTCTAGCGCGATCCCTTCGCGAGTTATGGCCGATAATAACTTTGAAAGGCAAGATCGTGCCCTCTGCGGGCCTTAAAGGGTAAATATCAAGTTGGGTTTCGCGTTCGGCAAGCGAGTTCGTACGCGTTGAATTTTGTTAACATAAACTTAATTCGATCTCTTGAGAGGTAACCACGAGCACGTGCTTAATGCACTTAAACCATTCAGTGAAAATGATTTTGTGTTAGTTTTTTTGTGACAAAAGTTTTGTTGCGGTCTTCACTGCACGTTGGTTTCGTTTATTGCTTGGGTGAACATTGGGTACCAGGCTTGTTTCAGTGAAAGACATGTATCTTTGTGTTTAGCGACAATCTGCTGCAGACCCAAGTTTCAAAATATATGTTTTTGCAATTCTTTAACATACAACGCAACAGTTGTAGCAGCAACAATGCAACAAACATAAATAGAGAACAATATTTTGGTAATAATAGGTAAGCAATAATGTAGACAAATCATTTCCAGCATAAATATAGAACAAAAGCGTGGTGGGTTTCAACACTTGGAAGCATGCGCTTCAACTCTGTCGTCAGATAACAAATGGTTATGCAGCCGGAAATCGAATAAGCCTTCAATTTTTCGTTTTCAGAGACAAGAGTATGTTTATATTGTTTTAGAGAAAGTGGATTTGCTTCGCCTATCCGTTTCTAAACCCTGAAGTGCTGGAAATTGTGGTGCAGCTAGGATTTTTCTTCGTCTGACGTCGCTCATGCAAAAGTGTCTTAAAACATTTTTTAATGGTTTGTTGTAGAATTTGTAACACATGTGATTGTGAAAATCTGGATTAATAATGATTAAAATTTCAGATGGCATGCTCGAATATTAGATATGGTCTTGGATGCAGTGCAGAAGTTGGAAAGGACCTAAAAAATATGAATGCGAAGAAGGCTATGGTAGTCACAGATAAAAATGTAAGTATTGTGTTGGATTTTTGTTTTCGTCGGATTGAACCCAAAGGCAGATACCAGCTCCTGCATTTGCGTAGGATCAACTCATGCGTGGTTTGTGCGAATTGGTTGCGATATTTCTTCGTGAAGCATATTTAACCTGAATGCGTAGGCACCAGTAACTACCTGTGTTAATCTGCTCAAATGGTGTTACTATGATGTATTTTAGTGTAATGTCGTGCTGCTTATCTTGTTGGGTTGCTTCGCAGCAGGCCTGCACAAATCAAAACAGTAAAAGCGCCACAACACAAATTTTTATCCTATGGGCCACATACCGCCTAACGATTTCAAGAAACTGACGAAATGCAATGAAGTAGAAAATACTGTGATGCACAACGAATCTCCACAATACACAATTCAAAATATTTCAAAATTGAATTCAGAATTGAATTTAATGAGACACATGGCATCATTTGATCACAACAAGCTCGTTATAACCTGGGTCGATGCTAGAGTTTGATATTTTTAGATTATTTTCGAGATGTTCATTAGTTAGAGAAGAACTTCCTTTGTTTTATTGAAATTAAACACTGAAATCGTTTGCTAGAAGTGCTCCCAAACAAAGTGAACATTTTTGCCACAATATCTTTATGTTCAAACCAGGCGCGCAAGCAGGGGGAACATTGGGGCCATTTTCCCCCTCTGAAAATTTCAAAACATTGCGCAGCAATTTTGACATTTGCAAAAACTTTCAAAGAATATAGATGAAATTTATATTCTAATCATTTTGAAGAAGTTTTATTTGAATTTCTACCAAAAACTTTTGTTTGAATACCAAAGTTATACTACGGTTGAATAAGCACGATGACGCATCGAATGAAATTTCATGAAAACTGCCCCGCTGGTTGCGCCCCTGGTTCAAACACAGAGGTATTGCAAATTGCTTTCGTAGGCTTCTTTTCTATGCAAATGAGTCTTGCAAGTCAACAATCTCCAATTGTACATATGAAGGTGCTTCTTCAGGATCTTTTGAAATGTATGTTCAATAAGTTATTGCAGACCCTCTTCGAATGAAAAGAAAGGTCTGTTGTTGATTTGCCCAGCATATTTAATTCCTACCACCGAAAGCCTTTCATTTATTCACTTTTACACCCGCTTTTCCTCTCGAGAGGTCCACGAAGGCAGCAGTTCTAGGAGGACTCGAAATACTTCACGGTTATCAGCAACCTCTTATAGTTCCGATGGCGCCACGATGGGACCAGGTCGGATATTTAATCGCACCACATGGTCCTTGGTCGACCACTGGACTGCTTTTCCATGGGTGTAGCCAGCAGGACTTGCCTCGCCCATCTTTCTCGGGACATTCTGGACACATCATGTGGGCAACCGTCGCAGCTGAGATCTCTCTTTTTGGAGAACTGGCTCGACATTAAAGGTGCTTATGAATTTCACAGCAACATACTTTATTGCGAAGCGTCACGTCGTAAACTCTTCACAAAAATCCCGTTTCTTCCGCTTGTACTGGAGGCAACACTCTTTCGCTCGTTGCTGAAGATGAATGACCGTAGATGAGGATCGGAACAAAGACCCCTTTAAAAACTGACAGCTTTTCGGTGTTTGAAAGCTCCCGTTTTGTGAACACAGAACGATAAAGCTCACACACAACTGCGTTTGCTGCTATCGATCTCTTGTTCTGGCTTCCGTTACTCGTCAATACCACCCCAAGCTACTTAAATTACCCGACGTGCTGCATTGCCTATTACTTGCAGCGCGCACTGGCTTGGGCTTCTGGGAAGACATAATACCTCGGTCTTTTTAGTATTAATTTTCATTCGCGCTTGGTCGCATTCAGCTGAAAACCAATCTAGCAATGGAAGTCGAAGGGGGCCAAGCCCCACCCGGGTTTTTAAATTTGATATTTTGCTATTACTCTAGTAGAAAAATATTTTTCTCTTAGTTTCAGAATTGTTAAAATGAAATTCCACCACTGTTGGCGCCCCTGTGAAAATTCTTTTGGCCACGCCCTGGAAAAGCAAGCTATTGCCACCCCTGGAAAAAATCCTTTCGAGGCCGTGGATCCAGTGCATTTTGAAGACACTGCCCAGAGGATGCAAGCAGTACCAAATCGTCCGCAAAAAGCAAACGACTCGACCTGCAGCTTCCAAAAGTAAGATCCTCGTCGATTCGGCGGTGACTGTCTATCCAATTCATACAGACTATGAAGAGGAGTGGTGACACCACACACCCTAATCGAAGTCCAGCACCCACTGTGAACGGTTGTGATTTAACTCCGCCGACACGGACACAAAGTTTTGAGCAAGAATACAGAGACTTGGTGTCCAGTGAAAAGTTGTCGTCAACACCGTACTCCCGCAACACTCCCCAAAGCTTTTCGCGTGGAGCCCAGTCTTATGCTTTCTTGAGGTCGGCAATACTCCCAAGATTTCTGTAACATTTGCTGGAGAGAGAAAATTTGATCTGCCAGGACGAAAACCGCACTGGGTATCTTCCAGCTTTGGTTAAATTATTTCGCGGCATCCATTTTCTAGGCACTTGGCATACACTTTTCCAGGCAGGCTAAGGAGAGAGATGCCCCGGTTGTTCTAGCATTCTCTCTTGTGTTCTTTCTTGTATATGGGAAGGATCGTCCTTCCAGAACGCCATACCACTTGACACGCACGACACGACCCAGCAAAAGAACTCCTTGATTCAAGGCTTGGAGCATTCCAGGTCGGATTTCATCGCAACTTGCAGCCTTCAGTGACTTCGGCTTCAGTGATGATATTTTCCTCTTCCAGTTGCACTTCTTGTTTGTCCGATGTTGTAAAAGTGACTGTGCTGAAACGATCTTAGCAATGCTCTATCTTTCAAGAATGTCCTCCACGTTGCTGAGTAAGACACCACTTTGATTTTTGATGGAGATAGTAGTATTTTTTCGCGGAGACGTAAGATTGTTTGCCATAACACTTTGTTGGCTTGCCAGCAATGGGAATCTACTGTTTAGGTCCGAAATACTCTCAAGATTGCGTTTTGGACTTTTTCACCGGTAAGGCTGCGGACTTTTGCGCCTCAGCGTGCCGCAAATGCAAAGAAGATTAGGCTTTATTCTGAATCCAGGCCTTGTAGGCTGCTTCCTTTCCTCGAATCGCTTCTTTCACCTCCTGGTTCCACCACGGTGCTACTTTTTGCCATTATACGCGACATCGAGTCGTTTCCGTCCGCATACCCGAGCAGCCGATGCTACGCTTTTGACAGTTATGACATGAACGTCCAACAATTTCTTCCACGAATTCCGGGTACAGCCCACTTGAGTTTGGGCCATATACCTGCATCAAGCGCAGGGAGCGGTCTAACAACTTCAACATGCACACCATTTCTCTTAGACTTAACTAGAGGGATCCATTCATCAAGAAAACTTGCCAACTCAGGCCTTACTAGTATCTCCATCCCTGTCTGGGCAAACTTTTCTGGCTCAACCCTCGGATAGAAGAGTTTCCACCCATCGCCCAGCTCTGCAGTATTAGAGCCACGACGCTTTGTCGATGAGATGCCAACGAAATCTAGGCCCGGAGGATAAATATCGTTTGTCTTCCTCAACGAGTTCGCTGGTAGTGAAGCGATGTTCCAGTCTCCAGTCAATAGCTTATGGCAAGATTGCAGTTTGCACGTGGCGTTTCAATCTCCCAGAGTAGAAAGAATCTGCGCTGGCTTGACCCCATTCGTTCGCCTTCCTAGATGCGTAGTGAGCGCAACGAGGGCCTACATTTGTGGATAGTTGATGAAAAGACTGCCGCAAATTTCCCGAACGCGACACATGCCTAAAGCCTGAACGCGGTCCTTAGTCACGCGCGTGACGATGGTATTGATTAATTTGCGCGTATCGTGGTAATAACTGTTAAGATTATGCTGTTGGACAAACTGCTCGCGCCATTTACACAGCAGTTTTTGCAAATGCAGAGGGTACTGCGGGAAGGCTTTGCTGCGGTTTTGTCAGTTTTATTAACCTACTTGAATAGATCAGTTATCCATTTGTAGTCAATTACGCCGAATTCTAATCAGTAATTAAGTAATTTCGAAGTGATAACAGTTGATCAGTCAGTGTGTACAATATTTCTAGAATAATCCTCATTTTGAACAGAGATTCATCAACAATAGGAAACGCATCGAAAATTCGTTTGAGTTGTTACCTGCAATATCAATTTTTCGGCAAATAAAGTTAATTCTGAAGTTGCTTTAATTGTAATTTCGTATGGCCCATATAAACGTAAATTATTAAAGACTACACAAAATAAAAGAGTTTATCGAACAAATCTGAAAAAAATGAGGTTTCATCCAAATCCAAAGTTTTTCTTTATTTCTACGAAACAAATAATTTCAGGTTTTAACTGGCAGATACGCTTTAATATTTTACTTTCGAAAGCCAAAAAAACTCCATTCAAATTCCGAATCCATCGTTTTGCAAAGTCGACTTTGCATATATTTAATTTTATGTAAGGACTCAAAGCAATTGTTGCTTCCAGTAAATGTCTCCTGCATATTCCAAAATATAAGGGGCACACAGATTGAGAAACATTTTTGTACATAATGCGTTATGCATCATTTAAGTTCGTGCTGTTGCTTTTGCTTTTGTATGTCACGTAGATAACTGATTTGTGAAATCGAGATAGCGCGTACATAATCTTTTTAATCTTTAAAAAATTATTGTTTGACAGTTAGCGAAGCTTCCACCTATGCAAACTGTCCGTGAATCTCTCGAACAGAGCAATATCAACTACGAAGAGTTCCATAACGTAAGAGTGGAGCCAACTGATGAAAGGTAAGATAAATAAAATGACATCAACTTACCATCGCTTCGTACATTGCCTTGTTTGAATTGTTCGACATTTTAAAACCCCAGAATGAGTTGCCAACTCTTGACAATCGCAGAAGAGCCTTATTATGTTTTTTTTTCGCGGGCATTACAGCCAATAAAGTATAAATCATGCATTCTGTTTCTGTCAAACTTATCTTACTTTTGCTGCTATATCACAACTAAAGGTAAAGAAGTTTAAGAACCACAGTTGTCAATCTGTGACGCAAAGCGTTCGTTCGTTTGTTGTTTGCGATCATTTGTTTGCGATCATTTGGGCACATCGATATTTTATGCCAAGTAACCGCAGCAAGTGATTCTTTCTAAGTGGTAGTTGGTGCTTTCATTGGCAGGCAAATTTGTTTGCAGTTTCAAAGAAGCCATAGACTTCGCTAAAAAAGGAGGATTCGACTCTTTCCTCGCTGTTGGCGGTGGTTCTGTAATTGACACTTGCAAAGCTGCTA
>Ga0210059_1017200_pt1 | contig 10340 bp, 9 predicted proteins | sample Ectturendosymbi2_FD_188042 | JGI IMG/M metagenome (GOLD analysis project Ga0210059, IMG submission 188042) | Ecteinascidia turbinata endosymbiont from Florida, USA - Sample 2 (SPAdes) (version 2) | ecosystem: Host-associated > Tunicates > Ascidians > Unclassified | place: Key West, Florida...
CTGCGTCATCTTGAACCTCAACTCATCAGACTTGCGTCATCTTGAACCTCAACTCGTCAGACCTGCGTCATCTTGAACCTAAACTCGTCAGACCTGCGTCATCTTGAACCTAAACTCGTCAGAACTACGTCACCTTGAACCTCAACTCGTCAGACCTGCGTCACCTTGAACCTCAACTCGTCAGACCTGCGTCACCTTGAACCTCAACTCGTCAGACCTGCGTCATCTTGAACCTCAACTCGTCAGACCTGCGTCATCTTGAACCTAAACTCGTCAGAACTGCGTCACCTTGAACCTAAACTCGTCAGAACTGCGTCACCTTGAACCTCAACTCGTCAGACCTGCGTCACCTTGAACCTCAACTCGTCAGATCTGCGTCATCTTGAACCTAAACTCGTCAGACCTGCGTCATCTTGAACCTCAACTCGTCAGACCTGCGTCACCTTGAACCTCAACTCGTCAGACCTGCGTCATCTGACACGAAAACATGGGATTTTTTCTACAACAAAAATCCATTTATTTACTAAAATGCCATCGAAAACGCGCATTCGTGGTGTCTCGCGATTTGAAGATAACGTGTTTCGCAGAACTGGCTGGCGCTTTTCGTGACGCGCATTCGCCAAACAGTCTCCACCAAAACAGACGCTTCTCTCGTTCGCATGACAACCAGGCTTCTTGAGGTTCTCTCAGGATGTTGTAATCGTGCGGTTATTCAGAAAAGAAATCAAACGCAATCTCTAATTGCTCAGCAAGAAAACCACTGCGTTCCATGCCGGTGCTTCCCCGGCGCGGAGAATCTTTGCCTACGTTTGAAAATGGCGGTGAGTTGCTCTCAAAAGCGTCAACGCGCGTATGCAAATTAATTCACTGTCAACGTTCCTCGCTGTGACGCGACATATCACAGTTCCAGTCTCATTCGGACACGTATGTGCAATGAAGCGTGGGCGTCGGAAGAGGGGGCAGGGCGGGCCTTGGCCCCCTGGAATTCGAAATTTTCTTATTAAATTTTTAGCAAACTAGGTTGTTCTCTTAATTTCAAGTTGGTAAAATGAAATTTCATCATTTTTGGTCCCCCACCCCTGGAAAAATCCACTATTCCCCCACGGAAAAAATCCTTCCGACACCCATGCGATGAAGTGCCATGACAACCACGCGCCACACCTGACAAGTCACCACCAAGCTCGGAAAGAAAAACAGCACAAAACACGTTTTCGTGTAAGACAATGTAAGGCTCTCCTCAGAACTTTTTGCGTCGAGGGGTTCTACGTTTGTTGTTGCCTTGGCCTGCAGTTCAAGGCGAGGTAAAGCCAAACTTGCATGGGATCGGACAGCTCACACACACATACTAGCAGCAGTTTGACGGCGCTGCCAACGGACAAACAGGCTCAAGATACAGACATGCATTTGAAACAGGTCATCGCGTCGCTTTCCAAACAAGTAGAGTTTAGGAATTACGAGAATTGACTAAATCAACAGCAAATTCACTAATCACGACAAAAACCAAAAAAAGAAAAAAAACAAAAAACGAAGACGACCCAAAACAATCAATTTCCTACATCCGGGTCATTGCTGACCAATCCACGTCGCTAAAACAAGCCAGAAAGAGAATCGGTTTTGCGTCGCTGTGTCAACGAAACGACTTCAGATAGTTCACGGTGAACTCAGACATGGGTACTTCACGGAAACGGGGTAACAGGTTGGGGGAGGATTTCTGTGCGGCACAGCTGAGCGTCGAGTGCAGTGGGTAACGGGGTGCCGCGGCACCCTGTTGGGTGTCATTTACAATACTGAGGGGTGCCGCGAGTTAATACATTTTCAAGATGTCACAATACATTAAAACGAATGGCTATGGGTTCGCCACTCAGCGGCACAAATTATAATGCCCTTCTGTGGAGCGCTGCAAGCCTAAAAAGGTTGGGAAGCACTGGCTTAGTGCAAAGAAATTTGAGCCAAACTGCAGATTGACTTCCTTCAAGGTACAAGTATTTGGAATATAACACCAGCACCGAACCGCGCGCCGCATACGTCAGAAACGCGCGCGATGCACCCAGGTCACGTGACGCATGCCGGTCACGTGGATTGTTTCTCGGTATCGAAACACTACAAGGCCGGTCGGCCGAATTTTGACACAACCACAAGCCTTGGTCGCCCTGGTACGCAACGAAAATAACTCGCTCCAAATTTTTCACTTCCAAGCTCATGCTTTACACGGGACATTCGCGGCAGTCACAAGTTTACAACCCGGTTCGGATTGGTCCCGGCACAGATCAGACGCCCAATAGCTGGAAGACACGTGGCATCACTTCCACCACACAGTACGTGAGTATGGTGTACATGACCACCTTCACCGGGATCTCCACGTCCCAGGGGTGTTCGGATTTGGAGGTCAAGCTGACCAAAGCGTTGGTGATCGTCACCTGCTGGAGCCAAGACGGGGCCTCCTCGTCCGATTCACCTTTCGCCGACCCGCCGACGTCACTTCCTGTTGATGACGCGGTCGAGTGCTCGGAACTGGAGTCGGTCGCGGTCAGGTCTTCGTCATCCACCTTCGCTGGCTCGGTCTTAAAAAGGAAGTAAAGGTTACAAAGTCAGGATCGGGCGCAGCAGCACCATGTGCGTCGGAAAGAGGGGCGGGGGGACAAAGACCACCTGGATTTTGAAATTTGATATTTTCCTATTAACGTTTTAGTAGGGAAATGCTTTTCTCTCAGTTTCGAGATGGTAAAATGAAATTTCACCATGGTTGGCTCCCCCTGGAGAAATGCATTAGCCCACCCCCTGGAAAAAATCCTTCCGACGCCCATGCCAGGTACGGTCGGTTGCCACGGTAACCGATAATAAAATTTTTCTTGTGGTGCGATGCGGATTAATAATCACTTGAAAACTCAAAGCACTTTAGAAAAAGCCGGAGTTCTCGGCGAAATATTTGTGGTCAAAGATTCGTGGGCTGCAAGTTTTTACATGTGAAGATTGCATGTCGGGCCCAAGCACAAAAGGTAAAACTATAGGCACAAACGACTTCGCCGCCAATTTAACCAACTCGACATACTCGGCGTACCAGGGTTTTGCTCAACTGAACAAATGCATTTCGAGGCAGTGGCGATTCGGCGAAACGAGAAGGTATTTTGTAAGCGCGACAACAACACTTGTTCCATTAGATGTCTGGACGTGATTTGAGGGGTCGCCTCGCAAAAAAACTCCTATCGTTGTCGACAGCAATACTCAGCCAATGCATATGACGTATCGGTAGACGTTTTCAATGACATTTTCCTTCTTTTAGGTCTTGACGCTAGGATGATGAAGCTGATCAAATATGCCGGTAGGCTGGTCAGAGTCCCGTTTTAGAACCGACTGGCGCTAAGGCAAAACTAGTTTGCCGGGTTGCAACTGTCCTTCTCATGTTTATTTCGAAAACAACAAAACTGCACTGACTCAAACGCTTGTAACACAGGCAGTGACTTACGTAAATGGGCGGCAGCCTGAACTCCTTGGTGTAATGCTTCGGGTTGGGCGGCATTGTCTTCCGGTACACAGAGCTGCTGTACGCTTGCAAGCCCGCGAGGCGATAGAGCTGCTGGAAAATTGAGATGAAAACAGACTTGAACGCGGATTTGAGCACGACGATCATGATGCCACCTTGGAAGAAATGACAGCATCAGTGAAGTGCGCACGACTTTTCCAAGAAAATTAGAAGCATTCGGTAACCTACAACAAGCTATAAGGGCTGTGAAGCCGGAGCCCAAGAAAATTCGGATGGTCGGAACCGGAGCCAAAAACTTTTAGATGGTGGAGCCGAAGCCTGAAATACGGGTTCTGGTTCCGAAGCCCTAGTTTGTGGGGCAAGCGAGTTAACTTATTGCAGGACGAGCGGTGGGTTGCCGTGTGTGTACATAATTTTCCTCGTGTGCGTGCTGATCAAAGCATTTCAAGTTTACTTTCACCTGTCCCACTATCCATCAAATTTATGATTTCGCAACACCTCATCTGTTCTGGTGTAACAATACAATTGTACAAATAATGCGATGGTTTTTAGACTCCGCTCCACTGGACCGAATCATTTGAGTCGGAGCTACAGCCTGAAATTCGAGTACCGTCTGAACCGCCCTGCCTGCAACATGAAGGGGGGGAGTGAAACCGTGTGCAATGTCAATGAAGTACACGGAGGTGTGCTGCAGGAAAAGCACAACAAAGTGCAATTGTCCGGTTTTATCAGATGGTCTTCCATGCAAAAAAAAGTAGTTCAAGCGTAAATTTCGAGCACCAGAGCGGAAGCCTGGGAAATATGAAGTCGTGAGTCTGCAGCACTTCCGCAAATTCACTGGGGTTTACACACGTCCGCTTGATTACTGATTACACAACGCCCGGAACTGAGTAATGCCATTAACTGTGTCGTCACAAACGAGGAAAAACTGCCAAGCAGGGTTGCCAGATAAAAATTTCGATAAAAGTCCAAACAGTGCTACAAAAAGGCGAGAAAAAGGTCAAGCCGTTTATTTAGAGGCCACAAAAAAGCCAAAGTTTGTGGTATTGCTATTCTTTTTTCACGAAAAAACACCGAAATTACAAGAATATCACTGAAGCTTTATTCGAAATTGAGATAAGTCTTGCTTGGCCTTGTGCTGCAGCTAATTCCTGATGCTTCTCCGACTTTTCATGATTTGTGAGTTCGCATACTTTGGATACAATGCGAAAGTCATCTCCCAGATACAATGCGAAAGTCACCCATGCGAAAGTCATCTCCCATTCACTCCTGTACTTACGACAAGAATCGTTTAGAGCCCTTCCTTTTCCGCGATGTCATTGTCGTATTTTTATCGTAGAGACGCAGCCCAGTCTGCGAGCGTCGAGCCCGCTAGTGCATAGCGCTTTGCCTTACAACACACTACACAGCGCACGCATTTCCACAGATTACGCAAAAAAAATTATTTCTAATCTACCATCCCCAACTCTTTCCAACATCAAAATGCGAGTGTTAGCCTAAAATAGCATTTATCACAAAAATTTTGCAGAGGTATTACTGAAAAAAATGGAATATTACGTATTTTTCTACAAAGGGAACTTTTTCTGCGTGAAAAAAGCGGAAAGGCCAAACGATATTTTTAAGGCCAACCAACTTGCGACGAGGCCAGATAAAGGCCAAATAAAATTTTAGGCCAACCAACTTGAAGCAAGGCCAGATTTCTTAAATTTGGCCTATGAAAGGCCAACCTGGCAACCCTGCTGCCAAGAATGTTCGACCGCGGCAGCCCTGTTCCCTGCTGGTAAGTGCGTCCGCTTCGGTGCTGGTAGGTCTGGAGATCTCGGCCGGGTCTTACCAAGACCTTATGTATTGGTACTGTTGCTTTCTTACCAGGCGCACTATGTGCAGAAGAGCTGCAGGGGACTATCCAGAAGGCAAAAACACGAGTCGCATGATAGTGTGATGGCATGTCTTGTAAACACTCAAGTCTTCGCGCTACAAGACCTCTGTTGTTATAAATTATAAAGCGCCATCAAAACACTATGTCAAAAAAATTTACGTGCAACGGCTTTGCGCGCTGTTTAATGCAACGGAGAAGAAGGACGCCGCTGCTACTTCGTTTGGTTTCACGTTTCGGCTGTTTATGTTTCTACACCCAAACACCGAATAAGACAACTGCAAAGGATGCGTAGGTCTTTGCAGCAACAAAACTACTGAGTCCACTACCGCTGTCGCCCCGTTATGGGGTTTGCTGAGCAAAACAACCCTCACAATTGTTTGTCAAAAACAACGAGAACTCTTTGAGCGCAATTGAGCAGCACACTGCTTGATTCACGCAAAGCAATAAGCAAGCTGCAAACGGTCCACTGGCAACCACTCAAGTCGGTGACCGTGAAAGCTCGCACGTTTTCTTGGCGTCTGTTTAAATACAACCGCGTAATTACACTGCTCGGATGTATTCGTCCAGGTCGTTGAGCACATAAGCAGCAATCACGTTAAGGGAAGTAAACAGCGAGTGCGCGCACACACTTTACACCTGCCAGGGTGGAGGCTTATTGACTGGTGGAGCAAACAATGCGACCGAATAAATCATCTGCGAACAGTGACGGATCCGGGATTGGGTTTGAACAGGCAATAGTCAGGGAATGGGAATGGAGGTTGCTTTCAGATCGTTGCGCCGCTATCCTTTCCCGCGATTGCCGCGCTACAGGCCCGGTCGCTTGCTTTCTGCTTGCACCGACTACATTTTTTATGTTTCTCATTAACTTTGGCCGACCTTGCCGCGTAGTGAAACGGGTAGCGACTTTAATGCTGGTGTAGGTCGTCGTTCTCTTTTTTAATTCTATTTGAATACAAACATCAACTGCTATCGTTTTTTGTCAATTGTCCTGGTGTGATACACATTTCTGAAAGCTTACGTTTTTGTGGTAAAAATTACCGTTGTGGCCAGGCCCGCCACCAGAGGGTGGGCAACCGGGCAATTTCCCCCTCGAAATTTTTGAAACCAATTTAGTTGATAGGTGCAACAACAAGTTGCAACCATTTCCCCCCCTTCTGAAAATATCAGCTAGTTGCGGCCCTGGTTGTGACTGAGTAAATTCGCCATCGCTGACAAATGCTGGTCTCGCCGGGATATATCCAACTGAATCAACCGCAGTGAAAACAAGTGCACGAAGCACGTTAGACACGGGACTTCTTCAGTGTCAGTTTAACAGTTTGGTGACAAACCTGGGTTCTTAACACTTGCAGTTTGTTGTGTGATAGAGGGTCAGCCCGCAACCAGGGGGACAACCGGGCAATACCCCTTCCCGAAATTTTTGAAAACACGTTTAGTTGCTAGGCACAAGTTACAATCATTCAACCTCCCAAAATAGTACAACAGCAACTTGCAATCATTTTGCCCTCCCCCGAAAATATCAGCTGGTTGTTGCCCTGTAGAGGGTTGAGTTAGCAGAACGAAGATCCAAGCGTTTTGTTGAAAAGGGGGGAGGACTTGCAGTGACGCAACAGCTCTTTTGAGGAAAACGTCTCAAAACGCTCCCTGGCTTCGCACTGCTGGCTGGTTCACATTTACTGGCTCGGGTGGAGCAGGTGAATGCAAATACCAGCAGTGTGCCAGAGTCACAGCCGCCACAGTTTCGCTCGACAGGCAGACAGAAAATGCCCCGGCGGAACGTCACGGAGCGCGCTTTCTTGGAATTGGATTTGTCAGTATTGGTTTGAAGCGCGCGATCGACTCCTCGGCAGAGAATTGGGGATGATGGCGCCGCTGCTTCGAACACTTTGCAATCGATGAAAGCTGCGTATGTTTCAAGGGCCATAAAGAAGAGGTTCGGCGAAATCCAGTTATGACTGATCGCCCAGGAAGCAACGAACCGAGCAACGATGGACACTAGTGCTATAATAACCACTGGAGTTCATTCTGCGACATAATTCATTTCCAGCTATGCGGATATAAAATACTACTTTTCCTTCCCAAGGACTTCCCATTTGTTTCGCATATAAAATCCAAGCGACGCGCACTGCACGCAATTTTTTTGCACACGTGTCACAACAGAAGACGTCAAAACCCCAGACTTGGTATTGCGTTGCGGTCTGCGCGCAAGCAGAGCAAGACTTACTTGACAACTTAGTCCAAAGACAATTTGAAAATTCAGCGATTGACTTTGGATTGTGCGTGCCGAAATTCTCTGATGGCGCGGGATTGGCAAGAGTTCAGTGTAACCTGTGGAGCTTCAGTGTCATCAGCATGGTTTTCGCTGAACATCGACGTAATGCTCGGGCCATCTTCGAACCTTTGCCCGGGTCAGTTTCTTGATAGCGTCGCAGTCAGCGCCCGTATCCAGCATCAACTGATTTCACGCATAGGTCAAGTGATAGACACGGTGGCCTCGGGATACCTCGCGCAGTGACGTGCGTGGAATATTTTCGCGTAATTAAAGGGCGGAAATTTGTTTTCACGCATGGATGAGCAGCGGCGCATGAGCGCAAATCTACGAAAGGAATTTGCCAGAAACAAAGTCGACAGGATGAAGCCTGGCGTGGTAATGCACATTTGAATTTTGTGAAGTTTTTCGAACTCACTGAGGTTTTTTTGGACAGAAAAACACGTCTTTGTCAAAGATGCGCAGCTGCGTTTTTTTCAAACGTTAAAAAAAGAGAAAACAAGACAAAGGTCACAGAGTACGAGCAACCAGTACAATGCTTGGCGCTGGCGAATGAAAGTAGTGAACAGTATTTACGCCTTCCAACATTTGAACCTCGTGCAGTTGAGTGACTTTCCGCCCCCGCCCAATCCCTTTGTAAGTTTCTTCCTTGTTGTAAAAAAAAGAAAGTAAAACCATTTCATAAACCTACAGGTGTGCTTACATTCCTAGGAGGCAGTGACACTACTTGAAATAATCATTCAAACGGATTTTAATCGAGCTATCTGCCGACAAGACATAAAACAGTACCTAGCCTCAAAACCTGATCAATCGAGTTGTGATGTTGAGCAGGGGTTTCAAGAACACTTTGTTCGTTTGGGCGTTGGTTGATTCTACTAAGAGATGGTCGACAACACGTATGGCCATGTCCCGAACGCACGAGCAGTGGCGCAGCCAGCCCGAGATTTTTTTTTGGGGAAAAATGCTTGGTTTTGGGCGAGCAACAGTGTTTTGTTTGGGATACCGCCACTCAAAGCACAAAATAACTAGACATGCTAAAAATTTGGGAAGCATGGCCCCCTGGTCCTCCCTGGCTACGCCTATGCGCACGAGCAAGTTAAATCCCGGGCATTTGCAAAAAGTAGCGTGTTGGAATGCAGCAAGTCTCCACAAAGGCGACGCAGCCGAATCTGATCACTAAGTAGCTTTATTTAAAAACGTAGGTGGGAAAACGCAGAAACCTTCCTCTGTAGGAAATTGCCTGCCTGTTACTTTCCACTGGCTGGTATAGTTTCAAAAAACATTTTTCTAGCGAAACAGGGGTCTGTTTCCTATGCAGAATGTTCCATTATGCAAAAATCCCAAGCACACGCTCAGCCCGTTGAATAGATTTTCGGAACTTAGGCGAAGGACGCCATGATGCAACGAAGAACTGATCATTTCCAATAAATGAACTTTGTTCTGCATCGAAAGGCGACCGACTCAATGCGGTCAGACGATCTGCTGACAGTGCAAAGATCGCCGACGCAATGGCGTCAACAAGCTCAAACAACGGACATCTGGGAACACCGAATTCGCAAGTAAAAAACACAGTCGTTGGCACAGTGGCACTGGCGAGTGCCAAGCCCGCTAGCATGGACACAACAACACGTTATCTTTAGACCAAGCCAAACGCGTGCTGATTGATTGATTGGCTGCTTCGTATGACTCAGCTAATAAACAAAAACAATACAAAAAGCCATCATGCACAAAATTAACCGATTGTGGATGGAAATTAAAATAAATGGCAACACAATGGCAAGAGAATTTGTCAATGTTAACAAAGATTGTTACTGTGTCACATAGGATTGGTGAAGGACCATGGCGGTCATCAGTCAACCAAACTCGTATCCGAAAACAATTTCGCTGGACCTAGCACTAGCAGCCAGCATCACTCACAAACCCCGCTATTTGCGGTCATACCGTGAAAGTAAATCACCAGTCACCACGACCGAACAGGCACACAAGAAAAAGATTCTTATAAGGTGTGCTTCGGAAATGGCATGTGCTGACGTCGTGGTTTATCACAGCGTTCCGCGTGCTAGTTTTGCCGCTGCCTATGAGGTAATGTTTTCGGCGAAGTGTGACGATTTTCAAAACTCAATTGACGCTTCGTCAGTGACCATTCGCCGCTGTGACAAAAGTTTGTTTGAGAGAAGCTAAAGTTAAACCCAACAATTAAAACCTACGGGTTTGCTGTAAGCTTTCGAGGAATCAACCGGTCGTGCTCTGCTTTCACAACTTTGCGATGATTCAGACTTGCCACTTACCCATATCCTAGCAATCAGTCTCCACAAAGGTGACGCAGGTGCATAAATCAGCAATTTATTATTTTTTGAATTAGCTGATAGATTCGCTACGTTGCCTTTGTCGAGATTAATTACTTAAATAAAACCCATTTATATAATGTTCGTTAGTGTACTCGAATTTAAAATCCACAATATCCAGAGTTCTCACTTTGGTGAAGTTTCAGAAAGGCGCAGTGGGATCAACTACAGTAATCGGTAACAAACTGAATTAACGCCTTTTGTAAACGACCGTTAAGACAAGATTAAGGAATGCACGACCTTGCCTGGTGAGTCCTGAGCAACGTGCTCGTTCGTTGTTCCGGACCATCAGGGTTCACCGTACGATTGATAAAAAGCGAGCGCGAATCGATCCGCAAAAGGATGCGCGGAAAGACTTAGGCATCTTTG
>Ga0210059_1017202_pt1 | contig 10339 bp, 7 predicted proteins | sample Ectturendosymbi2_FD_188042 | JGI IMG/M metagenome (GOLD analysis project Ga0210059, IMG submission 188042) | Ecteinascidia turbinata endosymbiont from Florida, USA - Sample 2 (SPAdes) (version 2) | ecosystem: Host-associated > Tunicates > Ascidians > Unclassified | place: Key West, Florida...
TCTTTGGTCGAATGGGTTGAGACGCAGATAGCGACAACAATTGGCTTCAATCACTTCCGGAGACTGAGGGTTCGACCCTTGTGCAAGTGGAACCGCACCGGGGATCGTTCCGCTTCACTGTCATTAACTGCATACTGCATTGAATAGTCTTCACCCTATCCACGCTGCACACGGTCATTACACTCGGAATAGTAGTTGCATAACATTGTTATGGTTAAACCACAATCACAAAATGTCCATAAGCTGCCACAAAAATGGATTGGCCAGTATCAGTAGTCACCAATCCGTTGGCAGACGGCTTTGTTTTTATGTGCTTTATAGTAAGAATATTTTGACGAAACTAGCTGGCTATCAACAGCCTACTAGTCTCTGTGTGAAGATGGAATTCCTGCTTGGAACCATTTTACTTTCATGTGAATTGTATTCACTTTCGTGAAAGTGTTTTCGTTCATGTGGGCTCAGCACAATAGTGTACGGATAATGGTGTTTCGTTTGCATGTGCCGTACTGTGGAATTTTCATGGTTAGCACAGAATATTCGACATAGTATTAACACGTGTGTGATTGCATCTATAGTGGCGTTTTGTTGTCTCCAGTGAATAATAACGCTAGTTCATATTTAACGATATTCACAAGCCAGTGTTGGGTTTGAGAGGGTTAATCATAGCTACTTAATCTTCAAAAAACGAAAAATCACCACGCAAGATAGTCATTTATGTTGGTCCCCCTAACTTTTTCCTTGGCTCCACAGTGACCCCCCACTTTTTTAATTCTAGAATAGCCACTGATCCGGGTCCGAAAAAAACGAAGAATCCTGCCGGAGTCCAGTCCTGCATTCCGGATCCGTGGCCACTTTTGGTTGCGACTGAAAGCCGTTAAAGAGATCGTTGTAACGTACGATTCCAGAGATACGCAACGTAAAACGGTTCAGTATCGAATAACGTCAAAAACAGCCTTAAGCCTTCACAGAATCGTCCGGAAACAGCGACCAATTGCAATGAGACAGGTAGAAGGCCAAATATCGACTGTTGGGTTGTTCATGAACAAGTATTTTGAATAGAATTACAAATGGAAAGTGCCTCAAATCACTTGTTAAGCATGCACACAACTCTCGCTACTGCATGACGTGAATATTCTTGCTGAGACAATAAACGGTCTGTCAAGTGTTTTGATTCAATCAGCGAGGATCAAATCAACCGGTGTTGCTTTCTGACGTTCGTCGCTCTCGAATGGCTTCCACTTTCGCAGTAAGTAACTTTTCAGGAGAAATCTCCGTCCAGCTGGGTTTTCTTTCTCTGCCACGCAGTCCCAGGCAGGTCAGATAAATGCCGCAATAGATGCTGGTTGGAAGCGCGGCATCGATTCATTTGTCTTCATCGCAACTGCAGATTGAATCAATGTTCAAGCATCAACTTCAAATTTGGGAAGAACTGTCGAAGGGTACGCACCGGGACAATGTGGTCTACAAGTTTTTCTTTCTGATCGGTTTTTGATTCAACGTGGACTTCCAAATATTTTATATTTGACCCAAAAGATTCAACTCAGAGCCATGAATCCACATATCAATGGTCAGATTTGTTCCACACTCTGTTTATCTCGCAGCCAATGTTTTATGATCTCAGTCGCTTCTGACATGTGTGGCTAGCATGACATTCTGCATATTTCTAAAATCGCACCGTGATAAAAGCACACACGATGACTTAAACGCAATGCTGCGTTGAGATAACTTATGGCTGATTGTTTTTTTGTTTGAGTTCTAGCCATGAATCGATCAGCTTCTCATTTGTAGGTCTATCCTTGGGCCAACCTTTGTGTTGACAGAGCAACTCGCCGTTGGGCATTTTCGCAAGCTTCAAATCTCCAATCTTTTCTCGCAAGATACCTGCGTGAGTAAAAGCAATCAGCAACTACGCTGCGACAGGATGCTGTGCGTCTTAGGTTTTGCTTAGCATTAGGGAAAGAGGATATAAATTGCACATTTCTTCCTCTTGTGAAAAGAGCCCCATAATCCCACACAGCGGAAACGGTCTTACCATCAGATTTGTTTAATTGTTAGTGTTAACTTTATGATTGTTTGGTGAAATGTTTCTAAAGCAAAAATAATATGCTTTCAAACAACAAACGCCAATTTGAAAGTTACATTTTTTCCAAACGACACCCCCGGACCTATTTTGCTTGGCTTAAACGTTGGGGCGCAATGAGATAAAGGACAAGAAAAGTGTAAAACTTTGAGGGGTGATGGTTTCCAATGAGTGAAATGTTTAAGCTTGCCACGCCCGGGTTCGAACCCCATCCCACTTGATGGTGCCCCGTGAACCTTTCCTCTTGGCCATGTGCCTGCATGGATGTCTGATTTGCCACGCTTGCCTGTGGAAACTGCAAGATGAACCATTTGCTTTTTGCGGACGAATTAGTACTGCATGCGTAGATCTTCTCAACAGGGTCTTCAGTACGCTTTTGATCAGTTTTCTGCTGCGTGCGATCAAGCAGGAACAAAATTCAACACAAAAGATTAAGGTATTGTGTCTCTCATGACACCCCAGGCTGTGTATTTTGCAAGTTAGCAGAAATACACTGCAGCAGGTGGAGACGTTCAAGTACTTTGGGGTGGTATGCACAAGTGACGGAAGTCGGAATAAAGGGACTGATACACGGATTGGTAAAGCAAACGCATTTTTGCGTGAGCTTTATTGCTCCGTGGTGACGAAACGGGAGCTTTCAGAAACCACAAAGTTGTCAGTTTTTAAATCGGTCTTTGTTCCGATCTTCACCTTTGGTCATGAGTCTTAAGTGAAGGCTGAAAGGATACTGTCAAAAGAACAAACGGCAGAGATGGGATATTTGTAAAGATTTCACGGTGTGACATTACGTGTCAAAGAGCACAGGTGTGAAATTAGTAAGGCCCGGGACATCAAGTCACTTCTTCGAATCGAGAGATCCCAGCTATATTAGTTCTGCCATGTATCCAGAAGGTCCAAGGAAAGAATGGCGAACTACGTCCTTCGGGATACAGTCTAATGTTCACTAACTGGTGTGCGATGGCTTTTTGTATTGCTCTTCTGCTTGTTAGCTGAGTTATATGAAACAATAAACCATTACCAATCTACACCTACGGGAAAGCGGTCCAGAGTTCGTCTAAGAACCAGGTGGCGTGACTACATCTCCAACCTTGCTTGGTTCCGTCTTGGTGTGGAGCGAGCAGAACTGTCCGAAATTGCTGTTGATCGTGAGGTATTTCGGGTCCTCCTAGGGATGCTGTCCACAAGCCTGACTATCATCGACGTGTTTTGGGTTGTTTCGCATTTTTTGAAGCTGATTGGCATATTTTGACGACTTGACGTGCAGGTTGGCATATTTGATCCATCACGACCTAGCAGCAACCTTGATTATCACAATTTAACCGCTCTGCTTGGAGAATTAAAACAACGCATAGCAAGCTGAATATGTACACATTTAACCTTACTGTAAATACAGATATATTTAACCTACTATTGTGTTTGCACTGTACTTCGAAGTTTACAAGAGGTGATATCTCGTTGTTTTGAAGTTTAGCAAAATTATAACAAACAATTGTACGGGTTGAAGATTTGAAACAACGTAGGCTGGAGAACGCACGTATGTTTAACTTAACTATAGATTCCTGCACTGAAGTGTGAAATCCGCAAGCTGTCTTGCATTATCGTTTCGCAAAACTTTCGCTATAAGTTTAACGGGTTGGAGATTTGACACAAGGTAGACTGCAGTACAGACATATATTTGATCTGACCCGCGGTTCTGCACTGCATTTCGTAGTTCGTAAGCTGTGGTATCTTATCATTGTGTTTCCACAGATGCCATGCAAGCTCGAGATTTGAAACAAAGCAGTTTGGTTTGTATATATACTAAATCCAGAAGTAATTGAGTACGATGCAGAGACGCAGGGGATGTAAACGCACCACCAAAAGCTTTGCGTTAATGAAAATCCGGGGAAAATCTACGAAAACCAGGGTACAATCTGGGAAATTCTGGGAAAAATCTCCGAAAATCTCAACAAAATTCCTGAAAATCCGTGCGAAAAGCGTCCAACATTCTTTGATTCGAACTAAATGGTTCCCAACATTTTGCAGAAAAACGTTAAATCAAATGAAGACCTTTTTTGCAGGTCATACCAAAAAAGGTCGTTGCGATCTTTATAGGAGAAAATAGTCGTAAAAAAACGTTTCGTACAAGTTTGCGGAGATTTGCTCAAAAATCCTTTGCACCTCTAAAATTTGCTTGCTCTTACATCTCCGTCCAAGGGCATGCGCAGGCGCATAGCCAGAAATTTCATAAGGGACCGAGTGAATATCAACAATTAAATTTAATGCCCCTTCCTTTAAAAGCAGGGCATCTTGTGCGATGGTTACCTCAACTGTTACAAGAGTTCGAGGGGTGGACAAAATCTCCCGATCCAAAGTAAACGAATGGAAAAACATGAATCTTTCTTAATAGTAAAAGCGAATTTAAGAAAACGAATGCTGACATTTTTATTGATTTTGGCACAGCAGGAAAATGGCTACAGCTGAGATGAACAAAGGCCTCAGAATGCGGCAACACACGAGCTAAGGTTAGGCCTGCAGCGCAGTAGCACTTGGCCAACTGACGTTTATGTGCCCATCTTACGTAATGCCATTATTCGGGATATGCTATATAGTATATCAAGGACAAATCAAGAATATTTCCGTGAATATGTTTTTATTTATAATAATTAATAAAATGCATTTGCGTGTCCGATGGAATAGATGTCGGACCAGAAATGGCCCGCAGACCGTTGTTTGAAATTCCCTGTTTGAAAGCATCATCCATAAATTGTGAAATTTTCTGGCGTTTCTTCCTGAACAATTGTGTCCAGATTTAAGCCGGAAAATAAACAATCTGTTTGATTGAATTGACAAGTTTCATAAGTTTGCTTTTGAAGGAATTCCAAGCGCCTACTTTAAATCAAAGCTGCCAGTTGCTTGTAAAACGTTCTTACGAACGCTCTTGTAAACATCTCGATGCTATTAGTCTACAATAATGAAGTAAACTTTTGTAGCCAATAATGCAATTGTGCAAGAAGTCACTGTGGCCGCCATTATGATTGTGCTTCTTATATTTACACGCTGCTGATGTTTACTAACACATTCACTCGAAACCAAGTAGCGAGTTTGCTCAAAGTCTAAGACACCAATAGGAGCAGGCCTTCTACAAAACTTGCAAATGTTGAAGCCACTGTTCCGTCCTACCCAAAGGGCTTACCTTGAGATCCCATTGAGGATTTTCTAAATCTAAAGACTGTTTTCACAGAGGCAGCAAAGTTGAAATATCAGGTGTTCGCGTTCTCCTTGATTAAAGCGCTCCATTTCCTGTTGTTTCAACTGACGTATTTGAATCAAAGCTCATCAAACCTTGTTTATGTTACTTTTTCAGCGAAATGCATGTGACCTGTTTGATGCTTGTGGCGAGATGGTATGTTGGGAAACAAAAGTTCACCTTCAATCCACAATGCTCGCTGCAGTGGATTGGATTGTGGACATTCTCTTTCACAAGCTAATTAGACTTTTTTTCATATAAAATGTGATGATTGAAGCAAACAATTTTGCTGCGATATACAACCTGGCCAAACGATCAAAATAATGTTTTGCGAAACGAAATGCGAAATGACCACAAAAGCCCAAATCCAGCCACCACATTCAATTTGTAACAAATCTCTTCGATTCAGATGACGCAGCGTAATTTCTCGTTGAAGTTCACGACAAATGGTAGCGACCATCAACCACGAAACGTATATGAATCACAAGTAGAACACAGTGAAGGATCAGCACAATAACTAATGAAGTCCTGCACAGATTGAAAGGTTGTGCTTGCTCTACCCCGTACAACCATAATTTCATTCCCCAGCAACTGCAGGCGGTCGAAAAACTCTTACATCCGCAGACTTTCAACCTGCCAACGACATACCCGCACTGTTTTCGCCCCCAGACACACATTTTATACGAAAAAAGTCTAATTAGCCTGTCTCAATGTGTTTCTCAAAACCACCAAAATTTCATGATGCGCTTTTTGTCGCCGATGGCAATGCATTGAGTGATTCATTTCAAATCCAATAGAGGACTTAAAAACTGTAAACTAAAAATGTGAAATCATTTCCCCAATCTTGAATGTTTCGCTGTTCATTAAAAAAAACTGTTGAACGAGAATTTGCGGCTCACTGATAAACCCTTTCTATTTGCTCTAGTGCAAATCACAACCCGATTGGCCATATTAAACACTGCTCCACAAGCAGCGGTAGTTTCCATCAGGCAGAACGTATGTTTTGCAACATCACTGCGAGATGAAAACTACCATGTGTACTCTCGCCAGCACTGGGAATGCTAATAAACGCTTGTATCATTTGCACTTTCGCATGTACTGAGTCAACAGTAAATTACCTGCAAAAAAATTTGTTAGGCCATGACCAAGTACTCGGAACCAAGTTCGAACCACCCTCCCCTAACACCCGAAAGCAAAGCTCTGTGGTGCCCCGCCTCGCAATGTGGGTACTCGCAATCCGCGCTTGTTAACCAACCAGCCAGACTCTATACACTACTGTAGAACTGAATCGCTGTAAGGTTCTGTATATCAGTTTTGAACATTTTTTCGATTCGCGGATCGCGATCCAACCGGATTCTGCAATTCAGAACAAGATCCGACTCGGACGGGATTTCGAAAAATAATTTATCGGATCAGAGATGGTTATCCAAACCGCATTGATCACTACATTCAAATGCTTAACGAGCGTTTTTTCATGGTATTAACCGGATTGGATCACATATTTGGACAGTATTACCGGACTGGAATCGGAATGGCTTACTTTGGTACACGAAAAGCGGAAGTATTAAACAGGTTTATAATGAAAATCACGGCCAATGACATATTGCAAACGTTTCCATAACGCCTGTTATCATCATCAGTGCATTGCAAATTAAACTGCAGTGATCATGCTGCAAGTTCTTATTCGTCACTCAGGAGAAAAGCGCTGTGAAAGAATGAAAAACGCGAAGGGCTGTTTCGGCAGTGACGTAGAGGCGTGAAGCATACGTAATAACATGACTCAGCTGGATACGCGCCGTGGTGATGGCGCGTGACGTCATGAGTTAGGCACCAAGTTCTTGTTACAAGTTAAAAATGCATAGAGGCATCGACGGGATGTTTGCATTAAGCACTGGTTTGAGTTCTTGATTCAACAAAGATTCTGCAGTCGTCGCCAATTGCTGTCACTGCCAATGAATTCGGGGTTGTGAAAGTGAACCGGATGATCAGGGTTGCCTTGAAAGTGCCTGAATACTAAAGAGCCTAGTGACGTTCGATGCTCTTCAATAGTGCTCTTCTGCGCACTGATGGTGATAACAGGAGTTATCGGGGTCCCTCAGGCTGGTGCTATTTCGCCTTTGCTTTTCCTTATTTACATTAACGATATCACAAAAGCATCCTCTTTTCATACTACTTTACTTGCTGATGATATTAATCTCCATATGTCAAATTCCTCTTTTAATGTTCTTCAGACAACTGTTAACCTTGAACTATGTAAAATTGACCACTGGCTGAGAGCCAACAAGCTTTCTCTTAACCACAATAAGACTAATGTTATGCTATTAACTTCTCGAAAACACAATCCTGATTCATCCGCAACATTTCCCCTGAAGATCACCTAAAATACGTAGGTGTCCTTGACATTAAGTTAAGCTGGAAACCTCATGTACAAAAAGTAAAAACTCAGCTATCAAGAGCTTGTGGAATTCTATCCAAACTTAAACATTATACAACACTAGCTGTACTGAAAGTTGTCTATAACTCATTAATCCATCCCTACCTTAATTACTCAATCCTCAATTGGGGACGCGCTTCAAATGCAACCATTCAACCTCTCATTAAGCTCCAAAATAAAGCTATAAAAATAATAAATCCAATTAATTCGGGATCACTAGAAGAACATTTCCACTACTTAAACATTCTATGCCTTCCCAAACTATATAGCTTTTCAGTAGGCAAATTCATGCACTCTTATCATAACAAACTGCTTCCAAATCATTTTGATGAATATTTTGTTCCACTCAGCTAAATCCATTCTCATTCCACAAGACTAGCAACCTCTCAAAACCTGTTTTCACCTAAAGTTAACTCATCCTCAGGAAAATGTTCTCTTAAATTCATAGGCCCAAAAGTATGGTCTTCACTACCAGGCGATATGAAATTTTCAACCACCTTCACCTTTGAATGGAAACTTAAGAAACACCTCCTACATGAAAAAATTCCCAATTATGAACTTTAGCAATATTTTCCTTGTGCAGAACAAAATAATGTGTATTCTAGTATTCTGTAACTCTGCTTATTTTATGTGAACATTTACTTTTTCATACTTTCTGTGTGCACATTCTGTACTTCTCAGCATGTAAGTACACCCTTGGTTTTTTTCTGTTTTTCTTTTTTGCTTTTGTACCTGTTAATTAGTTTCTGTAACTTTTTTACCCTTTTATTAGTACTATTTTTTTATATTGCTGAAAATATTCTAACCACACCAAAATTCTTCACTTAAATTCGATCCACTCATCTGTGTATATAGGCATGCGTTTTCACCTGTACATTTTCTTCACCATGTTCTACGTTCATTCGTTTTTTATTTTTGTTTTTCTTTTCATTATGCTTATTTGATCTCCAACTGTTATTTCTCAAAACTTGCGAAAAAATGATAAACGGGGTTGGTTGACTAGATGACCACCACGGTCCCTCACCAATCTATATGACACAGCCCCCCTCTTTCTTTACACTGATCAACTATTGCGCCATTGTGTTTCCACTTGCTCTAATGTTCGCTATTGATTGGTTTACTGCATGCGATGGCTTTTGTGATGCTTCTGCTTGTTGGCTGAGTCATATGAAACAATAACCCTTACCACTTACAACTATCGAAACTTATCGAAAACGTGTCAACTTAGTTGTCTTAGGAGCACAGGTCATTCTCCCAACATCGGAACCTGGCGTCTCGAAGGCGCCAAGCCAAGCATGACGAATTACAGCAAAAAGCTCTAACCACTTTGTCCGCTAATGACTCTCCCGCAGCACTCTGGTTTGATTGCTCCTTCTTATTATATTCAGATATACAACAAAACATTGGATACACTTGAGAGTGAAGCAAGAACAACGTAACCTTATAACGGTCCGATGTAGAATGGCAACGAACACAAGCGTTGTGCGTTCGCGTAGGCCCGAGGAAACATCGACATACTGCGCGAATGTAGCTTTACAGGAAATCTTGTCAACTGTTTGACTGTTCACAAACACGAAAATCGCGTTGAATCACGAACGGAATATTTTTGGGAAGTACGTAGTAAAAATGAACAAAACATTAAAGCACAAAGATATCCATTATGTCATCAACACAAATTTTTATCAAGCATCAGCGCTAAAATGTGCTTCCAATCTTCGTTAATGGGCAATTCAGAAATTAACATTGATCACCAGTGCATTGGCTGCTTTCAGGACAATTGCACATGTGAACTACTGCATCACCATCGGGTGTCTCAGAAAAAAGCTACTTCCAACACTATTAAAAACAGTTAGAACACTCCTCCAGCGTGGGGGAAGACATGACCAACCAAGTTTGTTATCCAAGCAAAATTCAAACCGACATTGTCGGCAAAGATGCCATTTGTTTTCTTCGTATGTGCGCAACAGGCAAGCCGTGCGACTATCTTGAGAAAAATACTTCCCACACTGTTGACAATCAGATGGTTTCTTTTTTGAAAATGGCCGCTGATGGTCAACCATGCTATGAGTATGAGAAAAACATTTTCCGAATTGTTCACAAGTGCATAGTTTCTGTCCTGTGTGTGTGCAAATATGGATTACCATGGCCAACTCTCGAAAAAACACTCCTCACTGCTGGCAAGTGTTTGCTTTCTCTTCTGTGTGTGTGCGAAGATGTACAACCATGGCCCCATTATAGGAAAAACATTTTCCGCATTTCTGGCAAGTGTATGTTTTCTCTCCTGTGTGTGTGCGAAAATGCAAAATCATATGATGTTTCCGAGAAAAACATTTCCCGCATTGCTGGCAAGTGTATGGTTTCTCTCCTGTGTGTGTGCGAAGATGGTAAACCACGTGATGTTTCTGAGAAAAACATTTTCCGCATTGCTGGCAAGTGTATGGTTTCTCTCCTGTATGTGTGCGAAGATGGATAACCATGGCCCCTTTACAAGAAAAACATTTTCCACATTGCTGGCAAGTGTATGGTTTCTCTCCTGTGTGTGTGCGAAGATGTACAACCATGGCCCCTTTACAAGAAAAACATTTTCCACATTGCT
>Ga0210059_1017205_pt1 | contig 10338 bp, 6 predicted proteins | sample Ectturendosymbi2_FD_188042 | JGI IMG/M metagenome (GOLD analysis project Ga0210059, IMG submission 188042) | Ecteinascidia turbinata endosymbiont from Florida, USA - Sample 2 (SPAdes) (version 2) | ecosystem: Host-associated > Tunicates > Ascidians > Unclassified | place: Key West, Florida...
ATGCAGCGTTATTCCGCTGATACATGCTCGGTGAGTGCATTGCTAAGGTACACCTTAGCATTGGAGTTTTTTCAACAGCATGATTGGTTGACCTTGTCAAGCCTTACCATTACATTGTTTCAAAGAGTCTAAAAACCCGTGCTTGTACACCACTTCCTCAATTTACAAATAAACGATTTTGCAAAAATTTGGTTGCGGACATACTACACAAAAATCGTTTACAGATAAAGGGTGCCAGCTAGGTATGGGCAGTGTCACGACGTTAAACTTACTGCAGATGAGCATAATGTTATCTGATGTAAAGCGCATGTATTTTCAATTATTGGTCTACATTGCCAATACAGCTGTCAACAATAGAAAGTTTTACTAATCCAAAGTTCGTAAACTAGCAAGTACTGCTAATTACTGAAGAGACTTGGATCAAACACAATATGTGATCGAGCTGCATGTAATTAATTACACCTTTTAATGTAATTTTAATTGAAAGTTTTTTTGTGTAATTATGATTTGCTAAAATTTGTAACCAAACTGCACTAAATTTGTACTTTCAAGGGTTCGCAGAGCTCTAAAAAATGCGTGAACGAAACGGCTGAGACACCAACAATGTAAGCTGTTACAGATTTCAGAAGTCAGCGGCAAAATGTCCCAGGTTTGCTGAGCGTGCGTTTTGGATGGTGTAGCCTGTAAGTATTTGCCGTACTGTGCGCAAGGCTAAAGGTAGCCAAAGATGTGCTGTGTGCAAGGCAAAGGAAGTTTTTCATTTTATTTCTATTTTCGCAGCTTCGTTCTAGTTCTTGGTTGTTTGCATTTGAAGTAATTATTTAGATGTTTGAGGTAGAATTTAGTTCAGGTTTGAGGAAATGTTTAGGTTTGAATAATAGTTTTGCTGCTATGGATTATTATTTACATCGAAAATATCACCTCAAAATGCGACTGATTTATCATTCGATGGCTACAACATTTTATAACAGCACAGGTACTAAAGTCCATATCTTTCCAAACACCATGCTTTGATGTGCTAACCATCGATGCAATTTGAAAACGGAATAAATTCAAAGCACATGGTATGCAATTTGTGTAATTTATAAATGTTAGTTATGAATAAAGATGCGATTAAGAGAGAATTTGGTTTGATGTTTTCTACGTTGGGCAAAGTCACTTTTAACCACTGAAACAGGAAAGGCACAGAACGGCGTTTAGGATGCAAAGATTTTTAAACCATGTTTCTTCATCGGCTTGATCACTCTAGAGCTGTTGTTGTGGAAAGTTTGGCAAACAGTGCTCGAAAACTTAATGCTCACTTTGGTCCGATCTCGGTTTTACGACGATAAGTTCTCAGTTGCTTCAGGCAATCTTGTTTCATGGCAGTGCTGACGTCGTGCTTGGAAGAAAGAGCCTGTGCAGAGAAGAAGAGGGAGCAAATGTCAATAACAAACAGTCCAGTTGGAAAGAATAAGTGGTTAAAAAAGTTTCAAATGAACTTTGAGGCGATTTGTTATGCGATTGTCCAAACCACATTTCACTTTGGCAATGACAACGTGCTGTTCAGCTCTAGCTTTGACAAGGCAAACGCATTTTGATTTTTAGTTTCAGGGAAACGCTGAAAGTGTTTTTAACAAAGTAAACGGATAACCTGCTAGTATTTTTGAAGAGGTAAACTGCATTTAAAAGCTAAAACAAACCGATTGCATTCAGCCATGAAGAAAAGATGATGTGTTAGCATGGCGGGGAAAGTCGAAGTCGCAATTAACTCCAAGCGACACCATGATAATAATTTCATTTTATGGCAAGATTGTTTCGATATAATTTTGTAAGTAAAAATTGTTTTGAGAGAACAGCAAACGTTGTTTTAGTTTCAAAAGACTCGTGTTAACGTTGAAAAGGCGTAACTGAACTTTACAAAAGTTTGGTACGGTATGTTTTATAAGAAAAACAAAAGCTGTGGGAATCGCAATCATTGAAATTTTCTGTTTAATTTGGATATTTTTTGGTGTTTATCTAGATTACAAAAATGCAGCGGTTTGTGCTAAGGAACAAAAAATTATAGTTTGCAGTTGAAACAGAAACAGAGCCATTGCATTTAAATCATGTTCGCACTAATGGATTTTTAAACCGCTTTTGATTCCTTGCAATATCTTTAAGTACAGAATATTTTTCTTTTTTGATGATGCCCAATAGGCTTGGGTTTAGGTTTTGCTTGATGTGTTAAATCCGTGTTTTCCAGCTCAATATGGTATCTTGGTAAAATCAGTTTCACCAACATTTGAAGTATTGTAGAGTAAATTTCATCAGTAAAAAGCTGGAATTATTAAACACTGGTTAAACTTTTGCCTGCTGAAATAGAAGAAGTTTAATAACGTTTTTTCACAAAGCATGCAAGAGGATTTTTGTAAAATTATCTTCCTTTCTACCTTACAAATTATTGTTAAAAATCCTTTCGAAAGCGATTGCAGGGTATCACTTGTTTAGCAAGGAAGCCTTTAATGCGAAATGATTACGCGGACATAAAAATGGTTGAAGGTATGTATGTTTTTGCGTTGTTTATTTTATTTAAAACCTTAGATTCGAACGAGAAAAAGTCAAGCTGCTTTGAAACCGACAGCAAAAAACGCTAAAGCTCTTAAACCTTAAGGGACGGCCCATAGCCCAGCGGATTTTTTGAAACTTTTTTGTACTTACCATAATAAAAACATAAATAATTTTTTTTTTCAAATTGTGCTTTACTTTCTTTCATTATGTTCCCATTTTGGGAACGTTGGGGTTTACTGCTACTTGAAAATACATCAAGCTGGCTACGTTTCTCTCTGGCAAAATTAATCAGAAATTGATTGTATTTCTTTAGTAATACGAGTATTTACTGCGTTTGAATTGCCTTTCTGTAGATTGCTCTTCAAACGTATGTTCAGGACCGTAACCAGGAGCCCCTCTGCAAAATTTTTCTCCGCCCCTGGTGTCCCAAGCGGGTACGGGCCTGCGTATGTTACCCGTAAAATACGCTGGTTTACTTTTTATAACATGACAAAGCCAAAACACCAACTGCAGAAAACAGCAACATTTGCCAATCGAGAAAAGCTAAAAAGACTCCACCTTACTGTGTGTGAAACAGTGCACTGGATTTCTCATGAAGTCTCTTTTCAAATTTGTCACATTAAGGCGTAGTGTTTTCTTTGGTAGAAAACACATCTTTTGAGACAGATTTCAGTGTAGGTTTCACGCCGTCGTATTTTATTGTGGTTTGTTGCGCTCCACCCAAACGGAGCCTTGCTTTTGCTTTTACCAAATACCTTGCGATGTCTCTTCAAAATTAGAGATGAGCAGCCTTAGTGTGATTGGATAGCTGTAAAAGCGAATAGCCGCCACAACAGAAAGATTCAAGCTGTTACTAAATAGGTTCTACATCACCACATTCGTGATCACAGCCGCGGTCTGTATGTTGACAGCATACGGTCGCACACGTCCACGCCACCCATCCCTTGATTGTACATCTTCACAACGTGTGGCTGTTCTACTCCTCTTCTGTGTTCGATTTTAACCCGTCTTTCTGTTTTGCTGATAGGTGTCACAGTAAAATAGTGGCTGGCAATCGTGACTGGACAGTTATCGTTCCATCTCACACAAATAGCACAGCCATCTGAACGCTAATCGTAAGATCCTCTGGGCTGTTTCTTACAGTCCTTGTTTGCAATCAAAGGGCAGCGTCCAGTTCGATTTTCTCTAATTGTAGCCTACCACAGACTCTGATATCTTTGGCAGCCAGGTCACACAATAGCTGGTGGCTCGCAAAAAAATTTTCAAAGAAAACAAAATGTTGTTTATCACTGCTTACTGGACTAAGTATGGTGGATAAAACATTTGGACCTAATGGGGTGGTACTCAGAGAATCTTTTCCACAATATATATCCAAGTTATGCGGAAAACCGTCATCACTACACAGCATCCAGACCACATATCCAAATTTCACTAGTTTTCCTTTCATAAACTGTTTAGCGCTGTGAAGGCCTCGATACGGAACCATTGATTCATCTATACTTAGATTTTTGTGAAACACACCAAACTGTTGACAGTTGGTCTTCAGTTTTTCTAGCACCGGAATTACTCTTGCCAATTTGGAGAAGGCTAAATTTTGATTGTCATGTGGAATGCAGTAAGACTGTTTGGAAGCCAAGAGGCAAAAGATTCGACAACCGCTACACAGCTGCATAAGTTAAACCCTGCCACAGCACAGTGAACACCCCCCTCACACAAGGCGTGGTTTACACACTAAAATGTTCAGGCAAAACACTATTTCAGGAAAAATACAAGTTTGAGGGACTTTTGTTTCCTTGATTTAGATGACATGTACAAGTGGTCTTATTTTTTGCCCATGGCTGTAGCACTCTATCATCATGCTGGCCATACTGAGAAGCAATTGCACTGTATGTCTGCAATGAAATAGATTGGTGCATGTGACAAACTCTTCACACCTGTCCAACAACGCGTTATTTCAGCAGCGCTGTAGTGTCAAACAAGAATGAGCTTAATAATTACCTCAATATTGTCCTCCTATTACTGAACGTCTGTTGCCAAACGTTAATATTTCTGTTTTGCAAAGGACCAACGTTCCCATTTTGGGAACATCGTTTTCAAACGCTTTGTGAAGAAAGAGATGGACACAGAATCGTAAACTAACGCTTGGATCAGTTAAATGTTACTATAAAAAATATTTTCATGGCATATTTTCTTAAACATTTTCGAGCTTACAAAAAAACAAACAAAGATTAGTTTGGCCACCCGAAAAACTATGTTTTGACTGAATATGAATCGCCATAGAAACAAAACAACATTTTGGATTTCATGAAGTGGGTGTGTTTTTAATAGCACTAATCCAGAAGAAATTTGTGACGAAATCTGGATGCACATTTTTAATCCGTGAAATAGTTACGAGCATTTAAAAACATGTTCCCATTTTGGAACGTTGGTCTCTAAAGGTTAATGTAACACATTCCATCCTATTTCGGGTATTACTTGATACTTTTTGCTGTGTAATTAATTATTGGTTTTACGCAGCATACCCAACTTTTGTCCATCCTGTGCGTTCTTGTGTTTTTGTGGATATACCAGAGTTGCATCTGACTTATTGCGAACAGTGATGGATTATCACCTGTGATTTACGTCCCTTTCTACTTCGCCCTCGGCAGTTGAAGCAGCAAGCTTGGGTTCAAGTCACAAATGCTGCGACCAGAAGCCACTCTAGCTGGAGTAAGAATCTTCTGTCTTCAAATATGATTTTTCTGATTGTCTGTCTGCATTCTTTCTTCAAAAAATTAGAGCTTAAACGAGCGTGTCAACAAATAAGTTTCATTGGTTTTTAATATCAGTTCCGTTTCAATATCGTTAGGCCTTTTTGTGATATCTGGCTCAAGTTCGGCAGAAACATCCGGAAAAGTTTCTGAAAACCCTTTGAAAATTACAAGGTCAACTTTCAGATTGCAAAGAGGATATTGGAAAATTTTCCTTATCGTTTGTCCGACTGCCGCTTTATAGAGATCAAATATTTTCTTCATGCTTTATAGTTTACACAAAGCACCATGTCGCCTAATAACAATTGTGCTTTTAGTAGCATTCTTCCAAAAACAAGGGTAGCGTACACAAACTTGGCACTATGCATTTCTATGGCGTATTGAAGTTTTGTGTTAATGTCTTTCTTATAAACTTAAATTTTTGTGATCCACTGATAACTCGCGTTGAAAATGACGTAATCATTAAAAATTGCGTTCAATCAGAAATAAACTCGAACGAGACTTGCATGTGATGTCTAACAGTAATTTAATTTAAATACTATCAACACCAGTATCCTTGCGATGACGATTGCCTTCTTCAAAGTCATGGTGTCACAAATTGCTCTTCCTCTCCAACTTTTTAGGACAATCTCATTTTGATTAATTCTCTACAGGATCATGATATGTTTGGTGCTTTTTGCACTGAAACCCAATTTTTCAAAATATCTTGCAATGTATTCTATTCAAAATCAAATTAAATTGCTCCTTTTGAAAAAATAAACCTACAGTATTTTGTCCATACATCTCGCCAACTGCTATAGATTTTTATTTTCGGTCACTTGATACTTTACGTGTTTGTGACTAAAGGTTTTTTAAATACTTTTGTATTGTCGCCAAAATGTGCTGATTTTTATTAATAAAATTAGAAAACAACCTGAGAAACTTGTCCAAACCATTTTTCGCGGGACTGAGTTGTTCTATATTTCTCTCATGGCATAACTACTTTTGCTTATAGTCAACGCAGCACTAGACTCGATTTGCCATCGGCGCAAAAAAATTTTAGTTGATGCCCTTACATCATAAACCTTCATGAAGATTGTCCTGATCTCCCATTCACTACATGAAGCTCTGCAAAGAAAAATTGACGAAAATGCTTTTGAACATTCATAAACCAACCTGAAGCGTGAAGTTTACATTACTGTCCTTATCTTAATACAATAAGCTTTCAAAAGCGCGGTTAGCTCGAGCGGAAATAGTGAACAAAAACATCATCAAATGCTTTTTAAAAAGGTTAGCTGGCACGATTGAATGTCATTGTACGCAATTTGGAACAAATATTTTTTGGTATTTTATAATTCGGCTTTTACAAAAAATTGGAGTTCGAACTTCTTAGGCTCTATATATTTGAATTTAGTATTGACAAAAATAGGTGATTTACAGTAAGATACACGTAATAAAACTGAAACCACATGTACAAGTCGAGAAAAATTCTCATTGAGTTGGTGCAACAACGTTTTCAAATAGTCTAAAAAAAATAAAATTTTTGAGGTAAAGAAATGCAACAACTTAATAGAAGGGAAAGACATGTGGTTACAAAAGTAAAAGCAGCTTGTAGGCATTTCATATTATTTTATCGAGGAGTTTTAATAAGAACATATTTTCTTGGAAAGTGTCATATGAAAATAGATCTTTTCAATCTTTTAGCAACTTTTGTTTTTCACTGAAGTCATTAAAGCAGCCATCGTGGTAAAATTGACCGGTGTGGTGACTGCTTGCTTCACGATTGGACCTAATTTCTCTTTTAGTCTTATTAAAAGCATTACTTCTTCAATTTTTTGAAAATGTGTCAGAAACTATTGTAGTTTTGCTGCGAAGTCGAAGCAAAGCCTCTCACAACTAATGACGGATCAGATAAATGCACCATGAAACAGAAGCAATCAAATTTTAATGTTATTCCTGATTAATATTTTGGTGACGGCAATATACTGCATGTCCCAGCCCGAACTGTTCCTCTCTCCAAATTTTTGAGGATAACGTATTTGTTCATTCGACGCTACGGCGAGTAACTTTTAGAGGCTGTGGAGCATCAACTCAATCGCTTTGACTGAGAAGCGAACACCGTGTCACTGAGTTGTCGCTCTCCATGTCAGTTGTTTTACAAACGGGTTAGTACCGAATGCTTTATTTGCTTGAACGTTAGAGTTCGTTTGCCCTTGACTGACTTTTGCTACATTTTCTTTGGCCGTTATTTTCATTATTGTGTTACTACCGCCACTCGGATATTGACGATTTATCGCATTAAAATGAGATGACTTCTCCCGGGTTTCGAAAATGCCTCTGGTGTCCGGTTCAAGTGCTTGTTTGATCAGGATAACCAGACCGGCTGAAAGCAACAAAAATCAACGCTGCAACAAGGAACAATGCAAATGAAAACCTTCATTTCGCGAAGCTTGAGAAAGCAATAACAATGATGTTCGCTATCTTTTTAATATAAATTTCACAGGAATTTATGGTACACCAGGTTTTTAATTCGCAATACCCTCCGAACATTTTTGGAAAGTAAAACATTCGTTCCCTGCTAGTCAGGCCAGATAAAACGCCGGTTACGGGGTGGACGCGGACACACCAAAGGCAGCCGCAATGTCGCAGTCGCGACCATGGCAATTACGCAAAGTGTTCAGTAACATCAAACGCGATCGCTGATCATTTTGAACATACGACAAGCGGCTGACGTGATCGCAATCACGTCAATGAAATTTGCAATCGTCACGATTGATCCTCGACCCACGTTGCCCGGCATTTTTAGTTTGCTTTCACCAAACCCGCGGATCCGCATGTTCAGCAGATCCGCGGATCCGCATATTCAGCAGATCCACGGATCCGCATGACACGGGAGCAAAAGTGCGCAACGTCCCAGTTTACAAAATCTTGATGATAGTCATCCTGTTGGAGGAATTAACAGGTTTCAGGAAAATTGTTTATATGCCCAACTGCCAGTGTATCTGCGCTGAACGAGATATAGCGGTGAGCCAACGTTTGTGAAATGCGTGGAAACCTGTTTGCGTAAAAGGTCGTTGGCAAAATGATCTGTATCTTTTATGCATAAGAGTAGGAATTTCAGGGAGTCATTGTTGTCACCAATCTAGTGTTGGCATACTTGCAAGCGGGGCAGTGTCACAAATTTAAATAAATTGAAAGTGAGGTGGCAAAGGACTTGTGGCTGATGTGAAAGATAAATTCTGCTTTCATCTTTTAACGCTGACGTTATCTTAAAAGCTTCTCTTATAACCTAAAAACCACAAGAAAAATCTTCCACTGTAAATTTTTCGCTTGATGGACTTGAATAAAGTGACTCAAAAATGCAAGTGAAACTATTCCTGGGATAACGTGTTGTTCATATTTATTTCATATTGTAAAGAAATTGCAGTCTTTCGTTTCAGAAGAGATGTTCCTCATTCATTATTTCGTTGCTTCAATGGGCAGTATTGCAAAGTTTGTAATGCCTCTTCACATACGCTGTTTTCATTAAATATTTTTGTTGGAGAGCACTAAGCTCCCAGGGCTACGTCCAGCGGAGTAGTTAGAAGAAATGGGGGTGAACGCCACTACTTTGCTACAATGAATTCTCAAACGTTTCGTTAGTTTTCAATGAAGAAGAATACGTGGTGTCTACCTCACCAATTTCTGTAAAATCTCTGCAAAGAGATTTGCAAACATTTTGAAAACAGCAGAGCTCCTTTTTTCTGTGGGTTCAACAGCTTAGCCTACCTGCTTTCATTCTTCGCTACTATACTGTAGCTAATGCAGGTTATGCACTATACAGTACATATCAGTTAAAACAGGGGTCTCAAACACGCGGGCCGCATGTGGCCCGCGATGGCATTTTGTGGGGCCCGGGATATGTTTTGGGTATTTTCATATAATTAATATTTAGGCATTTTAAGGTATGTAGTTTATTCACCGGTGTTCAAAAGTGCTCGGCCAGCGAGTGAACAAGTTCGTAACAAACTCACAGACGGCTAGAAATGATTTGTCCAGAACTTACAAAACCTTTCGCAGGAAATAAGATGTAAAAGCTGTTTTTAGAAAGGTTCAAATATCGCCATTGTTGCGTCAGGTCATGATGCGGCCCTCGGGTTACTTTATAAGACCCCATTTGGCCCTCGGAGCAATTTGAGTTTGAGACCAATTTTAAGGAGTGTGACCTGGGTTTCACATGTACCTGAATGCACCACATATACAAGAAAAAGAATTAATTGAAACAGATAAAAGCGGATCATCCGTTTTACTTATCTGGGGGAAAGTTGTCATCACTAAACAATTTAAATAACGATAGCGACCATACACAGTGACTACCCTTATATATTTTACTACGATGAAGACAATAATATATCGTGAAACGTCAACCACTCTGTATACTTTATTTCAAAAAGCTCACTGAAGAAAAACAAAACAGCAACTGAGCTGCAAGAATGAAACATTTTGTGGAACGCGCTATACAACCTGCCAGCAAAAAATCAGCTAATTATTCATATGTAAGCAGAATATTCAACAAAAAATTAAAACACCTCTAAATGAATTCGGCTGTTATATGCTAAATTTGCTCACAAAATGGTTCGCTGACAGGTTTGGTGACGTGACGATTTGGCGACGCACATTTTTCAGCAAAACAAGTTGTTTTCAAAACAATTTGGTAGCGTTACATTTTAACAAACATAAAAGCAATTCGAAGATGTAATAATTCGGATCTGCGAAAACGTTTCTGCCGTTTTTCGATTCCGTGACGGGGTGAATAGACCACAGCTGATTTGGAAGCTTGTACGACAATGTCATGTTGATAAACTGACATGTATAAGTATGGGAAAAGAAGGCCTACAGGAATGGTGAAAATATGTGAAGATGAACTGATCTCTTCAGCCATGCAAGGTAATCAATCTGTGTATGATAACGTCTGGGGCAAGACAGATGGGGCTATTTCTCCACTCTGGCACCACCTGCTGCTGAACCTGGACGCAACGAAATAGCCACGTCTTTCCTCAGGATTCTCTGGGAATTGCGAAGTGCCGTCTGCATATGACCA
>Ga0210059_1017207_pt1 | contig 10337 bp, 7 predicted proteins | sample Ectturendosymbi2_FD_188042 | JGI IMG/M metagenome (GOLD analysis project Ga0210059, IMG submission 188042) | Ecteinascidia turbinata endosymbiont from Florida, USA - Sample 2 (SPAdes) (version 2) | ecosystem: Host-associated > Tunicates > Ascidians > Unclassified | place: Key West, Florida...
ACATTTTCAGCAACGTAACGTTACGTAAGTGCAGCTTACCTTACCTCCTTTTTGCATGACACACCAATCTTTTTCAGATGGGCGCACGTAACGTTTATACACAGTGGAGCAATGCTCAGCGATAAATGGACTGAGCATAGTTTCAACCTCCACAAACTTTGTGCTATTCACATTTGGGAGCACACAAAAGGTTCTTTGACATTGTCTGGGTGCTTTTTGCTTATGATTTGTTCCGTATTATTGAAAACTTCGCAGCAGGCTTTTCTTGAATCAGCAGAATAGGCACCCAGCCAAATTTTAAATACTGAATCTTGCAACCGTCCCTGTCTGTCAAAAATTTAGGCAATGTAGATTTGGTTCACCAGGGAGTTTTTTTTATCAGGAATTACTACTTATTGGCGTAACTGGACCACTTGGAAATATTATACATGTCGTGCAATGAAAACATGTTCTACCAATGGAAGGGAGTTATTTTATCTAATGCGCTCACTAAGCACAGATGCAAATCATTCAAACTTCACCAAGCCACCTAGTTATTTGTTATTTTGACACAATTATCTGCTTGAAGCAGCTTCATTGCGTCATAACAAAAATTCCAAAAAATTGAAAGCAGGTGGTTGTGACTAGTCCCTATGTTTGTGACTAGTCCCTATGTTTGTGACTAGTCCCTATGTTGCCCAATTCAAAGTGTCATGAAGAAGATAAAGTATTTTTTGATGTAGAAGGTGTAAACGTTCTCATCTCGAAAAACTGTTGAAACATATTGTTGTTACCTGCCAATCCTGCTAGAAAAACAGCTAACTGCTAGATTGAACTTTCACAGCTAACAGCGAGAAAATCCTGCTAGATCGAGTAGCAAATCAGTTAAAATGGCAACACTGCTTGCAATTTCTCAGTTTCATTCAGTTGCGTTTATGCAATTGTTACAGACATTACGCCATTGTTACGATCCCCAAGTGACTGAGCAATTGCACAATAATTCTCTCTTTTTCATAAAACGTCCGAAAGTAATTGCTTCTAACGTTGCAAAAATGTTTCAAAGCATTTAACCTGGAAAATGATACGGCCCGGCAACGAACTCCTCACGGACCGGCACCGGGCCGCGGTCCGGTGGTTGCCGACCACTGCTGTAGGAAATCTTTAGGAACCGTTGGCTTTGCTTTCGAGGGCCACAGTTTGATCGTCACTGTCCCCTATTAAGTCCGATGCTTTCAAGAAGCGTTGCAACTATTTGGCAAGAGTGAAACTTGTTAGCAACTAAAATGTAACCTTATTTAAAGAAAAGTGTACGTAACTTTTCTCTGGTAAGCCTGGGCAAGAACAGGTATCATGTTTCTTTTCAGAAAAAATAAAACGGCTTGAAATGGCAAGCAGATCAAGTATGTTGGATAACATCCGGTGTCAACAAACCATCGTGATTTTCATTCCTAACCCATCACCAAAAACAAAAAGGCGTTTCTTGGTCACATTTGAATTAAGTGTCCAACAGCAGGGCGCCTGGCAGCGTGCCAGGACCTTAGAAACTGGACAGCCGTGTTGTTTCATGTGAAGCAACACGCATCATCCAATGCAACACAACGTTGAACAGTTAAGGAGTATTCTCAAAGAGACTTTTCAGGTCCCGCAGTTCGACAGCACAAAGTGCACAGATAAGACTGATCACTTGGTAGAACGAATTGACGGCCGTCGCTCAGGATCGGTTGAATAAAATGACAACTGTTCGGCGATTCCATTTGGTTGCAGGTCGGCAGAGTACATGAGCAAGGTTTGGCGAAGCGCTTCATCAGCTGAAAGCAAGCCTAACTTTACTGCAACAAAAATAACATCACCGCTGTTCGACCTTTGCCTGTAAAAATAGTGCTTAACAAAAGCAAAGAGCAAGCGTTCTGGCTGCAGAGTGGGTCAGCTTGTTGTTTGTTTATGACTGAGGAACTGTTTAACAGGTGGCAGACCACGATACCATAGCACAAGTTCACCGACAGAAATCAAGCATGACTTTTAAGCGTTCAGGCTTTCTTTTTCTCGTAGTTATGTCAGATCCGCTGACCTTTCAGTCTGTGACAACACTAGTGTTGCAGGTGGCCCATAATTTAGATTTGAATTTCAACTCAGATTCAAAGACAATCAGTAAAACACGACCCAATTTCGAAGTCTGACTGTATCAGCCCATAATTGCCTTCAAGCTGGAGCCGCAAGTTGAAACATAAACATCATTTTTGGCGTGAACCAAAGCCAAACAAACAACGCGTTAACTTGATTAAAGTTGAACCGGTTAAACTTCGGTTGTTTTTACAATCATTTCTAAAACTCAACCTGGATAACTACAAGTTTTGACCTTTCGATTTTCATCTCTCAGTGTTGCATGGAAATACTGAAAGAAAGGATTTAAACTGCTTTGGATTAGTTGCTAGGTTTTCGTTAGCCTTGCTCCTTGAACTTCAGACCATTTTGTTGGTCGAATAAAGCACTTCAAACAAGCCGTGCATTGAAAACTACGAAACATTTTTCGATACTTTATATCAAAAGAAGTCAGAAAGACCTCATCCTCCAATGGCGGTTGCAGTGTTTCCAAAAAATGTTTCAACAAAAGCGCGAACGTATATCTAAGTGATGAGAAGAAATTTGTCGCACCATGTGCGCAACACTTCACGAAGCAGAACACTTCTTCGCACGCAAGAACAGCCAGCTGGCGCTTTCCAGAGACAGAATCGGTTCAAGATTTCAACACCGACAAAAGGTGTCGTACTTGAAGCGTTTGGGGAAAACCCCGGGTATATTTCTTTACGTTTGTGCAAACACCGCAAAAAATCTTCTTGGTTGTGTGTTACAAATATGTTTCTCGCCAGTGCCACAGTGAATTAACCAGTTTTTAAGTTAGCATTTGATGTTGTCAGAAAACCGCCTCATAAACCAGTACACCTACGGAAAAGGACAAAAAAATGAAAGATTAAGTTCTTAAATGAAAAAAACGAAAAAGCTACTCTACTATATTGATTGTGACAGTGCATGCATTATTTTTGATAAATGTTCATCTTGGTTTGGCTCTCTGATCCACTTCTTCAAATTATAACTTTGTCGCTTCACCTTTGGATAGCATGTCCAGTCTTGTTTATCATTTACTTATGCAATGTATTTTTAAAAACAAAACACAAGGTCAAACAATTAAATTGCATTTTTTATGAATGAAAAACAACACATTTTTACAAAAAAATAGGTCAAACAATTTGAATGCAAAATTAAGAAAGCGAACAGTGAAGTTCGGACGAAATCCAACAAAAGCGATTATTGCAAAAAATTATTGATTTTCTTACAGGAAAACAAGCATCCTTTGTTAATTTTTGTGAAAAATCAAACGAATGTTTTGGAAGCAAATACTGCAATGCACAGGCTTCTTAGTCGATTCGTGCAGCCAAGCACCAAACGCATTCTATCAAATAGCCAAGCCGCTTGAAATCTGTCGTGTATTTAATTTATTACAATCGTCACAATACAAACATTGCCAGTGCGCACGACTGGGCGAGCCCGCTCACAGGTCAGGTGATATCTGCGATGGGAATTTTCTGTGCGGAGGTGAATATCTGCTTATCAGTGGACTTCCTCCCACCCACATTCCTCCCACCCGATTTATCAAGAGTTTTACATGAATGGAGAAAGAGATAAAGCTAGATCGGTTTCCAAAATTTTGCAAAAGTTTGGAAAAATTTTGAAAAACAAAATTTGAACATTTGCCGCTGAACTTCAAAGCAGAAAATTTGTCCACGGGGCAGAAATGTTCAACAAATACACAAACATCAAAACCAGTGGCGTAACTGATGGTGGGCAAGGGGGCGAGCCGTCCCCACTGGCAAGCTAAATGTACAAACATGGGCCCGCTTCAGTTGACATTTTGATATTTAGTATTTTTTTATTTGTTTTTTTGAGTTTTTCGGGGTGTTTTTGTTTTTTTTTATCTAGTGTGGACATCCACGACATTCAGAGATCCACTATCATTTCTTAACATTTTTCTGAGTTTTGGCTAGTGGGCCCCTACGGTGACCAGTGGGCCCCCTTCAGCTAAGCTTTCCCCCCTGGCTCAAACCTCTAGTTACGTCACTGATCAAAACCAAAAACATTTCTAGCTGTAGAGTCATGTTAAATGCAATATCATGCTGGTCTTAAATGACGTTTGTTTCTTTTACGTTTCGTCCATAAACGTCAAAAGATTTGTCAAAACAACACGTTTGGTGAAACACAGCGCCTCGTGCTGGCAGTGCCTGCGGGAGTAGATGATGGCGTTGCTTATATTGAACAGCAACGAACTCCGTGTCCCGCCTTTCTACTTATAGACTAGTACCTCCCCAGAGCTTCCGTCTTAGTAAATAGTCCCGTTTTATCAATTTTTCTTTCGTTATTCCAATCATGTTCCAAATAAATGGCTGATTATTATACAATTATTTTAACAGTGGCTCATAGTACTGGCGCTTGACACAGATTTGCTTATCGCTAAGAGATTTAATTTTTTTTTCGATAGCATGTATTCTTTACAAGTTTCGAAGCACCATGACAGATAACACCTCATACTCACAATCTTAGAAAAAAACATCACAGACACATTAACCAAAGAACTGATACATAGAGAAACCGTCTTAAACTTATGAACAGGAAGACTTACCTCTTTCTCTGAAAATTTGTTTTGAACAAGGATCTGCCGATGTACTGGCTTTCTTAATTTCAAACGTTTAGAGGCAAGGCTGGATCCAGCGGTAAACGAACTCCCAGGTTATGCCTGTTGTTCGGTATCCGACCAGAGATTTATTTTTGAAGTGACTGATCAGACTGACAGAGCTCCGTGGTCAGACAAGGTGGGTTTAGGACCTAAGATGGCGGCCGAAAATGCACAGCTATTTATATCTTGATTATCCACGTGAGGATGTTGCGCAGTTCTTTGTTCCAGACCAGGGTCTCCAAACTATTTTGTCAGAGAGTCACATAAGCTATTATATTACACAACATTTCGAGGGTCGTAATGTGATTGTTTCGGGATTTGTTACATCAGGGAACTTATTTACTATCACTGGCCGCATGAATTGTGTATTATGGCTGGGGGGCCGCAAAATTAGTTAATTTTATCTTAAAATCATATTATTATCTTCCAAAGAAAAATAAAGAGAGAAAGTTATGGCAAGCAGCGAGATAGACTTCTCTTGATTTACTCTCTACATGTCTGCTTGTCATACGTTTCGTTTTGACGGAATGTTGTGCGTTCTAACTTGGGCAACGAAAATTCTGGTCCGGGCTATACCATAATGTTCACGCGGGCCGCAGCTTCCCCACCACTGTGCTACATTCTACCAAATCGACAAATTTGTGGCAAATATATTATTTTTTCATTATTGACAAAATGGTATCGCCGGCCTGATTTGGCCGCAGGCGGTAGTTTGTCCACCCCTGTTCTAGACGGTTGTTTATTGGTGGTGGAGCATGAAATGAAGTTCGCGCAATTCAAACGGTGTTCATGCTCAGACGGTATAACTGAGTGAGACATAATAAGAGAATGATATTATCACAAAACACACATAAAAAAACATGTACATAAACAGCTAAATTTCATGAAACATGGAGTTTAGGAAAAGCTTGATTTTAAAGAAAAATTAAGTCTACCAAGTCGTCCATTGGTAGCACCTTTTACGTGACGTATAGAGGTTGTTCATGTGATAAACATCATAGACTCATAGCAGACATGGGGTAATCGTAATTGGCAATCGTAATCGATTGCAATCGATTACAGTTCTTTGAGTAATCGTAATCGATGGAATTGACCAAAAATGAAATGTAATCGTAATCGATTACATTGCCAATTTAATCGTAATCGACGATTACTTTCGCGATTAAACTTGGAAATATTTACCCTACATCACTGTACGATGAACCTCCGTTGTGGTGGCTGGTTTCCTCCTTTATCATCGTTTTGTTATGTTTCAAGGGAGGCTATTTCCCCATCCACGTGCGTTAAATCCAGATAGTCCAAGGGCAAGCACAGCGTTTGTAGCGAATTCTCATTTTGTTCACCGCCAGTTGTAACATAGTCTAGTGAGACGTAGCAATAAAAAGAAGAGCTTTTCTTAAAAACGGGTTGACACTTCGGTAAAAGATTAGCGGGACATTACGAGGAGAGGTGTTGGTTTTATTTATATATATTCAGAGTGAAATTACGAATATAAGTGCTGGAACAGGCTATGTATATTATTAGTACAGTAATTTATATGCAGCAAATTGTTTTTTTCAGAGGAATGAAGTAGTTTAACCCAAGTCGAAAGTACTTTTCCACAACACAGATGACTAGCCTGTCATCCGTGATCCACCAGATACTGCTAAAAAAACTAAACGAAACCAGTGAGGTTTTGTTGACTATTGATATTTGGTCCAACAGACAGATACATAGCTATATTGGCGTCACCGTTCATTTCAGTGGCGTACGCAGAATATTTTCATGGGGAGGGGTTTCATTCAGTGGCATATGGTGGTCATTTGTATTTGGGGTGAGCTCTTTGTGACGTCACAATTTGACGTCATTTTCATGTTTCCAAACCAACGTTTTGGCGAAGTTTGTTGTCATAATATGCATATTCTTCTACACGCAATCCCCTTATTTTATGTGCCATTGCACTGAATATAAACTATCAGCAGCACTCCAAGTGAGGATATCGCAGGAAAAGAAACTCAATGCTACGACACTGCAGTTCATAACTGCAAAAATATCAGGCTGCAAATTAAAACAGGGGAGTAAAACACAGTCAGCACTGCGTCAGAGCAATTTACAACTGCAAAATGAGGCTGCGCTGATGTCGTGTCGAATTTGAGCAGTCGAGCATAGAAAGTGCGCGGCTGGTCTGGCTGGCGCATACCCCGGTTTGCAAGATCGAATCATGCTAACTTACACAAGAATTGTGAATGTGCATAAGCATAGTTGTAGGAAAAAGCAAATTTTTGCGAGTACAAAGGATTTTTGCCCAAATTTTCCCAAACTTGCCCAAAAAGTTGTCGTGCAACTTTTGCCGACCATTTTTGTGGTGTGACCTCCAAATAAATGGTCTTCACTTGCTGCTTTTCTGCAAAACTGGGACGCCATTTGTCGAAGTTAAACAACGTTGGGCGCCATTTTTGCCCAGATTTTCAGGAATTTTGCCAAGATATTTAGGGATTTTGTTTGGATTTTCAGGGATATTGCCCAAATTTTCAGGGATTTTGCCCGGATTTTCAACAAATCAAAACTTTTGGGGATGCGCTTGCACCCTCTGCCTCCTACACCACTGCACATAAAGTACGCAAGATAACTGTCAATTTTTTTTGTTTATAGAAGTTCAGCAAACTTTTAGTTTCCTTTTTGCCTGCTGAAACATTATCAAATGCCTGGATGCTTCTATGTTAAAAACTGCTGTTTTTGAGCTCTTGCAACAGTTCTATCATGCTACATAAATTGGTATAATTAGTCAATGCGGTCAGCGCTAGCGCTGATCAGCCTTTCCAGACATAATGAAGTCAATTGTTTCGGATAAAGTGAACTATCGCGGAACACAATCTTTTAATAATTTCAAAATTGTTGACTATTTCTTCTAACTGCAGGTTACGATCGTCTGCAAGCCAGCATAGCACTGCGCAGCTTTTAATTTGAAATGAAATGAACCAAGGGCGTACGCAAGGGGGGGGTTGGAGGGATTTGGGTTAACCCCCCCCCCCCCTTGAGCTTGATATTTTACAAAAACTTTACTACCTTCGCAAAGGAGATCAATTGTTTTCGCATACTTTTTGCTTGTTAATTTGTCGACTTAATGCAAACACCACGGAATGAATTTGCATGCAAATGTTAAGGAGGATTGCAAATGGGCCAAAAAGTAATAATTAGGTTTTGGTGGGAATCTGGATGATCGTCTGCGTCCAGAAATCAACTCATCACTTTTTGCAGATCTTTCTCCCTTTATGCATGTTTAATAAACGAATTTACAGCGTTACTGGACGAATGTTGAAGCCTGATAGATGTCGTTTGACTGTGAAAGATTTGAAACCTTGATGTTTATCAACTGTAACGAAGACTTTAAACCTTGGTCATTTTTGTCTAATTAATATTTAAAGTGTTTGTTGCAGTTGAGTAACTGAAGAGAGGAATTAGGGGCAATATGACTCCCTTGGCCAGCTCAATGTAAAAACCAGGCCTCAACTTAGCTTATATTTCGGTTTCAGTATTATTTTGGTTTTCAGTAGGTTGTCGTCTTTTTGCGTTTTTCGGAGATTTTCCTTTGATATGGTTTTTAGTATAGCCATCCACACCCGGATTCACCATTATTTCTCAAGTTATTTTTTCTGAGTGGTGACTTGTAGGTCACCTACAGAGGCCAGTTGGCCTCTTTCAGCTAAGTTTCCCCTCTGGCTACGCCACTGGTTTGTTGACTGCAAGAGCATCTCATTAAACAATTGTAATTTTTTCCGGTGCTTGATCCTTACAGATTAGTAATTTCGTTTATTGCATTCATTAATATCGTACGTTGTCTGAAAATATAGTTACATCAAACCATGCAAAAGGGGTTTGTTTTCGTTCTGAAGATGTTTCAAGACAAATGTAATCGCGATTGTAATCGTGATTACTTTCAATGTAATCGTAATCGATTTAATCGTAATAAGCAAATCGTAATAAATCGATTAATCGTAATCGATTACATTGTGATTTTGTTTAGTCGTAATTGTAATCGAGCAGGTGGCAAGTAATCGTAATCGATTACATTCGTGCTGTAATCGCCCCACGTCTGACTCATAGTACATGAAGTATATCCATTCACGTTCGATTGAAGTTTGTGGCTGTTTGGCACAAAAATTCATGTTACTGCCTCGCGATTAAATGTGAGACACAGTAAAAATTTAGAACGCGTTACAAAATGCACAACGACCTAATACACTTGATCAGGCATGCCATTACATTGTTCTTCATCAGTCCATCAGCACAGTTCTTCAATTGTTCCAAGTGTCACTGAAGTCTCTGCAGCACTTCCTCAGTTGAACCTTAGTGTTGTTCACACCAATTTGCACAATTGCCAAATCCTCAACTGTGTCTCTCATTTTATTTTTTATTGATATGCAAGTAATTTTCTGTGCCATGGTGCTTTGTTCTTTTGATTGCATTTATGTCGCTTTGTGGTTTGAGTTACCAAATCGCCTAAATAAACGTACTTGCCCACCAAGTTTCAGGCAAGACTTTAGTTTTCAACTAGTATCTACAGTTACAATGTATCGGCGTATCAACAATTATGCTATGATATTATTGCATCCACATCACGTCAAAGTCACAAATTCATTTTTAGCATTGTCAAATTTGAGCACACACGTCACCATTTTAGTATTAATTACTAATGGATGATAACGTTTGTGCTCAACTGCATCATTTACTAGTATTAAAGTAACCTAATGAACTTTTACGTCAGCTTCACGGAATTATTAGGGTAAATGTGACATAGGGAAGGGTTACAAATTTCATGAAAATAGCGTGACGTTATACGCCGATGGCCCTAATGATAAAAAGACAAAAGCGAAACAACCAACTGTTTAATTTCTACGATCCAACAAAAACTGAGCATACTTTCAAACTTGGCTTGGGCAGTGTTTAAGTAATACTTGCGCAGCGCATAGACCCAGCAGTGTCTTTACTCAGTGCTCCATGCCGCAAAACACACTTCGTTTCGTTGCTATTTCACGCAACTGCCTACCTGACGGACAATCGTGCAACATGTGCACAACCTTTACTGTTCAACTTCTGCTGACAGCCTACAAAAGCACTCGATCATGCTCCGCATTGTGTTCCATGAAATGCAAGCGTTTGTCTGCACCAAGTTGTCCATTACATGAAGGTGATCGATGTCTTGATTAAAAAGAAACTCAGAATACATTTGTTCAGCGTGGTGCAGTTCCATTAAAATTTATCACTGTATCTGCTCACTTCAAATACCTGATGCATTTGCAAGTCTTCATGTATGTGTGGCAGTCCACTTCTAAAAGAAGAGAACCACTACACATTTAGGACAATTCCGCAAGTGCACTGGTTAGTGGAAATGTCCATGGCACGCCCATGTTAACATTTAAGAAACTTAGACCCGCCGGTTTCGCTCGACCCGCTCAGTTTACCACAACAAAATTGTATTCACTCATGGTTTTATTCTGGTAACTTTAAGCATTACGATATTTACTACAACAGGGGTTTATAATATACTTTAACATACACATGCATTATTACAAGTGACAGGGGTTAATTCGCATTCTATTCTTTCATAGGAGAGAGCACAAATTGTCAGTAGCATCATAGCCACTGAATCGTA
>Ga0210059_1017208_pt1 | contig 10337 bp, 9 predicted proteins | sample Ectturendosymbi2_FD_188042 | JGI IMG/M metagenome (GOLD analysis project Ga0210059, IMG submission 188042) | Ecteinascidia turbinata endosymbiont from Florida, USA - Sample 2 (SPAdes) (version 2) | ecosystem: Host-associated > Tunicates > Ascidians > Unclassified | place: Key West, Florida...
TGTCAGTATGTGGGGTTAGGTTTGTCACGATGTGGGGTTAGGTTTGTCACGATGTGGGGTTAGGTTTGTCAGTATGTGGGGTTAGGTTTGTCAGTATGTGGGGTTAGGTTTGTCACTAGGTGGGGTTAGGTTTGTCAGTATGTGGAGTTAGGTTTGTCAGTATGTGGGGTTAGGTTTGTCAGTATGTGGGGTTAGGTTTGTCACTATGTGGGGTTAGGTTTGTCACTATGTGGGGTTAGGTTTGTCACTATGTGGGGTTAAATAAACCATGATGTTTGAAAGGAAGTGTTGTTAGATTTTTCGTGCGAGAGTGGGTTTGATCTATTACTGTTTTTTAATTGAATATTGAGTGGCATGTTTGTGTTTTAGTTTTGTCCATACAAAGAAAATAAAGTTCAACGCAAAAATAAAAACAAGCAATTTCCTGCAGATACTGGTTTACAGCCCTGCTTCTAATTTCCCACATATTCCAGTTTATCTCATTTCATGCAAGTTAAATACTTTTAGAGATCAACTTCATAAAAACCTACTGAGTAGACGAGGCCTGCATTTACTTGACGCAAAACTTAGCAAGTACTTATTTATTTACAGTAAAAACAATTTTCAACTTTTGTTCTAGAGAAGAGAACTATCAGCAATAGTTTTTTAGTTATAAGTTCAGATACGATTTTTCTTCACTTTTAGTTATTGGCCGTTTCTCCAAGACTAAGTGGAGGCCATTAGGTGGTCAGTCACGGCCTACTTAAGATACTGCCGGATATGTCACATTTTCCTGCCTGTTACTGACAGGCCAAGTGCCAGCCTGCTATGTCTTACTGAGTGCGGGTGTGTTTGAAAGGGATTAGTTAGCTGTGTAGTGTATATTTAAAGCTTTTACCTTAGTTTGTCCATCCAGCCACTCTATTTCTAAAACAATCTTACTGGGACATGCGCTGTTTAGCACCAGAGTGGTAACATACTGCACAAGACCCTAGCTTGAAATGTCTTCGTTGTTCAGTGGTTTTCTATGTGCATCTGCTTTGACTGTGAAGTTTGTCAATCACGCAGGTTAAGAAGTGAATGCTGTCAGCTCGTTCTTCCTGAAAGTTACAGATATGCTTTAGTTTTTTGATGAAGTGATTGAAAACATCCAGTAGTTACTGTAGGAGGTCGTGAGCGGCGTAATTTGCAGTTCTTGGGTTAAGTATGGGTAGCGTGAGGCGAGGGATAGGATTACTGTACTTGTAACACAACTGTAAAAGGTTAGATTTTGGGTAGGGGTTAAAACAACTGTCAACTGTAGGCCTAGTGCATGAGGCTGCTGGATTAGAGGCTGCTGGATTAGAGCCTGCATGAATAGACTGCTAGTATTTCCAAGTACATGTGATATCGTTTAGGTACTATTCATATTTGAAACGCTGAGCGTGTTTGACTTGGTTAGTTCCACAGCAAACCAGTACCATGGAAAAATAGATGGTGCTTGTAGTAAACATGCTTTGCAGACAGAGTAGTTTAAGTTCGGTTTTGTATTCTTCTTGAAAACAAAAAGTGCTGCAACTTTTCAAAGTGAGATAATTGTAACATGGCAATCCTGACATCTCAGATGCTGTGAGAAGTATTTTTATATACTCTTTATACAGCCTGCAACTCTTTTTTTCTGTTAATGACTGATAGTAAATGGTGTGGATGCCAAAATGATAACCCTACCAGTATAAATTGTTGCAAATAAATTTCTGGTGTAATTGCCATACTTGTGCATCACAAAAGAATTACTGTGACGTGAACCGTCAATGTATGACAGTTGTACATGGTAAAATGGTTAATAGGCTTGTGGGTTGTGGAAGTAACTCTGGATATAACATAAAACATAAAAAAGTGCATGGATTTTCTTTTCCTTTAAACAAACCTGATTTATTAATGAAGTGGATCAAGTTTGTCAACTGATTTGACTGGAAACCAACCAAAAGTTCTATATTGTGCATAAAACACTTTTACAAAATAAATTTATAAAAAGCGCTAAAATCATGAAATTAAATTGGAAATGCAACCAGTCCCAATGATTCATACAGAAGATGCTTTGGAATGATCTTCCCTATTGCTAGCTTGTCAAGAAAAGCTCCTAAGCAGAGAATTTATCGGGCTGATCAAAATGAAAGTGTTGAAGATGGGCATTTGACTAACTAATTTGAGCTCACCATCTGGTTACTTGAGCAAGAAAATAAATGCATGGGTAATATTTCACAATATTGTTTGTAATAAAGAGGTTGTCTTTCCATCAGCGCAAGAAGCCGTAGAAGCTGATAAACTTTAGTGTGTGCAACTTCAGTTTTGCAGTTACCCAGCCATTCCCACTTCTATCATGGTTTGTTGATGGTAGAAATACAAAACTAACGCGGTGCAGGTTAGAAAATTATTCCTTCATAATTGAAGAATTGTGACGAAGCAAAACAAGTGAATGTGGCTCTGTGGTAGGTAAACTGACTTGTTCAGTGAAGGAGTGATTTTAAAACAAATTTGGACACACTATCAGCAGAAGTTGATCGCAGAGAGGTGTATTGCGTTTTCCTTGCTAAAGTTTGACGAGCAAACTGCTGTGGTTTGCTGTGTTAAGTATGGGTTAGTGGTGTAAACAGTACGGCTTACGTTTTCAAGAATCCTTAAATACTCTAGCTTTGCGATAATTTTCAGACAATGCATGATTCAAAAGCACGACGAAGCTTCAAAAAAGTCTTAGACACCACTAGTGCCATTAAAACTACTGTTACAGTCACGAACTAAAGGTGCGTGATCGAGGTTCCTTGCATTTTGAAAGAAACCAAATCGACCTGTTAGCGATGGCCCGCAAAATGTGCCACATCCGGCCGCATCGTAGGCCACGCGAGAAATTGGTTATTTTTGTTGGTCGGACTATGCGGTCATTCAGGGAATGAACACTAGCGGCAACAAGCTGCAAAATGTGACACACGCGGCCGTATCTTAAAGTAGGCCGTGGTTAGTAGTTTAAAACAAGGAATGGACACACTGGTCCAGTTATCCAAATCACAGAGCAGCTACCTGCCATGGCCCCGCTTGCCCTGCTGGCCAACTTTACCCGGTCACCTGTCATTGTAAACTAGCCCGGACTGGTTTGTGAAAAGATACAAGAGTGACCAACGTTCACAATACAGTTTCTTAAACATGTTTCTGGAGCTGGAATGGTTGAAATACTATTTCGCGATCATTAGATGGCACCACCTGTGGTGAAAAGCTTCTCACCTGTATCACAACGACAGCCTTTATCTTCATTTCAATCACCATTTGCTCCCGGCGCATCTTATGGACCAACCTTCGTGCAAGAACCCCCCGGAACCAGGACTGGATGGTGACAGTACAAGAGTGGACCTTCAAAAAGTTACGACGGACGCTCCTAGTTTGTCTCAAACTCCGGTATCTTCGTTGCAAGAGAACACAGGCATCGACCAGTCTCTTGTATCTGCGAACACAGTGCACTATGCCGAGCTGTGCGTGGAGAGAATGTCTGTGCAATTTCAAGTGGTATATTGCTTTCACCATCAATCCACTCGAAATTGACAAAACAAGTCGATACCGGCGATAAAAGCTGCTAGGAAGCCGTACATTATAAATTTTTCAATTACGATGATTGGATCACGATCCAAGATACTTCCCAGGTGCTTCACCCATATATGAACCGTGCAGTTGTCCTAAAACCATCAACAAACTAAGCTGGTGGTTGTGACATCACACAAGAATATTCTCACCTTCTTCGACAAACAAATCCTTTAAACACTGACGTCACCAGCACAGCACACTTCTCCTCTTGCTCCTTCTTTCTTTTCTCCTGTTCTCTCTTTATTAACCGCTCGTGGTAAGCAGCCCACGCTATTTGGATGGTGCGTGCAGCTCTGAAACCAAGATTCATCAAGCAAAGTATAACGTAATGCTTCATAACGCTATAGTGCCTACAATGCTAGCATCAAAAATAGCTCAGTGTTTTTCGGTTGAAGCAAAGTATAATTTATAGAAATCGCCATCATTATCGCACCAACAAAGATTACTTTCGGTAAGGTTCAGGACAACACGAACAAATTATCACGCTTTACAGAACTCTTATTTGTGGTGAGTGTGAGGGAGCTGCGCAAGTACAATTGTCGTTTAGTCAAGCGTGTCCTTGAGACTGACCTGCCGCAACCCTCAGTACAAATATACAATGGCGGAGTTATCAAAACTCACGCCTGGGTTGCTGTGTATTTTCATGTTGTCGTGTGACGTGTGCTGGTTTGTTTTATTTCTGCTTTTGTGTGTCGTCCATGTGCTTGGACGTACTGCATTGTGGTGTTCATCTGTTCAGGGGTGTTCACAGTTATTTGAAGTTTTTCAATTGTTCAAATAGCAACACCAAGAAAAACAAAGGCGAGTGGTAAAAAGACTTCGGAATTATGTTTTGGATGCAGTAGTAGCAACGAGCAAAAGTCTAATTTCTGTGGGAAGACACGGGCAAAAAAATTTAGGCTAGATTCATCAGTGAAATTTCCGCGGATATTCGCTCACTGCATGTGCCATGTGTGGAATCAGCATTTCTGGAGCTTCATGCAAAAGATAAGCTTTCTCAAACAACCACAGCTTAACCATCATATACTTCCCACAAACACCTCCCCACCTGTCCTCCTCCTTAACATTGAGAAGCCTCGAACAAAGGAACGAAACAATCATCCGGACGACTTTGCTGTCTGGTACGGTCTCGCTCATATCCTCTGTGTTGACCAGTGACGGAATCCCCCCCAGCTCATGGGCAGCTTGTTTCACCAACAGCAAGTTGACCTGTAGAGTGACGTCATTCGTGATGATGTCATGACGAAACGGATAGAACCCAGCACAAACGGGGCGAAAGAACATTTTACCTTCTCATTCTTGACGAGCTTCTTGTAGTCGACCTCAGACGAAGATACCGCCTGAGAACAACGTCATCAATTACGTCACAATCTACGCACACAATTCAAGGCGAGGCAAATGAACTGTTTGAAACGATCAAGTGCAGATGACTAGATCGATAGATAAGTGCTTGTGATGTATCAACAAACTTGGTTCCGTTCTAGTGATACTCACCTGACCCCCCGCCATGTTCAGTGTTGTGTTCATCATTATCTGCGAAGCACTGATCAGTTGAGGCTGGTAGAATGAGATGGTGGCCGCGAGGGCCCGGCCGTCCCCGAAGGAGCTCGAGAAATTGTGGACCTCAATGTCTCGGTGTGCGCAAACGTACCTGGAAAGTTGAACACGAAATATTGTCACTGCAACATGACTCTGAATCCCCAGCCAGCAAACAAAACAAATGCCTGAACAAGTTTGAAACTAAACAACTCCTCTTCTGTCGACAGAGTTGAGTGTCATCCTTTTCCAAAGGTTCAATCGGTGCAATGCGGTTGATGACGTACTTACCTGCACCATTCCAACAGTAGATCAGATAGGACGTCCACTTCTGTTTTCCCATCTCCATCGTCCATACCTCCCCCCTGAGACAAACAGGGACACTTTAATCGTGTCTCACTTTCTGATGAATACAGAAAGGCTCCAAAATTCAGCAAAGTTCCACAAAACACCTGCTTTTATCATTAAAAACATCGTGGCGACTCAATTCCATGGCAACTATAGATTTGGAAACGAAACATACGCGTCTGCTTGTGACGGAATATTCTAAACGATGAAACTTAGAAAGTGTCTGCAATATTTTAATAAATTAATAGCAAGCATTGCTATGACAGTTAACAAAAATAACACTAAGAAAAAGCAAATCATGGCTCTTGTGCAAAGTGCAAGATTTGTTTTTTAATAAAGACATTGTTACTGACCGACATTTCCACCACCGGAATTTCTTGCATTCTGTGCTTGAGCCTGAGAGACTTCTTCAAAAATGCGACTTCATCTCGAAGTTTTATTTTATCTACAGCATCGAGCATCTGCAAATCATGTAATGAACTTGCTTGTATGAAGTCCGTATTACAAGCGTTTAGTGCTTCACGAAGCTACGGTGCTTAAAATTCTAACATAAAAAAACTCGTTTTTCGGTTGGAGCAAATGAATAACTTTCTAAGTATGTTTTTAACATGCACAGGTCTACAGTAGAAGCTTCACAGCGCTGACTCGTTTATAAATGGAAGCAGCGGCTTTAGGTGGCGCCTCCAGTTGAACTTCACCAATCACAGACGGTGTCGAGTAGAAGCAGCTGTACTTTTGCATCACTGCTTACAACAGGGCAGCCCAACCTGACATTTAAGGTTAGCAATAGAAACGAAAAATACATTTATGTATTATTTATTTCCAGGTATTTATACATATACCAGTTTATTTCCAGGTATTTATACATATACCAGCTGTTTTGCGAGACAGCTTTAACCAGTGACTGGTAGGTTGAGGCAAGGACAACCCAGTTCCGTTGGTATTTCACGCAGGATGTGAGGTGCTTTCGAACAGAAATAACAGACCAGTTAGAAGCAGGAAATCTACTGTCGTTTCATTGTACGGTTCACTGCGCACAAGGACTTCTTCCGGGGAAGTTCGTGACTCAGTTACGAGACGAAAAGCAAAAGCTGTGGTTTAATAAAATATAATTTTAAGGTAAATAACCGAGCAATGGATGGGTCAGTGATGGACTGAACTGTCAATTAAGGAACTTAACAGTAAATCTCATTTTCGATTTCAAGTGAAAAATTTCGAAACTTGTGCAAATGTAATTGAATCAATACCAAGCGTCATTTGTGAATTGTGAATGGGCACTCGGTAGACCGTGAACAAAATGGTTGCCATCCCAACAAAGCAATAAAAATTTGTTTAGTTTCGAAAGTTATCCCCCGTTGCAGAAGCCATGCGAGAGAGGACGATTGCTTTCAGAAGAACGGTATGAGTCGAATTCCAGGGAAACATGGCGAAGGAATGAACAGCACGCCTGACGATTATACCAACACATGTTTCTCAATCGGAGGAAATGATTTGAGGTGTCGTGGATCTTATTTTACAACATCTCTGGAAGGAGTCGACCAATACTTGAGTACCTGAGGTCAATTCACTACATGGAATGATTTTTTGTAAGCTTCACTGAGAAAGACGCCAAATGAGACCAAGATAGCGCAAGCGCATTGTTTTATGATAACTAAACAGCAGATGTGTTCTAAAATAACCTCGTTTCTGATGCTGTCCATCCATATGGCAGCGCAAATGCATAGCATGTGAATCTGTTGTTTCCTTTCTTACTTCATGTAAGTTGGTAAATTATATCGGAGCTGCGGAATACTTAGCACTGAAGCATTGTATGTGTTGTCTTTGGTGCGCAATGCAAGTTGTGGATCGAGTCATGCTCTGGAACTGAAGTTTAGAGCAGCATTCATGATCAAGGACTGGATTTTTTTCTAACAGAGCAGTCGTTGGACACACAGTGCAAGAATCCGGAAAGCAAAAGTTGACGACTTTTTGTCCCGTTCACGATGACATCATCTTGACGTATCAGTGTACGTCAAATGACGCATTGCAACAGTTTTTGTTGCTACTGACCACAGACAAAGCCTCACAAAACAGCAGCAAAATCACCGCCTATTGGTGATTGGAGGCTTGCTCTGTTGTGCGAATGAAAGCAGTAGCATCTGCAAACAGCCGTCCACGCACCACGATGTGAATTTGTTTAAAACAACAGTTGCTTAAGGTAAGTCGTTGTGCATGACATTTGATTACAGGGATTTAATACTGCAAGGATTTGTCGTTTGCGGCAGGAGCAGTCGTAGGCTCTAAACATTTATCTGGGAATGAACTTCGAACATGGTCAGCAAGCTGCTGGTGTAGCGCTTAGTGGCGTGTGGCCAACAACTGTTTGAGAATTATTGGTCAAGGCCGGCAGTCGACTTTTTGTGAAACGATCTTTACAATCCTTCTCTGCTGAACATCTGAAATCAGTGTTCCCACGCAATTTTAATAATCATTTTCCATACTTTTTCAATCCCTTTTCAATACTAAATTAAAAAAATTCAATACCATGCCTTATCTCCATTTTACGAAATTCTTAATCATGAAACTAAATTTTAAACATTGCACAAAACTGCGCAAATATTATGAACTGCTTTTCTTTCTTCAGCAAAACTGTGCTAACTTGCAAAGAACAAGATTTAAAGAATCAGTGGCGGAAGACTTACGGCAACAGCGTAAACGAACATAATGCAGTTAACTTGGTTTGCTTTGTCTACACACAAACAAGAGATACCTAAAAACTTGAATGAAATACAGCACAAAAGGCAACAGAACACTGCAGCAAACTACATCTACACCAGGAGTCTCAAACACGCGGTCGGCGGATATTTTGCGAAGCCGGCGATGCTTTCAAGTTATTTCGTTTATTCATCGATGTTTACAAGTGCTCGACCAGCGAGTGAACAACTTCCTTTAAATGAATGCTGAGACGGCTAGAAACGAGTTCTCTATTAACCTACGACACCTTAAGCAGGCAGTAGGATGTAAAAGCTGCTTCAAGTGAAATTCAGGCACCGCCATTGTTGCGTCAGCGTCAAAATGCGGCCCTTGGGTAATGAGTAGGGATAATGCGACCCTCTTGATTCCCAGGTAAGTCCTCATTTGGTCCTCAGAGCAATTTGAGTTTGAGACCCTGATCTACATTTCGTACCATCAAGCACTGCTGAACGTAATTTCTCAGCACTACCTAAATCACATAACATTTCCAGCCTGAGTTTTTTCTTTGATGTCTGCTGTTTTTCAGAAACTGTTTGATTGCACAAGTAGTGTCAAATGACTTAAATCTTCTGCTTTTCTGCCAATTCATTGGTTGCTTTGTGAAGAGCTTTGGCATTCTGTGCTTTTTTCAGGTCTGTGTAGCCAGTACTCAAATTTAAGGCTCTGGCATCTAAATTTTGGCTCTGGCTCCAACGTCTACAAGTTTTTGACTCCCGCTCCACAACAATTTGGTCCAAAATAACCAGCCATCCAAAATAACTCGGGCTCCGGCTTCCACAGCCCTGGATTTTTTTGATTTCTAATGTTTTCTCTTCACTGACTTTCTCCTCGGCGTCTTTGTTTTCAGCCAGATGTGCAAAGTATCAACTTCTGGCTCCACGTGAAGCTTGCAAAAGTTTATTCCCAATCGTGACATTTTTTAATCCTCCCAAATTAGCAATGTACAGTAGTCCTTCACCAACCGCCTCGCAATTAGTTGTGAACCACATGAATTTACATCAAACATATCTTTGTTCATAACGAAACCTCGTTCAACAGTTGCTTGTCCACGTGATAGCAGCAACAAGAGCTCCACAACAGGCAGAATTCACAGAAATTGTCACCAGTCCCATCGCCACGGGGGGCATTGGTGGGCTGAAGCTCCTCCCCCCCTAAATGGAAATATTAAGCAAAATATAATTCAGTGAAGTTTTTATCAAATTTAGAATGTCAAGACCCTTTGCACAAACGTAAAGACCCCTATTAAAGACTTCCTGCTAACGGTTCTGGTTGTCATCATGCATATATTTAACATAAATGACTTCTAAACAGAAACAACTGTCTGCTTGGATGCGAAGGAGTTATGGAAACCCAGGAAAAGTTTCATTTTAGCTGGGCTTACATTTTCTCTGTCATGTTTAGCTCCTTGCGGAACTGAGCAAACAACGATAGATACCGAAAAAAAAAAAGTTCCATACCAACGATAGATACCGGTTGCAACCCAGCACTCTTGCGTAACTGTGTTGATCATCCAGCGGACTGCAGCCCCATTGAAAATGTAACCTGATTAACTACACAATAATTCGGCCTTCAACTTTAAACCATGATAAAATATTATGAAACTGTCGAGGGTTAGCCAACGAGACAACCTGTTTAACAGTTTTTTGTCGGTCTCCAAGCACTTTAACTTCAACTGCATGCAATTGTCCAATGTTTGCGCCAGTAAACTCAACTCAAATACTAACTTCCTCTTGAAAAAAGACAATCTGAAGTTGGGGCCAGGATCAAAAAATGATCGAACATGTTAACATCACACCACAGTCACGATCTTGGGCTAATCCAGCTTGAGGTAGCTGGTGAAGTATTACTTTGCACTTCTGATCTTTTCCATCTGGAATTTCCATACTTTTTCAAGACCTAATGTACATTTTGACCAAATTCAATATTTTTTCAAGGCCTTGAAAACCAATTCTGAAAATCAATACTTTTTCAATACTTTCAATACCGCGTGGGAACCCTGTCAAATGCTTTGGTCAAGTTAACAAAGGCAAAGTATATCGGGCAACGCTGTTGATTGTACTTCTGGATGTGGTGCAGTGAGAAGATCATGTCACAATAGTTGCTGTGGAAACCACACCTCGATTCAGGGGGGG
>Ga0210059_1017210_pt1 | contig 10336 bp, 2 predicted proteins | sample Ectturendosymbi2_FD_188042 | JGI IMG/M metagenome (GOLD analysis project Ga0210059, IMG submission 188042) | Ecteinascidia turbinata endosymbiont from Florida, USA - Sample 2 (SPAdes) (version 2) | ecosystem: Host-associated > Tunicates > Ascidians > Unclassified | place: Key West, Florida...
CACCTAATGGTTGGCCTCCAGGGCCAGGCAAAGTGGGCCAAGGTGGCCTAAACGTCCTTCACTTATGACGTCACTCACAGACAACCTGCAGCCCCCAAGCAAAAAATTTTTTTTCGAGTGCGATCTACTAGACTGGCCACGTTTTTTGAGATTTTCGCCGAGTCGCTAGAGCGAACAGGAGCGGAGATATTCATCCGCAAAGCCACGTTCGAATCAGCTGCTTTTTGCGAACCGCTTGAATTAATCCGGCTCTCAAAGTGTTAAGACCCGCAGGAGCCATTTAAATGACATTAATTTTTTTTGAGTGTAGGTGTTTTTTGGTTATATTTCAGGACTTTGAAGGGTCCGAATGGGTTTTTAGCATTCCTGGTTCCAAGATTAGGGCCAGAAAACATTAAAACCAATTAGGGAAATCCCCCAAAAGTATTGTGAAAAGCCCCTTACTAATTAGCTGTTTTTTGGCCCAACGTTTGAACCAAAAACGCTAGAAACTCAATCAAGGGCTCTAAAAACGAGTAGTCTCACCTAGAATCCTAAAATACTGCGAGCCAAAATATTAGCGTGTGGGATTGGATGATGACGTCATATAATTAACCAAAAAACATGACCCTGTCATGATCCCATTGGCCCAAAAACCCCCAACCAAATTTAAAATTTTTTTTTCTTAATCTAAACTACACGACGCCTCTAGTCATTACAGGGTTTGAACAGCTCTCTAGCTCAATCTGCTGCCGAGTTATGGCTGGCCAAAGTTTGCCCTGAAAGGGCAAATTGTGCCTTTTCTGAAAAGTTTTGAATTAGGCCAAAAACTGGGTTTTTGACCCATAATTTTGGATACAGATATGCTAGCAAGTCAATCAAAGGCTCCATAGACCTGGATTTTGACCTAGTTTTCAAAAAAACTTTTAACCAATAGAATGGGTCAATGGGTTGAGCTCATGGCCGACCTAAAAGTGACCAAAATTTCCAAAACATGCCCTCATTGTGACGTCACCTCCAGAAAACCCCCATCGAAAACGTTTTTTTTCGATGTCAACTAGAAGACGTGCTGAATCTGTAGAGGGTTTGAACAGCTCTCTAGCTCTAGCGGCTGGCGATTTATGGCCAAAAAAGCACCGGCCAATCGCGGTCGTTAAAGGGTTAAGCAATTAAACTTTATCAACATGCCTAAATACTCTTCCATAAACGTTTCTGATACATTCTTTCCTGCTTTCTTAACATTTGGCAGCATATCAAAGCACTTACATTGCACAAAATCACAGTCACTGCTGCTGGATCCGGGGACAACCTAGGTCAGGGGTTCCCAACCTTTAAAGGCAAAATCACCATAACTAAATTTAATGACTTTTTTGTTTAACTTCCACCAATTGGTCGATGTGTAGCATAAATTTGCGAACAGTAGAGCTCGACTAATAAGTTTTTTTTGGGCCAATACGAATGTTTTTCATTTTTCATTGCTGATATTCGATGCCGACACTAATATTTTTGTATTACTCAACCAGTATCTATTTTGCCTCATGAGGCAAAATAAACACTTCTGGAGCCATTTTGCCTTCAGCCAAACATTTTCAAACTACAGCTGAAAGACATTACAGTGCAGTCTTTTCTTCATGCCATATAAACAAAGAAAATAATTTCACAAATTACAATCATTTTACAAGGCAAAATATACACTCCTGGAGCTATTTTTCCACCAGCTTAACATGATTGGCTGAACTGGTCACATGACAAGCTTGGACAGCATGACTGTCTCAGTTGACTGTGACATCTATTAATGGGTCAGTCTGATAGACAAGTAATATGCTTTCAGTGCTGGCAAGCTGTTAGCAGCTTCTTGCTTGCATTGTGTGAACTGTAGGCTAAACCTAAACCTTTGTTTCTTTACACATTGTACTTGTCACATGACCATTTCAACCAGCTGTGTTTGACCAAAGGTCAAATGTACTCCAGTAAGATGGTTTCATCTGTCGTGCCTACTACAGTCCATAGCAATTTCTAGGACTCACAGTAGTCCAATTCTAAATCAAAAAATGCACAAACAGCAAACATGTGTTGCGTATAAGTTGGATTACTCCTTGTGTAGACATCTGTGCGTAGTAGGCACTGCCTACACTCAAATGTCTTAAATAGAAAACAATGCGCAACACATTAAAACCATCACTTTACTGCGATGAAGAACTGTACAACATCAAATTCTGAGCAAACCTGGGTCAAGCTCACTGTGACGTAGGCACTTTTTTGATGCATCCTGAATGCCAGACTGTCTAGCCTAGAGAGACTTTGATAAAACAACCAACCAACACAACAGCACGTAACCTAGTTTGTTCATAGACAATCATCTGCTTACACTGTGCCAAACCTACGAGTGAATGGTACATCATAAAGCGTTTCGTCAGGACTGTTGCACAACAGTCTGATTGTTATTAGAACAGGACAGAGCATTTATGTCAATCAATCAGGGTCAGAGACGAAGTAGCAACTTGGCTTTACGAACGCTCCATGCAGAGCAACATCGTCATATCGGCCGATGTATATCTGTGTGCAAATACATTGGTCGAGCTCTAGCTAACAGCACATCAAAATTCAAAAGTCATAATATTATGAAGCAATAAGAATAGTGTCTACAGGAAAATTTATTTATTAAGATACAAGCCCTATACACAATCTAGAAAGCTGTGAATCCACGTTTTGTGAAAAAATTGAAGTTACTAGCATACCACTAGTGGCATGCGTACCATAGGTTGGGCACCCCTGGGCTAGGTGGACTAACTCAAACGAACCATGCTTTCAAACAGCCTCTGAACAAGAGTTTCAATTCTCACTCCAAGACCTTATATTATTTAAACTCATGTTACTGTTAGGACCACATTTTTAGACCGTTTCCAATAACCTAATAAATAAAAAACTCACAAATGAACTCATTTGAAAGCAATTTATCAACTCATCTGAAAACAATTATCACTTTAAGTAGACATACCATATTTTTGTGATTGAAAACCAGAAACAAAGAGCTAAATTTTGGCTAAAATCTGATAAACTTGGTTCATATCTTACTTAGAGTATGAAGCTATTTTGGATTCCTTTAAGACACCAAGGTAAAAGGTTTAACAGTAAACAATAAGCCAGTGTGTGTTAGGTGCATGAAAAACAAAATTAGGTTAGTTAGGACAGCTAAAAAAAAGGGGTGCAAAACAATACTGCACAGAAGCCTTATATGTTATAGAAAGCAGAAAAAACATACTGAAGACAATAAAGGCATCTCGCTGTTTGGCACCTCTCCTACTTAGTCCTATATTTGGCAGCTTTGTGGAGATGAACCTCTTCTGTTTGGCACTTGCAATGTGTGCTGCATTGCCACACTTCTATTTTTCTTGTATTATTCCTTGTTTTGTATGTTGTAGTTAGTGCTGCATGCTAGATCCGTTTATCCATTTTCGATTTGCTGCATACCATAACCTCTGCCATTTTTCACCTCTCCTATTTGGCATTTTGGCGGCTTTGGGGAGATGAACCTATTGTGATTGGCACTTCTTATGTGTGCTGCAATGCAACTCCTCGTTTTTACTTATATTAATTTTTGTATTGTATGTAGTTAGTGCTGCGCTGCTGCGCTCTAGACACATTCGTCGTCTTTTGGTTTGTTGTATACCAAAACCTTTGCTAGTGCTATTTTGTACCTCTTCCGTTTGGCACCTCTCCTATATTTAGTGCTTTTGTGGAGAGGAACCTCTTCTGTTTGGCACTTCCGATGATTGCTGCATTGCCACACTTCTTTTTTTCTTGTATTAATCTTTGTTTTGTATGTTGTAGTTAGTGCTGCGCGCTAGATCCGTTCGTCGTCTCTTGGTTTGCTGCATACCAAAACCACTGCTTTTGCACATCTTCCACTAGGCGCATCTACTGTCTGGCAAGGTCGGCGACGAACCCGTGTCCAAAGTTTACAGAAAACGCATGCGGTCGGAAGGCAAAAGGAGAATTTGGTCATGCGTAACATATACATTATTCCCAACGCAATGAAGAGAGCTTCTTTTTCTGTAAGAAACGATAGCCAAGCACACGTGAGGTTGACAAATTGAAGAAAGAAACTAAAAAATCACGAATCTAACTTCTTTTCACCCTGAAATGATAGGAAACGTGGAAAAAACAAAAGCCCAGTCAACCAGATTTGTCGCCAAAACATCAGACATCAGAAATTTATCTGAAAACATCAGATCTGATGTTAAAAAATCAGAAGTGGCAACACTGTTCATGATGGCTGGCAGACTAGAGTCCAGTCTGTGTTTCCCAAACTGTGTGCCGCTGAAGAGGCTGAAGTGTGCCGCGAATGTTTTATGTTTTGACAAAACCTTCTGTATGTTACATCACTTCCGTTACAAAGTTTGTGAAGATAGGTTTTTATAAAGTAGGTGTGCCGCAGCCAAATCTAGTATTTATTACAGTGTGCCGTAACTAAACAAAGTTTGAAAAGCGCTGGACTAGACAGTGGACAGAGATGAGCGGACTGTGAAATTTTTCAGTCCGAGCCCAACCTGATCCGCAAAATTGAATCCGATCAATTCCTGACAGCAAAATTTTTGAAAATCTTCAGTCCGATCCAGTCCTGATCCGCCCGTGTAAAACCATGTATTTTATTTTGCTTAATGAGGTAAAATAAACACAAACTTTGGGCATTTCCAAAATTTAACAAGACAGTGTTTATTTTGCCGTAAGAGGTAAAAGCACTGCTGGAGTTATTTTGCCATTAGGCCAACCCAATTGGTAGAATCGGTCAAGTGCAGTGTTGCCACTCTGTTGTTACGAAAAAGTACTAGATTTCATGATAAAAAACACTAGATTCACAGAAAAAAAACACTAGATTACAAAAGCAAACTTACACACGGTGAAAACGCCCAGAAATTGCGTTGCAATGCCAACCATAGACAAGCATTGTGCAACTCATTGGAAACCAGACACAAAGAAAATGGGAGGTAGCAGCAACGCCTGTGTTTGTTTGTACAGGTCACTGAAATTTTTAACAGATGACCAAGTGACTTCGCTGTGGTTTAACTCAAAATATCTTGTGTATTTAAGATTTAATTAGGTAGAATTTTTAACAAATTACAATTATTGCACGAAAGTTACAAAATTATACAAAATTGTGCAATTAATTACATTCAGCTCACTCATAAAAAAAAAACTAGATAGCCATAAGAAAACACTAGAACACTAGATGAACGAAAAAACACTAGAATCTACTGTCTAGTGACTAGATCTAGTGGAAAAACATTGGGAGTGGCACCACTGGTCAAGTGACAAGGATGATGCACTTGGGTTACTGCATGCTGGTCTCTGTCACATGACCTAAAACCTAAACCCAAACCCTAAACCTAAACCCAAAGCCTAAACCCAAGACCTAAACCCAAGACCTAAACCCAAAACCTAAACCCAAAACCTAAACCCAAAACCTAAACCCAAAACCTAAACCCAAAGCCAAAACCCAAAAGCTAGACCCAAAACTAAACCCAAAACCAAAACCTAAACCCAAAACCTAAACCAAAAAGTTAAACCCAAAACTTGAACCCACAAGCTAAACCCTGAAACTAAATCCTAAACTAAATCCTAAACTGAACCCTAAACGAAAACCCTAAACCTAAAACTGAATCTTTTTTAAAAAGTACATGAAAAGCTCTCCCATCAAAGGTGTGATCTCTACCAGCTAAGCCAAAGCAAAGGGTGAGAATAAAACTACTGAAAACTCGCACAGCAGACATCGACGTTCACACCTCGACTACGTTCACCTTGTTGCTAGTAATACGAACTCAACGCTATATGTGAAGTCTGGTCTGGACAAAGGTGGATGCATAGCAAAATCGTTCCAGCAGAGCTATTGCCATTGATTGCAAAACATACACTATCATTTAATAAATCTGTAAAATGCTTGCAAATTGACGAGCAAATACACGCAGACCAGTATGAAGCGCTTACGTGCTGCATATAACACTGCCTATCGAATTATGCATTACATAGAAGTGTTAGTATTCGCCCACACCAGGTTAGCCATTGTGTCAGGACCTTTGATGCCCAGCTGACAAACAATTTGTATCGATTTTTTATACGATGCACATCTTCATCCTACTTTTTTATTCGATCGCTTCAAATGTCTGATGCTTTTTACAAATCTTCATTTTCCTCAATTATTCAACACTCCTGTATGATGGAGACCAAATGCAGTAGTTGTCCGTGAATTGTTTCTGTGTTTGCGTCTCATCATTATTGCTTTTGTGTAGTAAAAATATGTGGACACTGTGTAGTTGTACACATCAAGCATAAAAAAGTAAGACGTACTGTTAAAGTGTTTTGTTCCTCTCAAGGTTGGACACATATTAACACCGGTTATGTGATGCGCTACTCTATGGATATCCATTTTTGTGCTCTTGCGAATGACGATACAGCAGTGGTGAGGATAAAGTGCTTTGCTCCTCTCAGTGTAGGTCATGTGCAAACACCGTATCTGTAATGTGCGCTGATGTATATCTAACTACTTTTTATGCTCTTGTGTCTGTGATTGCTTCTGTGATGTGGACCATGAGTCCGCAATAAAATATTATTATTGTTGTATTATTATTAATATAAAGATAAAATATTATTATTATATAAATATTATTATTAATCCCATAGCAACTAATAGTTTTGATGTGGTTGGAATAATCACATCAAAAACAACAAAAATTTTCTCAGTCCGATCCAGTCCTGATCCCCCAATTTTCACAAAAATTGCAGTCCGATCCAGTCCTGATTCGATGCGATCCAGTCCTGATCCGTGCTCATCTCTGTTGGCTGACTGTTAGAGACGAGCGCCGTGAGCGGACTGTCATATTTTGCAATCCAGATCCATTCCTGATTTTTGAAAACTTAGTCCAAGCCCAAACACAGTCCAAAAGATTTTTCAAATGTAAAGTCAAAGTCCAAAAGAAATCCAAAAAATTTGAAAAATGCAGCCTTTTCACAAAAATTGCCCGTTTCCTTTCCATTAACTCAGTCCAAATTTGGTCCTGATACTCAATTTTAAAAATATTTATAGTCCGGATCCAATCCAAATTTAACAAAATTTGCTATAGCCCGGATCCAGTCCAATGCTCCTCTGCTGACTGTATATTGTCGCATGCCTAACAGGAACTTTTGCTTGATGACCAGGACGCTGGAACAAAGCCTCTAACCGGGACTGTCCTAGTTAAAACGAGACGTATGGTGTGCTTATTGCTTAAAATTAAGTGAAAGTGACTAATACAGCTGAAGCTAGGTCGGATTCGATTCCGAGTCGGATAATTGAAATTTCCCGGAGTCGGTGTCGGATCTTGGGACTTACGACTCCACTGCCCTGGTTAGCTGTTTAGGCTACCTCAAAATCTGGTGTTAGAATGTCTTAATTCCCTCTTAACTGCTTGGATGCCTTTATGACGATAAGTGAATGACGTTATAGTTGGGGTTGGGACGTTGTGAAAGTGTTTTGCTCTGCGCAGTGCTGATTGTGTGCAAACACCTATTCTGTAGTGCGCTAATGACTAACCATTTTGTGCTCTTGTGTTATTAAAAGATTGAGCGTGTGATATGGACCTTAGAGTCCGCAGCAAATCCATAAAAGAAAAAATAAATATAAAATTTATGGGAGAGTGTTCTTGTAAATCAGGGGTCGGGAACCTTTATGGTTAAGGGAACCAAGAAACCTGCATATTTTTAATTGTAGCCTTTTTCTGTGAGAGCCATATAATAGATTTCAACACTTAACGCAACTAAATCACTAACTAACGTCTCCGTTTTCAAGCAAAATCAACAATTTCAAAACAATGGTAAATGTCTGAATTTTCTCTTGCTGAATTTTCTCAACAACATGCTTCTTACTGCGACTTCTGGTGCTGCATGGTGTTGCTTATGGCTTTCTAATCTGGTAGAAAGAAAATTACAGAAAAAGTTTCATTTGTAACAATCGTGTTAAGCAAATATCAAGTGAGCCAGATGCCGTCATCAAAAGAGCCACATCTGGCTCGCGAGCCATATGTTCCCGGCCCCTGCTGAAATGTTTGCCATTACATTCTCCCAATGTTCTTCCATGGACTTTTGACAGGCTCTCGGTGCATATTTGATTTCTTGTCGAGTCTCTTTCCTACTGTCAGATTTAGGTCCGGTATTGGGTTTGTCCATCCAACATAAGAAGGCATGTCTGGCAACCTTATGCTTTACTCCCACATCCTTGAGTTACAGGCATCTGAATCGCTTTGAACCACTGAGGCAAGCACAAGAGAAAAATGGTAACTAGGGGCAGGAAAACTAACAGGAAAGCATCCAGCAGCAATAAACTTACCCGAAGAGATCACTCCACTAATACTAGGTTGCACTATCATTATATGGGGATAAGTGAATTACGATAAATAGCTTGTGATGACTCTCACAGTGACTTGTTGCTTATGGCCACCATCTAGCCGTGACCATTTATTTACATGTGGCGCCATCTCCAGGCCGCCATCCTTGTTCCACCCAGGAATGTGCGTAGGCATAGCCAAGGGGATCAAAAAGGGCTATGGCCCCTATACTTCTAGCACAATGGTTCTCAAAGAGGGCGGAATCGTCCCCCTGGGGACGATTTCGAGAGGCAAGGGGGCGAAAAAAAACAAAAGGGGCAATAGGGGGGAAAGACAACACAAAGGGGGCGAAAATGCTCAACGACAAACCGATTATTGATTCAACTTAAGTAGCCTACTAGTATGACTTAAGTATCCTACTAGTATGACAAAATTTTTAGCTCCTCGCAATATTTTGGGCTGGCTACGCTACAGGGAATGGTTTTAGTGTAGTGTGCTTTCAGGTATGGCTTCACATAGTGCCATTTTGAGTGCCACAACTATATTACTCTATATTTGTTTTAACACAGGAGTTCCCAACCTGGGGTAAATGTACCCCTAGGGGAACATTTACCTATCTGAGAGGTTATAGTTATTGTACAGCCGCAACAAACTAACTTTGAGACATATAAACGGAGTCTGCTTTTGTAGTTCTTAAAATTTAAACATTCTATTAAAAATTCAGGGAATTTTTGTTGTTATATTCAGCATTTTTGCCATAAATATGTTCGGGGGGACAAGCTCATCTGTCGAAAGCTGAAAGGGTACATGGTCAGAAAAAAGTTGGGAACCCCTGTTTAACACGCTAATATGTTGTTCGTTTTTGCACAGGGTGGTCAGTGTACAGTGTCACATTTCACGAGATTTTCAAATGAAGGTTTTTGCGAGAGCAAGCTATTAGCCTACTAGCCTGGTGATGTGATAGTTTCTGTTGCTGTGTGGCTTTGTGTTCAGTTTACTTGTTTCTCATGTTTTGACATGACATCACATGTGAGACTTTGCGGCAGTTGTGTGGTTTTGATGACAAACATCCTTAAGTCAGTGCAAAACTTAATTTTATATGGGCATTTTCAAATTTTTTACAGAAAGCTCTTTCATGCACATTATCGCATTCAATCCACGCACTCACAAAACGCCTTTTCTTCCTTTTATTTTACGTTGTGTGCATTATGTTACCTTAGCTTTTGATTTGTGAGTTAAATGGCAGCAACAGAAACGTTTCAACTAACTTTTGCTGAAGTATGCTGAAGCAATATTATAGTAACAACCAAAGGTTCTCAAGCGCTCTGCCGCGAGAAGTCCTTTACGTGCCGCAACGCGATATACCAAATTGAATTTGATAGCTTGTATGTGATGCGTAAAACGCAATATCCTAGGTGGCTGTTGTCCGCGTGGCACAGGGTGTGGTGTTAAAAAATGTGTGGAAACGCACATAAAAACTAGCGATTTTCAACAACACTTCAAACTAATTTTTGAATCAATTTTTAATTTAATTTAATTTATTTGTTTATAGCAGACACGACGTTCATAGTATGAACACACACATTCTGCAGAACGTAGGTTGATAAAAACAGACAATACAGAACGTAGTACAAGACTTTGAAGCCGGCGAAATCACAGGGTTACAGACACTTTTTGCAACTGCATTGAAGACAGAACCATAGGGTTACAGACACATTAGGGTTACAGACACATAGGGTCAACCATAGGGTTACAGACACATAATGATGCATTCACTTTCATTGCACTACAAAGAAAAACATGAAAAAATTGTCGGAACATGTTCCCGCCCCACAATGCCTCTGGGGTGGCAGTTGTCCTAGGTGGCAGTTGTCCTAGGTGGCAGTTGTCCTAGGTCGCAGTTGTTCCAGGTAGCATTTGTCCTAGGTGGCACTTGTCCTCGGTGGAAATTGTCCTAGGTGGCACTTGTCCTCGGTGGAAATTGTCCTAGGTGGCAGTTG
>Ga0210059_1017211_pt1 | contig 10336 bp, 10 predicted proteins | sample Ectturendosymbi2_FD_188042 | JGI IMG/M metagenome (GOLD analysis project Ga0210059, IMG submission 188042) | Ecteinascidia turbinata endosymbiont from Florida, USA - Sample 2 (SPAdes) (version 2) | ecosystem: Host-associated > Tunicates > Ascidians > Unclassified | place: Key West, Florida...
ATCCGCAGCAACAACAACAACAACAACAGCCGCCACCGCCGCAATTCGGGCCCATTTCACGGCCCGCGTTTCAGAACACCAACAGTTTTCAGAACGCGTCGAATTCGTTGTTTTCGGCGGACTCGTTGTTTTCAGCGGATCACTTGCACCCGTTCGCCCGCGACAACTCGCTGCCGCTGCCGATCGGATACCGGCGCAGTCAGCCGACCCTGCCCGGCGGCGGGAACTTTCCGGTCGCCGCCGCGAGGGAGCAACTGTGGAAAGAAGGCAACGCGTCGCTTGGCTTGCCGTCCATGACGAGCGTGGACAGCAAGGTGGACGAGGAGTTGGCGCGCGCCATCGAGGACGAGCTTAAGACCGGGAATTCCAACGTGAGTTACTTGCTGATGTGAACGTTTGCTGTCAATCGCGCTTCGACGTGTGGCGTTGCTAAAGCTTGGATTTTTTTTTCATTTCCCGGTGTAACCCCCTGTTGGCTCTTCATATTGCATGGATGTATTGCTGGGACGATTATATTGAAGCTGTATTTTCAGCGTTACTTGTCTCTAGTAATGTTGTTGCACAAGTTCCAGCCCGAAGTCGTCAGTTCAATCCAATCGATTTTTGTTAATCAACTTGTAATTAATCAAAGCCAACCACCTCACGCGTTCATATGACGCCATGTAATCATTCTTTCGTTCTGTGTGATGTCATAGTGAGTCAATCGGAAGCTGTGAAGTGGGATTGCCGAAAAGTACGCTGTGCAGAATTCATTTAATTCGCTCGAATCAACTTGGTGCTTGGTTGACATAGCAGCAGGAGTTTGGAAAATTACTTCTTTGGGTGATATGTATATCTCTTTGGGCGAGATACTCGATGAAATTCTTGGTATGCGTTCTGGTCTTCGGCGATTGATTTGTTTTGATGTTCGTTGTCATCATCAAAAACCTGGCATTTTAGTTGAATTGCTTCGGCCGATGGCATTTACTGCTCTTTGGCGATAATTTGCTAGCATAAGGAGTTAGGCTATTGCGAAGTTTAACAACAGAGTGACTAGGACAGCTCTGGTGCATACTTTTTGTACCTGGAAGGTTATGCTAATCGGCGAGACTTCGCAATGACATTATTTGTAAGTTTTTGCCTGCTGACTTAGCGGAACTTCTGACAAAATACCATCGCATAAAAGAAACTACAAAAACGTATGCAACTTGTCACTCGCACGGCTGTACGCAGCACAACCGCAGCAGTTGACCTTTCGGTTGCGTTGCGTGGGTCACCGCCGCAGATATTTTTCCAGACCAAAAGTGGATTCGCTTTGCCCTCCTGTCTTTATCATGACTATTGCTGCCAGTGTCGTAATAGCGGCTGTCAAATATCTGATTCGGCAAGCGACTGGTTGGCTTGGAAAGCCCGGTACAAGTCCTGACCGCGCGTTTCCTGGAACCATGCTCGAGCAGCCTCGCGTGAAGCTGGCCAGTGCGAATAGCAGTCGTTGAACATCACAGACGCCTTTTGCCATTGAAACGATTTACCGCCAAAGGTTTCCAGTGGTTTCCATAGTGACCTTGCACTCGACCCGGTGTACGCCCGCCGTCGGTTTCTTCATTCGCAGTTTTGCTTGAATTTTGTTCTCCCCCAAATGTGCAGTCTCCACTTTGTGTTGGATAGTTTCTAGCTGTTTTTTTCGCTGAGACATTTCGGTCGTTTTGTTGCTGAGACATTTTGGTCACTTAGACATTTCGGTCATTTGTCTTACAGTTGCATTAAAACTCACCGTAACAGTGCTAAAGCCTAGATTTTTCGACATTCTGGCCGAAAAGACTTAATTTTTTTCGGTCATTTAAAAAACCATTTGGTTTATACGGCCTAAAAATGACCGAAAAAAATCAGGCTTCTAGTCACAGCGCGATGTTCTTGGTCAAATCGAACTTCCCTCAACGTGTCCTGCTGTTGTCAGGTTTTCGGTCTCTCAACTCGAAAATGTTCTCTTTTTTTGTAATGTTGTTTTGATAAAATGATGACCAAAGCTTTACTTCTCATTTTAACTAAAAGCAGGCATTTTTTGACGAGTTTTGTTTGTGACCCTTGTGTCCTTTTGCTGATGGAAAAAGAAGAGGATACGGTAGCTTTCGTAGGCGTCTAAACTGAGAACTTGGCGCTGTTCCAGTAAAAACTGCATTACGATTCAGCAAGTTTCGAATTTTTCTGATTCCATTGCTCTTGACCGAGTCGCCCGCCCCAATTACAAAACATTGCTTGTCCGTGCGCTCAACGCTAAGGTCCAGTTTTTGTTCTATCCCGATTGTTCTCGGCATGAGCGTGCACGTTGAGGGTCTTCCCTTTCTTCCATCTGGTTTCGCTGTTAGCGATCACGTCAAAGCAAAAGCCGTGTCTCGTTTTACGTCACTCGTCGATGTAACGCGTCGCGTCTCGTCCTTTCCAGAACACGCACTTCATGGGCAAGCCACAGCAACAACCGTCCTTGTGGAACATGCCCACCGATTCTGCGATCACTTCGCTCTATGACGGTAAGTGCCACTCCGATTAAAGTTGCCTCGTTGCTTTGGCTTCTATCGTTCGAGACTTACTAACCGCATTTCGTAGTTGGGGAATCGTAAGAGGTCCGGCTGTGTCTCCCCTGATTACCAACGCAACAGCATATTTTTTTACTATGCGCAGTTTCTGTCCAGTTTTACGCTGTTCGTTTCAGCTTTTTTCATACGGTTTCAAACTAATCAGATCGTTCGTTCGCTTGCTTGGCACTTGCTCCTGCAAAGTGAATGACTTGGGAAACGCAGCCCCGGCAAGTCACCGAAATCTTTCACGCTTGAACTTTTTACAGGACAGAGCGCCGCCAAATTTCTTGGCAAGTGTCGCGATGTGTGCGTGCGACGTAACTCGCGTAACGAAACGTTCCAGCTCTGGCTCTAGTTTGGATTTGCTACAGGTCTCGCCGTAAGCCCGCAGCCAGGTTTTAAGGTTTGGGGGGCAAAATATATTTTTAAGGGGCAAGATTTTGTTTTTAGCACATGTTTGAAACAAACCTTCTGGGCAAAACAAAATTTGGGGGCACAGAAATTGCGTCGGGGTCTCTGCCCCCAAATGCCCCCCCGAGGCTGCGGGCCTGCCATACCCTTGTGCCGTCCTCATTATTTTGATCTATTGAAATAATTTCCTGTCTGCTTCCGCCGCCGCCGCGCACGCACCGGCGCTAAAATGAAGGAGTTGTGGCGTCGTCGCGCGCGAGCTACGTCACAGAGGTGACGGCTGCGATTAGGTGCCTTGTGTAAATTGACCGGCGGTCAAATACGCCAGTGTTTGCACGGTCTGAGATTGCAACAGTGTTTCAAATACGAATTGCTTGGGCAACATCGCTTTCTTTGGCACGGGTTTGAATGGCTTGCGTTTTAGCTTATGATTGTGGACTCGCTTCGGTAAACGTGTTAAGCTCTTGGCCTTTTCCCAGGGCCTTGTATTCTCACCCGACTTGCAACCTGTCCTTGAAACTGCGTAGTATTCGTGTTAGCGTCAACTACTATTCGTGGTATGAGCGGGCGTTGTGAACAAATATGAAGTAATATTTTTTGACAGCGATAATACTGAAGAAAGCTGCTGCTTCAACTAGGTTATATAAGTTTTTGCACGGCCGAATTTTTAACCAAACCATCCGTCCAGGAAGTTCAGTATGTTTCGCAACGTGTTAACTGCCAACATCTGTCCAAGTGGCTAACCGTTTTGTTTGCCCTGAAATATCTTGTTTGTTTGCCTTTCTTGCACTGCTTGCCTTTGCGAGTGAACGGACAAAAACAACAGTCAACTGCTGATTTCTCTTAATGATCAGCCAGTCCATTTAGTTTTGAATGCAAAATAATTCAAAGACGGTGATCTTTTAAAAATGACCTGCAAGTATTTTCTCTTCGTTCCTTTCGTAAAGACCTAGCCTTCTATCTACCTTGTGACGTATCACGAGATCCCCAAGACGTGAGGTTTCGCGTCGGTAAATTTTAATGCATGTCCTTGTCTTGCTTTCAAAATTGACCATTCACGTTGAGGGTGTTTGTTTATTTGGGGCAACAGGTGGGGGACTGCACCCGAACGTGGCGCCAAGCTACACTCACTTTCCGGTCGACTCGTCGAAAAGCGGATTTACGGGCTCCGTCCTCGGCCCGGCCATGCTCGGCATAAACACCGCGGGTGAACAAAACCTGAAGGCGCCAACGGCTGGCTTGCCAAACCTCGGTGAGTGAGAGCTGCGAGACGAGCAAGGCTTGTTAAACTATGAAAGAGACGTGGGACATGTTGCGATAGGTCATTGTTTCATTGGGTTTAAATCGTCTGACCTGCTGTGAACCACGCTATGTTTTATTCCAGAACGTCGGTGTCGTGCGGTAAAATACCTTTGCCGTTCCTTTATGTCGTGGCCTGTATTAGCCCAACCTCTCTCTAACGTATGTGTGTCTCTAAACTAAAGTACCGTGATTATGATAACTTCAACTCTGTTATCATACGGTTAGACCTGTACTGATGTTTGTTTATGCAACTTCATTCTCATCTGCGCTCATCGCACAGGCAAGCAAATTGTGTGGAAGAACGCGACTGACTTAAAAAAAACATTGATGAAAGCAACAAATAACTAGTCAGTGAGATTTGTCAGACTTCCTCGCAACAAATTATTAGTGTTATACTGGTACGATTGTATTTCATCATCTCATGGATTTCGTCAATGCCGGTGGCTCTTACACATCTCAAGGCCACAGGTCATGACGAACGCAGCCGCTTCCAGTTGCCTCGATTCAACGCGTTCAGCGCGCTATTTCCCTCCAGCGCCATGCCTTTGTGTTGACACGCACTGCTTTTTGACGAAACATTCAATTTGGCGCGAGATCTTGCGGGTAACCTTGCAAAGTAACTTCAACGAAGTTGCCACGCGCACTCGATTTTGTTCTGCCAGCTGCCACGTCAGCAAGTTATGTATGACTGTACTTAGCGTTGTAAGCCCGACTTGTTACAGAGTGGTCTCTCTTTGTAAACTGCAAATACCACGTGTAGCGCGTAGTAGTGCCTAGCAAGTATAGTCAGCTACTTACTGCTTTCAGCATTCAAGAGAGATGGTGCGTGTGCAGTTTCGCGCGAAGCGCGCTTAAAGAATACTTGGTCGCCGACAGTTTCCACCGCTCGCCAGTCGTTTCATTGTGGTTTCTTTCGTTGTAGGGACTTCCCCTGCAAGCGTGTGGCGCACTTGGCCTTGTTGCTGTGCCGGGTGCTGTCAGTCTAACCGTGCTGCTTGAGCGGGAAAGACGGTTTGTTTCGAAGCGGTCTTTCTGGTTTTTCTTATTCTGTCACTTATTGCTTTGCTTCAACAAAGAATGCACGCGATGTTTATGATAGTTAAAGGTGAAGAATAATGTCGCGACTTAAAGCGCGAGCAGGAGCGTGGGGCAGTGGATGTTAGGCGGTAATCTGACCAAAACGTCTGGTTATCGGTTCACAACTCTGTCTTGCAGTGGCTGGACTGCTGACAGGTCACACCCCCCAGCAGCTGCACAGTCCAAAACTCACCTCTAAGTACGCAGACTAAAGTGTGGACTCCTCCCTCGGGTCTTAATGCAGACATTTGAACTTTTTCGAAGAAAAAAAAACATTCGCGCGTTTTACAAAAATAAAAAAATTCTCAACAACACTTTATCCTTGAAATATTTCTGCTTGCAGAAAGCGGTTGATTAAGTAGTGAAAATGCAAACCGTAGCTGTTGCTATTTATTCTTACTGATGCGTGTACATTTTTGCTCAAGTGGCTCTGTGACGAAAGATTCAGAAGAAATTCTTCGTTTATGCGTTTTTTTTTTGTTTTTTTTATCACAACTATTCAGGATCGGATACGCACTCGGGCCCTGCGCTTTCGTCATCGTACTCGAGCCAGAGTTCTTCCGAACACTTCGAAGTCAGCGAGTCGCTGGCCGAGATTTTGCGCAACCCGCTCCACGACACGCACGAGTTTAAACTCGGCTGCAGCGAGTGCGTCCTTCGAACGGGTCCCCGCGTCGTCGACTTCAAGTAAGATGTGAATTTAAACTCATTCGAATGCTTTTATATCCCCCCTCGTGCTTCGTAGAACATTGGAAAAGAGCAGCTGCGTTTGATATTCCAGGAACATCGACCCCCGGGTCGCCCCCAGGCAGTTCACCGCCCTGGGCAAGCTTCAATATTCACGCCCCCGTTACACGTCGCACTAAAGCTTGAGCACTAGAAGTTACAGCAATATTTCTCGCAGACCACTACAGTCACCGCTTTGACAAAGTAATGCAGGACTTTTTTCAAATAACCGGGTCTTGGAAAACAAGAAAAAGAGCGGACCTTGTGCGCCCTGAAGGCTGCGCCCTAGTTAGGCGGCCGCGTAGTTGACCTTGTGGAAGGGCCGGCCCTGATCGCCCCCACACAAAACTCAAATGTATGTGATATTTATCAGCCTAAGCGTAAGCTTTAATTGGCCTGAAGTTCAGCAACAAACCATTCAGGAACCGTCAGGCTTTTTCCCGGCTCTTCGATTTCAAAGTAACGCGGAAGTCGCGGCCCGTAAAAGTTTCCGTCCCGTCCCCTCACCAAAGCCGCTTTCCGGTCACCGACAGCCTGTCTGTTTGTGATGTCAGCCGAGTAACAAACGCTTCGCGCGCGCAGACACAACGAAACGTTTGTCCACACTTGCGCGAAAAACATTCTGCTCTGTCGTCATCGTTCGAACCCCGAGTGGATGAAGATCAGGCCGCGGCCGCAGCCGCAGTCAAAGGCCCAGCTCTACGACGGGCCCTACTACATCTGCAAGGACCTGATGGCGGGCCAGGACTGCACTTACCCGGCCGTGTGCACGTTCGCTTACAATCAGGAGGAAATCGACGTTTGGACCGTAGAAAAGAAGGGAATGTTGGACAGGTGCGTTAGTGTGTTGATTTCTCAAGCGCATCGCGCGTCAACTGCAAGCGATTGCAAACGACTCGCGATTGATTGGTGTTGCGTCAAAGTGAGACGCAACGCAGCAGTCGTGGAGTGAGACATTTTCGCCGCTGAATTGTTTTTTTCTTCTCTTTGGTCGTCATGTCTTGATTGCAACTTGCACGCACGAGATCTAAGTGAGAAAAATATTTTCATAAACTGGGGTGAATTTTGAAACGCTGTCTCTGATTTAAATAGGTGTGCGAATGGCTTTGCCCTCGGCGATTGCGTGCTTCCAGTAACCGATCTTAGACTTGTGGCTTAATTACAGCATGTACCCTCTCAGAATCGCAGGCGTAGCCGCTTTACTGCAGCTTCGGATTTAGGCGAAAAAGTTGCAGCCTCTATAAGCGCGTGACTTTAAACTGGCGTTACTGTGCGTCAGTTCACGTGTGACGCAGCCTCAAACGGACCGGTTTCGACTTTTCAGGTCGTGGCTTTTCAAATCGATGGACATCAATTACATCAAAAACTTCTCGCTGGTCGGCCTGATCATATGCAAACATCGCGGTACGTTCGACTTCCTGTGCAAGGCCTGCTTCCAGCACAAGCCTCGCATCATCAGCAAGTTCTCCCCCACGACGGGGGCGTGCACCAACGAGATCGGTCAGCATCAAGATATTCCTGTTAATCAGCAGCTGGTGAGTCGGATCGGCGTTCGGTTGAGTAGTTCCAAGAACTTCTCAAAAAAGTTGAAACGTTCTAAAAATTTCAGAAATTCTAATCTAAAAACTTCGCAAAAAAGTCGAAGAGTTCTAAAAATTCAAAAGTTTCAAAACCTTCTCAAAAAAATTGAAACGTTCTAAAAATTCAGAAATTCTGAAAACTTCTCAAAAAAGTTGAAACGTTCTAAAAATTCAGAAGTTCTGAAATATTCTCAAACAAGTTGAAACGTTTTAAAAATTCAGAACTTTTACAAACTTCTCAAAAAAGTTGAGAAGTTCTAAGAATTTCAGCGTCGTCGCTTCCTGCGCATTGTAAGGTGTTTTGCCGCTTCGCGATCCGGTGCTGGGGAGGAGGAGGGAAAAGCGACCTGGTTTCTTCTTTTCTCGCTGAGACATTTCGATCATTTGTCCGGAGCAGCTTTAACTTTCTGTCATCTTCCGTTTTCCGGCTTTTTTTAACCGAAAGGACTTGTTTCTTTCGGTCGTTTGAAAATAATTTCCGTCAGTGACCGAAAAAAAAGCGGACAGCGGTAACGGTTGGGCCTGAGAAACGTTTGAAAAGTCAATTCATTGCTGTCAGATTTCGAATCATCGTCTGCTACCCCCACTCATCCAGAACAGTGTACCTGGTTTACTTGAGAACATAACCACAGCGTATGTGAGTTCATTGAAATGAAAAATCACGAATGAACGAGCAATGATTTGCGTCAAATAGAAATGCCCAGTCGCTTGCAATCCACTGACTTGTGAAAATTGATTGAAGTGCAATGATCAGTCAGTCGTGGCAAAACAAAAGGCAGAAAAATATGGACCAGAAGACAAATACGAAACTCGTTAAAAAATATCTTTCCTACGAATATTCTTCAAAAAACAAAAGAGTAAAAAATACTTGCGATTCATAAAAAAAACTCTATTCGCTTGTGTGTGATGTCAGGTTTGTGACAACTGCAGCGAATATGCAGTGTCGGAAGTTTTCACCTGAATCCTTTGGCAAATAGGACGTTTATGTTCTCTAGGATGTCGAGATAGCCACAAATGAATTGTATCGAAGTAAAGGTAACCTGATAATGCGCGTCGGTTTGCCCGCGGGCTTGGAGATGCGATGCATCGCGTTTTAGCCGAGTGCAGTGTGGCAGTAAGCGAGGACCAGCTGTTTTTTTTGCCATCACGCAGCTCCATCGATCGCGTGGTGGTTGGAATGGACTGTATGAACTGGTGATAATTAATTAATATCCTTGTGACTGCAAAACGAGAAAGCTCACTGCCGGTCATATTTTCTAGTACTGAACTGACGATGCGTAGTGTTACGTGAAATAAATTTCCTATTAAAATCTTGCTGATTGATTCAAACTCTCGACCTGCGTGGAGAGTGGTTACTTGAATACAGATATGTGCAAGTTTGAATCATCGCAAAAAGAAGAAAGCAGAGCCGCAGTCGACTGATTACTTGAAAGCATACAGCAAACTAAGAGCTTTTAGTAGTAGCAACTAGTACTGGCAATGACGGTAGCACGTGGTTACCGAAACATGTACGATATGTCTTTAAACTTCATTTGCGTCCTTCGCGATTTTTTGCCATTGACAACTTTCTGTTTATCTTTTCGCACCGTTTTCTTTTTTCTCCAGACGCACATCATACGTGAGGCATCGGTACGCTACACCGAAATCCGGATCCCCTTCCAGCAAGCGATCCTCTGCCGCCACGCCATACGCTTCCAGTGCAGCAGGGGCACCGACTGCCACTTCGCGCACAGCCTGGTCGAGAGGGACCTTTGGGCCATCATGGAAAAAGAAAAGTGAGCCCTTTTGCTACTACTGTACGCTGGCGTCCTTGTCGCCGACGGACAAATAGGCCCGTGGTTGTCCTTCAGTTTTGTTCAATAGCTTTACGGAGATCAGAACGCATGGAAGCCAGATTGGCTCTTATCCGTTTTGTTCTTTGGGATGGTTCTGTGTGCTTCCAAATAATTCCGATTGTGACGTGGTTGAAACACGGCGTTGACGTATTTTCAACCACGTCACAAGGACTCCGATTGTGACGTGTTTGAAACGCGGTGTTGGCGTTGGAACTTAGACCCCCTGCACATGAACACAGCGCACTCGCTCACTAGTGAATGCGATTTGCTACACTTGCTGCGACCTGAACTTTACTTAAAACTCCAAACCGAACTGTCGTTGCCCGGATGTGACGTACTACTTCGTGTCTGCAATCGCTCAGAATCGCCGCGTCTTTCAAAACACGCTCTATTATGTGTATAACAACCGGGTCAAGGGTCAGGTTAAAAAACAAACCTTTCAAACAAGATTTCATGCGATTGTCAGCGTTGCATGGTGGGTTCGTCATGACAAAGAGAAATAGAATCATTGTCCTTTTGCCACTGCAAGACAGCTTTGCTGCAACGTGCAGTTTATTCATAAATACATTTCAACATTTTTGAGTCTTTGCAATTTCACCACATCATCGCACTGGATATCGGGATCCACTTATGCGAGTTTGAATCAGTTTATTGGCCGCAGAAGTGAGCTCCAAGCCGCGTTCCGCCGCCAACTTCCACGTCATCGCAAATCTCACGCGCCTGCCGCGAACCGGCGATAACCCCCCTTTTTTTCTTCGCTTTTCAGTCTCACGCCGAACGACGTCGTGAAACAAGCTGCCGATCACGTGACCAGGCAGGCCGCACTGAATGGTGACATCGAAACGGGACC
>Ga0210059_1017213_pt1 | contig 10335 bp, 5 predicted proteins | sample Ectturendosymbi2_FD_188042 | JGI IMG/M metagenome (GOLD analysis project Ga0210059, IMG submission 188042) | Ecteinascidia turbinata endosymbiont from Florida, USA - Sample 2 (SPAdes) (version 2) | ecosystem: Host-associated > Tunicates > Ascidians > Unclassified | place: Key West, Florida...
CACAACCCTGAGGTCATTGGCAGTGACAACAATTGGCGACGGCTGCAGATTCTTGAATCTTTGTTGATTCAAGAACACAAACCAGAGCTGAATGCAAACATCCCGTCGATGCCTCTATGCATTTTTAACTTGTAACAGGGCTTCATGCTTTACTCATGACGTCACTCGCCATCACCATTGGCGCGTATCCAGCTGAGTCATGTGACTGCGTATGGTTCGCGCCACTACGTCTCTACCGAAACAGCCTTTTGCGTTTTTCATTTTTCATTTTTTACATCGCTTTTCTCCTGAATGACCAATAAGAACCTGCAGCAAGATCACTGCAGTTCTATTTGCAATGCACTGATGATGATAACAGGAGTTATAGAAACGTTTGCAATATATCATTTGCATCGTTTTCTTTGGCCGTGATTTTCATTATATTCCTAGTCAAGTAATTAAGTTTTCAGCTATAGGACAATGTATGGCTAGGTCAATACTTCTCTAAAGTTTTGATGGAAATCCTGTTTGCTAATGGTTGAAAACAGTCTTTTGCAAAACTGCCCATCCTAAAACTAAGTCTTCACAATAGTGCTGCTGTTTGTCTTCGGCAAGAACTTCGCAGAGGTTTGCCTGAAAATGTAACTTTCTAACATCATACACTTGCATCTTTAAATTTTACGCTGTCTGTTTCTGAATGCGTGACAACCAACGTTACAGTAAAGCCAGTCAGCCAACGTTTTTGCACGAAACAAATCACGGCTTTACTGCGGTCTCTCACGTGTGCAGCCGTCAAACTTCATTGTTTCAAGACAGTGACCTTTGTTGCAGTAAACCACACTGAATAAATGTCGGACAGAGGCAATTAACAATTTTTTGTGGTCTCTAGAACAGCGCTTTTCAAACTTTTTTACGTTACGGCACACTAATACATTCTGAATTTGGCTGCGGCACACATACTTTATGAAATCGAAAACCTACTTTACACAAACCTTGCAACGAGAGCTACGTGTCATAAGGTTTTGTCAAAACATAAAACTTTCGCGGCACACTTCAGCCTCTTCAGCGGCACACCAGTCCATGGGCGTCGGAAGAGGGGGCAGGGCAGGGGGGGGCCTTGGGCCCCTCCTGGATTTTGAAATTATTAGCACAAAAGGTTGTTTTTTCAATTTCGAGGGGTAAAAAACAAATTTCACCACTTTTGGCCCCCCCCTGGAAAAAATCCTCCCGACGCCCATGCACCAGTGTGCCGCGGCACACAGTTTGGGAAACACTGCTATAGAAACTTGCAAAATGCTAAAAATCATTTTTGAAGTAAAAATTTATAAATATATCAGAATCAGCGATACCACACCAAACTCTCTTTCAACATCAACATAACTATGTGTAACATCTAATATAAAAAACTCTTCACACAAACCGTGACAAACGCCACATTTAGTTTTGAAACCTCTCCAAATACAAACCCTAAGAGAAAAAAGTGGGGGAACATGGCATATTATGCCCCCCTCTAAAAAATTTGGTGGACACGTCCCCCGTGTCCCCCACCAAATTGCGCCCATGCTGATTCCTACTTGAACCATGTGCTCAGACCAAACTCTGAACTATGACTGCGCTAAACTAAGCAATTAACATAAACATAAAAGCAAACCCTACCAAAAAAAATTAACAAGATAAACATTACACATAACGGCGCCCTGTAAAAGACGGATGTCCGTCAGTTTCGGATCATGGTTGCGGATATAAAATGACGTAATCGGAGTCGCGAAAACCGATATTTTACGGGGTGCAACTACACTAAAATGGCAATAAAAATGATATTGCTGCTAGCCTGCCCTAATTTCAGCCACCATCGCTCTCACGCCAAAGCCATTCCACTCTTAGTAATAACCTCCAGTCAGACTCAAAACAAGGTTTCAACAATTGTGAAAATAGAAAAATTAAAACATCGCAAGTTTTTGGCATTACGTGTTTGGGGGAGCTGATAATAAATTAGAGTACAAAATATATTTTTCCAATGTTTTTCCATTTATTTCTTGTGTAACAATTTTTTTCTCCACGCCGGTTACGTCATTACACATCCGTTAACAATATCCGCTCTGACGGATATCCGTATTATACATTGTACCCACATAACTCAGTAGTTACTATCCCTTCCCTTGCAATTTTAACTAATGCAGTATAGCTACAAAACAATTTAATGTTATCTTTAGGCTGCGACGACGAGGAATAAAGCCAACCTTGTTCATGATAGCTTCAAAATGGGTGCAGAGGTATGCAAGCCTATGCAAGTGGCGACCAGAACATAAATCTACATGTTGCATATAAATTTTCTACTACCGTACGTTACTACCAAATGTCATGTCCTACCACTGTAGGACATTTCGGCACACTGTTACATCCTCATAGCCTATGTTGTTGACCATTGTTTTTTTGTGATGTGTCTTGTGCTGTTACCCACATCATTAGCCCAGCATTATCATGGTTGCTGTATGAATTCCGAAATTCCCGAACTGCATTCTCACTCACTATATTTTTATATGCACCAACACCATCATTTGTGGTGAAATGCTCGGTACTCCCACCCAGTGTCGTCGCACTACAGTGACGCATGGCAACGCTGACCTTTGGTCAGAAAACACTTTTCAATTAATTCCATTCTGTTTGACCACAACAAGCATCACGACAAAAAATTGCAATAGTTCCTTCAAAAATTTTGATTGGCTCTTGGATAGACCTTAACGTTGAATCCGGATCCTTCGCCTACTCCGGGTAGAACTTAAAACATTGATTCCGGATCCGGCTCCTGCTTAAAATTCAAACTCCGGCAGGAGTCCACTACTGTGGTACTCCTGATCCGTGATCATCTCTGGCTTATTTAGGGTTACTTTGAGCACACTGACCTTATGCGTTCGAATGGCTGCGATACTGCATCGTTGTGAAAGATGATTTGTCAAGATTGTCTGCAAGTATATGCATTAGTGAAGAGGTTCCCAGCCTGGGATACATGTACCCCTAGGGGTACATTTGCCCATCTGAAGAGGTACATTTACGGTTAGCAATAGAACAGAAATAGATAGTTACATATCTTTTATTTCCAAAAATTTATACATATCAGTAAACATTATTTTAAAAAGCCGTTATGTGCTTATTTTTTAATATATCTGTGACTAATCATGATAAAATATTTTTTCATAAGAAATTTTAGGGGTGCATGTTCATCTGTCGAAATATTTAAGGGGTACATGCTTAGCTTTTGAAATGCTGAAGGGGTATATGCTCATCTGTCGGAATGCTAAAGGGGTACATGGTCAGAGAAAGGTTGGGCACCCCTGCGCTAGTGGGTGTTAAGCATTCATAGAATATGTTTATCTGTGGAAACGGGCATACAACACGCAGGGTTTTGATTTCCAAACGCAATGCAAAAAAAGCACTTCGACGGACGTCGTGTCAGCGTGAGCATACACATCAAGAAACCGATGTCCACCCATTACATATACTTAGCACTATACTTCTCGCTGCTGTTACTGCTACTTTGACTTGAAACGAACGTTTTGCATTGGTGGAATATTTGCTTATGGTTTGTTTGTGCATTATACAAACCATTTGGCCCCGTTGACAGTTTACATCAGGGTAAAGTAATGCTTGACCCAAGTTCAGGGGCTTGGCAAGCCGCATATCTCCACTGATGTATTCTTTGTCTTTGATGTATTGCAAACAAGCTACAATGAAAATACTCTTTGACAGAATCTGTGTTTTAGAATGGAATCAGGTAACAAAAGTTTGTATTCATCGAACATCAGGAATATATCCTATGCTTAGGTTTCTATACATTGTTCATTCTAAATGATTTTTTCAGGCGTTATATACTTTTTTCAGTCACGGAAATGCTCTTATTAAAGATTAACGTTTGCCAACTTGCTAACAGCCTTGCCGGAGCCACTACTTGTGATTCATCTCGAGAATTTTAAGCAACAGTTAGGGTATGATTCCTGAAGTCTTCGTCGACATTTGATTAAACGCTTGGAAGTGTCTCATGCACCCTGGCCAGACCTTGCTGTGGTCGCAAGTGACTCGCTGGCTGTACAGTAAGTTGTGCAAGCATTCCCGTAAAGGGAATGTGACGCAACAGCTGCAGTCAGGTCTCGTGTCATCGAGAGCTTTCTGGATCCGAATGCCAGGCACTGTGATAAGCACCGCTGTAATTAGTGTAGAGCCGAAGACAAGATTTCAAGACGCAGTTCGCTTCGTACGAACAGCGCCAGCTTGTCAAGACTAGCGATAAGTGCGCCTTGAATTACGTTTGAAAGCTTTTGTTATACAGTCGGCTAATAAAGTCCTGGTGGCGCTGCAGCTATTATCAGCAATACAAAGCAAAGAGGCAGTGGTACACTACGTACAAGAATAAAATCCGCTTTTTATCATAACCTACTTCAAATAATTTTCGGCAATGTGTACCTGCGAGCAAATTTTTCTTCCGGTTTAAACTGGTTTCAACCGAAATGTTTATCCCCTTTTGTCCGATTTAAGTTGATGTCAGTTGCACCCATTTGCTTCTACAGTGGAATACTTCAAATACCGTGGTGAATAGTTTTAACACGGAAAAGATAGTTAAGCTGTAGGAATTTTTGCAAGTTTCCTCAGAGGCAAAGCATTAAATCAGAATGTCGGAACAACGCCAAAGAACAGAGAGACACGTTCGAATTAGCCCTTACCACAGACAACAGGCTTGGGAACCCTTTCAAGACTGGCCAACGTCTAGAATCTTCGATCAGGTACTTGTTTTGTGGAAGCTACGGCTGGATTAGAAAACTGTTGGATGTTTAGGTGCTAAGTAGGACATCGGGCTCAGTCGCCTCAGCGAAGCAATGGCAGAAAAAGACAGAAAAATGTTTTTTGACGAAAAAAAGCAGCTTTTCAAATGCATGCCTTCCCAGCACAGGAACTGTGGGTTTCATTTAACCAAGTACCTCAAAAACAACGGCGCTCTCCCGGCAATGCAGGAGAGGTCCATTTGAAGAGGTGGCTTCTTGTAAAAATGTAAACTACGAAACGTCTTTGCGAAGTTCAAATTGTTTAAAATTTTTTTCTGTTTTTCTTATGCGTTGTTTCATTTTTCTGTTTTTTATGTTTTTTTTCTTGGTTTACTGTTTTATTTTTTATTGATTTTTATTAGAAAATGCCAATGATGGTAAGCCAAGGACTGAAATGGTCATTAACTGATTTCTAACATAGAAAAAAAGATGTGAAAATAATATAAGCAAAGAGAGGACAAACGCAACATAGACGAGATAAACACAGAATAAACCAAGAAAATACAACGCGAAAACTCAACTGACATACAAAATAACGAAGCAAATGAATGATAATGACAACATATACGTGCACATACACATACAGGAAAGAAAATCAAGCAACCAGAGTTGGTAGTTTCTATCTAAAATGGCGCATGCTTAGAGAAAAACAGACACAAGGGCGTACACAAGGGGGGTTGGAAGTTCACCTCCCCTTGAGTTTCACATGTAACAAAAAGTTTATTACCTGCGCAAGAGAGATTAATTGTTTTCGCATACTTTTTGCTTGTCAATTTGTCGACTTAATGCAAATACCACGGAATGAATTTGCATGCAAATTTCAAGGAACATTGCAAATGGACCGAAGAGTAATAATTAGGTTTTGGTGGGAATCTGGCTTATCGTCTGCATCCAGGAACCATCTCACCACTTTTTGCAGACTTTTCGTCCACTATACATGTTTAAGATTGTGTTCCGCGATAGTTAACTTTATGCGAAACAATTGTCTTTTATTTTGTCTGCTATGGCTGATCAGCGCATGCGCTGACCGCATTAATTACATTACTAATTTATGTAGCATGACAGAACTGTTGCACGAGCTCAAAAACAGTAGTCGGTAACATAGAATCATTCAGGCATTTGATAATGTCTCAGCAGGGAAAAAAGAAAACTAAAAGTTGGCTGCACTTCTATACATAACAAAAAAACGAAAGTTTTTTTGCGTACTTTATGCGCATTCTCAATTCTTGTGTGGTTTAGCAAGATTCGATCTTGCAAACCGGGATGTGAGCCAGCCAGTCCAGCCGCACACGTATGCTCAACTGTTCGTATTCAACGAGACATCAGCGCAGCCTGATTTTGCAGTTGTAAATTGCTTTTACTTGGTGATGGGTGTTTTTTACTCCCCTGTTTTAACGCGCAACCTGATCTTTTTGCAGGTAGTAACTGCTGTGTCGTAGCGTTGAGTGCATGTTCCTCCAATATCCTTACTTGGAGCGCTGATAGTTTATATTCAGTGCAATCACACATAAAATGAGGAGAGTGCGTGCTGAAGAATCTGCATATTGTGTCAACACACTTCGCCAAAACGTTGGTTTGGAAACATGAATATGACGTCAAATTGTGACGTCACAAACAGCGCACACCAAATACAAACGGTCACCATATGCCACTGAATGAACCCCCACTCCACGAAAATTTTCTGCGTGCGCCATGGAACAGACAAGTCTGCTTCAACAATTGAAACACAGATGTATCTCTGGGTAAATCGAGATGCCCGAATAAAAATATTTTTATCAGCTCTTTGTAATTTAAAGACGTACACGCCGAAGCGGGCCCGTAAACAGGGGGGGCGAAACCCTCCTGGAAATTTTTTCGACCCCCCTGAAAAAATGTGTCGGACATAACTTAAAAAATCGGCCCCCTTCACAAAACGCTTCGCCACCCCTGGTGACCCAAGCTGGTTATGTGCCTTGCGCCGAACAGGGAATGATACCTTCAGTTCTCGACAATAGGAGTTGGCGCGAGGTGTAGGTGCTGGTAGGTTGAAGGGCATTCAAAGATTATATGTTGCTCGGTCTTGACAGAACCACAAGTTGCTTAAAAGCGGAGTTGGCATGAAATTACGGTGGGCACTGATTTCCAAAGTTTCGAGCCTTCACTGAAAAATGGATTATGTAGATAATGAGATTTGCATGAGAGTGGCTGTACATTAAGATGAGAACATGATGAATAGTTGGAAAGATTTTTGAAAAATTTGGGAGCAAGGGCGCAGAGAGGAAAGAAGGGCATGGTCCCAAAAGTGTGTTACGGAATGCGATAAGAATGTGAAACTGACGAAGGAGGTGTGATGACGTGGTGCGGGTCTTTAAGTGAAGATATTCTCATGTGTTGTGGTCCTGAGGTAACAAAGGATAGGATTTGCAGCAGCAGTTTGAACACTTTCGAGACAATTAGTGTCTTCAATTGAACATTTATCATGAAGAACATCGCCATAAACTAGTACTTGCGTTTTTCACACACCAAATGCTACGCGTCAGGCACATTCAACAGCTGACAACATCTAGAAGATCTGGCGACCGTTACATTCTTGTGGCAAAAGTTATAAGTTGAACTGTGCTTGTAAGCTTTCATGTCTAAACATAAAAAAGAAGTTAGTATGATTCTTACTTTAATGAGGCCATGTTGCTGTAGTGAAAATATACCGTGTTGATACCAGTAGTTCAAACTGATATCCGCAAGCTTACTTTTGAGAGTGGTTTTAGAAGCTCCTTGGCGCTTTGCTGTTTGGCGAGGAAACTGTTTGCCAATTTTTAAGATCAATACACTCAAGAAAAATTCATTTAGGGAGGACTTCATACAACCTTCGTTCGTTTTTCTAAACGTTAACTCCTCAGCTTCAAGGTTGGCATTTTCCAATGGCCTCCGGACAGGTCAGTAAAAGGGCCATAAGAGCAATTTGGAAATTTCTCATTTGACCCAGTGATTGAAAAGTCTTTTCATTGTCAAAAACGTTTACAAGATGTCTGAAGAATGAAGATAGCCACTGGTAGCACTCTATGTTATAGTTGTTGCTGTCCGCTCGCCACTTCTTTTAACTTTGATTTACAAAGTTCTGGGTATAGGTTGACATACGCTGTCTTTGTGAGCTCGTCATGCTTACTCTCGGGCTAGGCTGTCTGCATTACAAATGCTCTTGAATGACTTAACTGTTTATCTTTTTTGCCGGCTCGAAACACTTCAGACAGATAAAGAGTTTGAACATACTTTGCATTACTTTTTACAAACGTATTTGAAAATGACGGGCAACGTTTTGTTGAAGCGAAACAACATCAAGAACTAAAGAACAGCAATAGTTTGAATTAATTTCCAATTCTTGGGTCTCATGAAACGACGGTTTGGTTGCAATTCAACAAAATGAAAGTTTAGTTTCGCGCATTGACATTCAAGTAAAAATATCCTGCGGTTAAAAAAGGAAAGCCCTGCTTTGTCATCATCTTGATAAGATCAAACCGCGCTTGGAACGGAGTGAGACAAGAAACAGCTTGTTTGCGTAAAATATTGAAAGCGTGTGTCAAAATTACAGCAAAAATACGATCGTCAGCAGTCCGGAGCCGGCGCCGCCAAACCCCACGTTAACTTGGTGCAGTCCCGTCGCCGCGGGAGGGCTTTTGGGGGCTTAGCCCACCAAACAAAGCTCCAAGCCCCCCAAACTGAAACATGAAACACTATAAATCAGTTGGGTGTTTGTCAACTTTTATCGTGTCAAGCCCCCCCGCACAAACGCAAAGTCCCCCTATTGAAAACTTTCTGGTGACGGTTCTGACTTGATGACTTCCATTTGTTAATAGTGATGACTTTTATTAGTCTGTCGCTGAGTGTAGCCGCTTTTCTCTTACGCCACTTTGTCAACTTAAAACTAGCGCTGCGCTTGAGCAAAAGAAAAGAGCATTTGGTGCAAAAACAATAAAAGTTAGCGATACCTATGGTTAGTCGCTTAGTTCAAATGATCCAAAGATCTGAATTTGGTTAAATCCTGAATTTCCACTTCGCAGTTTGCTATCGCACAAACTAAGACAGTGTTCCACTTTTGAAGTGGGCACCAGAAGATATGAACAATGTATTGCGCTTGATAACCGTAATGCAAAAGCTTTTTCTGTTACAGTAGGACTTATGCAACAAAACCTTGTCGTGGTGGTCACGTTCTGGTTTCAACTGCAATTCAACAGCAAAAACAAAGACATATTCAAAAGTTTGCAAGTGTTATGACAAGTTTGATTTGATTCCAGCAGGTTTTGGTCTGTTTCTACTTTCAAGTCTTTCAAAACTTTCAAATCTTTGCTGTATTTGGTAACTAGGATACTTACTGCCGTGTATAAGAAGATGCGTGTTGAATTTGATCAATCGTATCACGTGAAGTGTGCAAGCAATCCTTGTGTGAAGCTTCCAGATAAATGTCAATCACCCCGATGCTGCCAGACCAGGCCGCAACAAACTTCTGAAACCGCAAAATGACGCCAAGACTATGATTAACTCTCCGCCGCTCCTTCACAACGAAACCTTCACGACGCACCAAGCAGCCTTCGATAGAGATCGAGGCTAAGCAACTGCTTGTGCCACGGCATTCTGGTGTGCTACCAATTCGGCCCGAGTTGCTGCGAGACCCTAAACAATAGACCAGGACACTGGAGTGTACTTACTCGCTTCTAGTCAGTGTTTTGCAATATACTGATGTTTTTTTGCTTTTGAAGTTTTTAAACCCTGGTTGCACTTCACGTAACCAGGGTCTAAATACACTGTAAGGTAAAGCATTGTACGTAAAATTAATATCAAATGTGTGTTTCGCTGCGCACAAACAGTGTTTTTGTGAAAATGAGTAAATGTTATTGCAGAAAAGTAAAAAATAGTTTGACCGGATCTTACAGAGGTCATGCGTCCAAGCAGTGGCGTACGCAGAAAATTTTCATGGGGGGTTTCATTCAGTGACATAGGGTAGTCATTTGTATTTGTTGGGCGCTGTTTGTGACGTCACAATTTGACGTAATAGTCCTGTTTCCAAACCAACGTTATAGCGAAGTTCGTTGACATAATATGCACGTTTTGCTATACATCCACTCTCCTTATTTTATGTGTCATTGCACTGAATATAACCTATTAGAGCTCCAAGTTAGGCCATCGGAGGAAAATACACCGAACGCTACGATACACAGTTCGTAACTGCAAAAATATCAGGCGATGCGTTAAAACAAGGGGTACAACACACTCATCAATTCGTCAGAGCAATTTACAGCGGAAAAATGAGGCTGCGCTAGTGTCTTGTCGAATATGAGCAGTCGAGCATAGAGTAAATGCGGGTGGACTGGCTGGCGCACACCCCGGTTTGAAAAATCGAATCTTGCTATACTACACAAGAATTGAGAATGCGCATAAAGTACGAAAGAAAACTTTCGATTTTGCTGTTATTTTTAGAAGTCCAGCACACTTTTAGTTTTCCTTTTTTCCTGCTGAGACACAATAAATGGATGCTTCTATGTTAACAACTGCTGTTTTTGAGCTCGTGAAA
>Ga0210059_1017214_pt1 | contig 10335 bp, 3 predicted proteins | sample Ectturendosymbi2_FD_188042 | JGI IMG/M metagenome (GOLD analysis project Ga0210059, IMG submission 188042) | Ecteinascidia turbinata endosymbiont from Florida, USA - Sample 2 (SPAdes) (version 2) | ecosystem: Host-associated > Tunicates > Ascidians > Unclassified | place: Key West, Florida...
AAAGTGGTTCTAGCCTAGGTCTGCTGCCATGACACGGTTTGAATAAAATGCTAAGCTTTGTTTTGCTAACAATAACGCCTAAGTAGTCGAGCGGAATGTTCCAAGGTTCGTATGCGAATGATGTTCGGTTCGGCTCTGACCTTTGCAGCTTTGGTGGCAGTGGTTATGCGTCATCCTTTTGATGGGGCCGGTTTAATTTTTTTGTGTTCGTGTTCCTAAGCTTTAGGGTTTGGGTTTGGTTTCATTAAACTCAAGTGAATGTTTTCTATGTATCAACAAGGACAACTGAAAATTACGAATTTGATAAGATTAGGACTACTGGAGTGACTGGAAAAGCCACTAATTATAAAAACAGCCAGGGAGACAATCCCATGTGTTCAACCAGAGATGAAATTTCGCGGCCCCCCCGGCCAATTTCACCACGAGCCGCCACTGCTTATACTCCACATGTAACTGTAGGTCACACCAGGACGAGAGTAACCCATAATATCATAGAAATTATTTGTGGTTTCTATCCCGTGTGAAATTATTAATAATATTCTCGATTCAAACGGATAAAAACGATATGCGTTGATACGTAACATTGATTTTTGACTCACGTAACCGTGCGTTGAGAGTATGACCACGGGTGTCGCTATTGAGCCGCGTAAACACCCTGAAACGCTCCGCGACGCGTAGCGCCTTGTCATGTGATTGGAAATCCCCGACAGGTTAACAAAACCCGAGCGATTTGAGCCAGATAGTCAGTCCTCTTCTGACCAGCCTAGAAGCAACAACAAGATTCCCACTGGAGTCTTTTAAACAGTCTACAGGTAGTCTGATAGACTGAGACCTACTGAATATGTGGCAGTATGGGCTACTCTCTTCCTCCATGAAATATGACTGAACTCGTATTAAACCCTGTTGTTCGCAGTAACTTCTGTTAGGTGCTCTAACCTATGTTACTAGTACAAACCCTTATTATTTTCGATTACCTTTCTGATACATTACAGATTAATAGCGCAGTGCTTAATGTTATATTAATAAAACCATGAGTGAATACAAATTTGTCTGACAGTAAAACTGAGCGTGAAGTCGAGCGATTCCAGGCGGGTCTAAGTTTCTTAACTGTAAACTTGGGCATGCCTTGGACATTCCTTTAAAAATTAACCAGTGCTCTCGCGGAATTGTCCTAAAAGGCAAACCTGAATGCCACAAATGTAAAGTTATCTTTATATTATTGAAGTTAGTGATGAGTCTATCACTTCAAAAAAACCAGATTTCACTCGATTTTTCATAATTACACCTAGACACACAGGTCGACTAAAAAAACAGGTCTGGTTGGAAAAAACCTTCAGTGGGAGGCGGGAGCCCTGGTTACATGCGACAAAACGCAACGCCTACTGCCGTAACTTGAAGTGAACATTTGACGATTTATTGCGATGTTATTGTTACGCAATAAAGACCAAAAGTACAGCAATCCGCCAGCAAGTCTCGCATCCTGCCTCTGCAGGCAAAGGATCGGACACGACTACGAGCGAACTGCGCACTTGCGCTAAGAGTTTCAGGGGCCTCGCGGTCTCGACTTTGCCTTGATGCGCTTCTCGTTCATTTATCCTGCCCTGCCTACATGCCTAGTTGTATACGTCCAGAAGTCAGACTTCCACTTGATCAACGTGTTTGTGTAGGCTAGTGATTGCTGTAAAAAATGTAGGGTACTGCAGTATGTCTAGGCCAGGTAGTCTTCTCTTATTTTGTACTACATAGCAGCAAGTACCTCTGATGCTTAAGACCAAAGCTACACATTCGCGCAGCCTGCTGTTAAAGGCAACCAGATGGAGTTAATTGTGTAGTTAGAAGAGTCTATTTTGGGGTTGTCCCAAAACAGAGTAGTGCAGATGGTGGATTATGGATGTTTAACCGTTGCGTCTACGTAGGCCTTGGTCTATATTTGTTAACATTTAAAGGCGATTGAGATAAATAGTTATTAATCTAAACATGTGCCATGCACGAAGAGATTAACAGTCCAGACATCAGCAAGATTTATGCATGCGTATTTCGGACAGTAAAAATCCCAATGCGCACGCTTTATAAGCATATTTCACTTAATTGCATTTCATTACGACATCTCCAAATAATCGCCGTCAATTGATGACAATGACTGACGACCCAATTCCTTTTGTTAAGCTCGTTCAAAAATTTTAGTTGGAAACTACGAGCCTACTGTTGAGTTCGCTTTGCATCCTCAACATGAAACATCTCTTGATTCTGGAATACAAATACTAAAGGATTTCAACTACTTCAAAAGCAACTCAAGAAAGCGACCCAGAAGTCTATCCATGGTTTCATCAAACAGCAGTGATTGGGAAGAATACTGGAATACTAAAGTCATTCCCCAAAACGACTTGAAGTCCAAAAGAAAGAAGCTCGAACAAAATAATGACTAGAAACTCTTCGTTAAAAAGGACATTGTAATGTGTATTTATTTGAATTATTGTACATTTATACGCCGTTTGTAATAACAAGTCACCACCAGGAAAAGAGCGAACCAAAACCTTATAAAAACAATTATGTTAATAATTCAGATAAAAATAAAAATAATATTTTCGATCCAAACGGATAAAAACAAATAATAACAAAACACAATCCGAATTACGGTAAAAAACGTAACCGGAATCACTGGCGACTCCGAAAAATTCGGACTCAACGTGATGACATTTCACGACGTCATAATAGTAGCCAATGAGAGATGAGAAACGACGTGCGGCTCTGGGTATGAATACCCATGTGTGCGCCACGTTCAATCAGTCTTGGGCCACTGCTCGAGCTCACAACAAGTCCAACCACTGCAGGACTTGATGCCACTGCCTACTAGGAACCTTAGCCCACTGGTAAAGAAGAAGTTTCCCACTGGAAACTTATTAAACAGTCTACCGGCACTCTGTTAGACTGAGACCTATTAAATTTATGGCAGTATGGTTTACTCTCTTCCTCCATGAAAGAACTGAACTCATATTAAACCCTGTTGTTCGCAGTAACTGCTGTTATGTGTTTTAACTTATGTTACTGGTGTAAACCCCTGCTGTTTTCGATTATCTTTCTGATGTAATTGAGATTAATAGCGCAGTGCCTAAAGTTATATTAATAAAACCATGAGTGAATACAAATCCGTTTGATGTTAAACTGAGCGTAAAGTCGAGCGATACCAGGCGGGTCTAAGTTTCTTAACTGTAAACTTGGGCGTGCCTTGGACATTCCTACTAAATTAACCAGTGCTCGCGTGGAAATGTCAAAAAGACAAATCGGAATGCCACACTACTATGGGTATTTGCTGGAAAATGTTTTAATTAATTTGCACAATCTGCAAATGCTGTTCATGTTGTGAATTAAAAATAAATTTTCAGATTGTCTAGCTCCCCTGCATAAACATGAAGGATCCCAATGCAAGACTTTCTGGCGACGGTTCTGCCCAGGCTCGCAGACACGGGGCGGCATTCGGGGGAAGTTGCCCCCAAATCTTTTATGTGCCCCCCCAAATTTTGCTATGCTCAGAAAAATTTGTTTTAAACATATGATAAAAACAAAATCTTTCCCTCTAAAAATGTATTTCCCCCCCAAACCTTAAAACCTGGCAAGGGCCTGGTTCTGCCAAAATCGTATCTGCAATTAGGATATTTTGTTTTGAAAGCCATTTCGCCTCGAGATGTAGCATAACGGCGAAAACTTTTTTTCATAAATCACCAATAGGGGGGCCCCTGTAAGCATTTTGTGGGGCCAGATTTGGGCTGATACGGCACTGCGCTCATCAGTCTACAAGTGAAACATTTAACACAAGTTTGTGAAGGAGAAAAACAAAGCCAGCTTCTGTCAACTACTTCGCCGTTGTAGTTCTGGCGACGAATAAAACTTGGGGTGCATTTCCATGAAGAGTTTCTGTCTTTTCTGTGTCGTGGAACAACATGGTTTAAAAATAACTTTTCATCACAATGTCAAAGAGAACCTGTGCCATTTTTCAACCAATATTCTGGTATATTAGCTGACTAGAGACCGATATTGTTGCATCCAGTGATAGCGTCAACCATCTCATCTATTGTGCTTTGCGATGATACTTTTTGACGTTCTTCTGCTACTGCACCGCTGGGTTTATTCTCATCGTTATGTAGATCTAAGTCTGTAACAACATGTTCTTCGACTTCTTTCCTCTTACAAGTTCCGCAATAATGTCTCCGCTGAGCTTCACTGCTCCTGTAAAATAGTAACTTGAATATTTCTTGACTTGACTGGAACTTCTTCCTCTCTGATTTTTGCCTCTTTTGCTTTTTACGTTTTTTAGAACCACGTGGATAAACTCTACGCTTGTAAAGGTGACGACCCCTCTTTCTTCTGTCCACGTTTGTTTATTAATGAGCTTATTAGGTCTGCCATATTTTCATCTCAAAACGGGTCAACTATAAAAAATGAAAAAATATTTGTGGCACGATTGCTATACTGTGTAACTGTGTAACAGTTCTGTGTAAATGATATGTAATGAATATTGATAAGGCTCTGCTTGTAATTAACCTGTAAATATATTTTGCAGGTAGACCCTTCTTGTTTGTATATATATTTTTCACTTGACTTTTTGATTCTAAGTTTTTTCATGCAGTTTGTGCAGGTGATGATGCTTACATAATAATAGGCAAAATATATAAAATGTAAGATCTTAGCATCTGATTCTTACCTGGAAAAGTATTCCTTTTGTTGAAAAGTGCAAGCTAAGTCCTCATGATTTTGAAGCGTTTTGATCACTAGTTTAATATTCAGCCTACCATGGTATGTACTGAGATTACCATTATCTTTGCTGAAACTGTTAGATTAGGAACTTTCACTATTCAAGTGTTTCAATTCGTGAAAGGTTATTTGTAAGGGAGTCAAAAGTTTATACATCTGTCAAACATAGGCCCATGGAAAAAGTGGCTTAATTCACTTCAAAATATTTATGGATTAAATATCCATGCACTTTCATCAATCACACAAAACTAGATGCAATTATAAATTTGTTTAGAGGAGCATAGGCTAGGATTGGGATTTTGAAGATTAGCTAGAGTTCTGGGGCCAAGATGGGCTGCCTGCAGTCTGTGATTGCTGTACGACATGCTTATCCATCTTTGTGCAATTATGTCTTTGCGGAGAATAACTTTCAAAAACAACTACCTAGATTTGCAATAAAATTTTGTTGGATTATTTAGCATTGTTGATAGGCATGTTGCATGAAACTTTTTTATTTTGTACTGTCATGTAGCCTAAGTCAAGAGTTCAAGTTTACCAATAGCTTTCAAATGCTAGGAAGTAAGGCAACCTTAGTAAACAATCAAGCAAAGCGTTGTTTCTGATGCAAATAAAATGCCAAGTTGATTGAAAACCACATAAATAATTTTTTGCCCAAATGGCCACATGCAACAACAACATTAAATTATATTCAGGAATTACAATAGTGGATTTTGAAAATGCTTGGTAAAACTAATGGGCATTATTGTAACGACATTTTCGTGTCTATAACAACATTTCGATCGTGTAGGCTTTCTTTCGATAAAACAATTTCAGTGCTCTTTTGTTGTTCAATTACAATTGCTTGTGATATGGCCTGAATCAAAATAACAACGACTTCTAATTTTTACTCTCTCATGAAGAAATAAGTTTCATAATGCACTCGAAATGATATGTTTAAGTGGATCGTCAAAAAATTTTGCTGGTTCATACCCTGATACATCCCCAGAAAATTGTAGCTTGCAGCTTGTGTGTTCCATATTCTAGATTTAAAATTTTTTCTGACAGAACAATCTGTTTTTAACACTTTTGAATGCCACCACTGCTTATACTGTAACTCTAACTCACGGTACATTAACGTAACCTATAATGTGCAACCGCCTAAGTTACACATGAGAAGCAGTGGTTAACAGTTTTTTGACGCATGTACAAAAAGTGAAAACGCACTCTATTGGATTGCACCTTAGTTGCTGAAAATCATGCATTGACTTATTGTGGTAAATCATATAGGCTTCACAACTGATACAATTGTCCAAATAAACCATTTGCTACATCGCACGCCTGTTGTTTGCGTCGAAAGTCACGCAAATCACATACTACGCTGACTCTACTCATGTACGTGCGCACTGCGTTGGCCTTCACAACAAAGTCCTCATCTGCGGTTCTTTTGCAATTCATCAACTCGTGACGTGGACTGTTGTAAGGCCAATCACAGCTACTAGGCGCGTCGTTTCTAATCATGTATTATCATGGGCGCGATTTGGTGGGGCACATGGGGGACGTGTACCCCTCACTTTTTCAGACGGGGGGGTACATGATATGTCATGTCCCCTCACTTTTTTCTCTTTAGGTTTTGCATTTGGAGAGGTTTCAAAATTGAAAGTGATGTTTGTCACGTTTTGTGTGAAGAGTTTTTCATGTTAGATGGCAGGCCACACGTAGCCAAGTTGATGTTGAAACAGAGTTTGGTGTGGCAGTGATGTAGTCGAGACCGTAACCTTCTACACCGAGACCGACACCTGGTTAAAATTTCGAGACGAGACCGAGACTTCATCAAAAACTCCGACAATTGAAGTTTGAGACCGAGACTCGAGACTTCAAAATTTGTGCGTTTTGCCGAAATTTAAAAAAAATGTCGTCATCACTTCTGACTTGAATTTTTTTCAAACTTCTGGCATTTTTCCGACGTGTTTTGGTTGTTTTTTACCTACAAATACAACAAACAAAAATCTTTGAATTATACAAATTTTTATAAACCATTTCTTTACAGTGTTCAAAGTCTCGAGACCTGAAACCTTCGAGACCGAGACGAGACCTGAAACCTTCGAGACCAAGACCGAGACCGAGACTGGCAAAAATGGGTCTCGAGACCTCATCACTGTGGTGTGATATCACTGATTCCGTAAGTTTATAAATTTTAGCTTCGATAAAATAATTTTTAGCATTTTTCAAGTATGTAGAGACCGTGAAAGATGTTTAACTGCTTCTGTCCGAGATTTTATCCTGCGTGGCATACTGTTAGAAAGTTTTTTTTCTTGTAACAGTGAGAGTATTACAGCTGCACATGTGAGAGATCACAGTACAGCTATGATTTGTTCTGAGCAGAAATGTAACTGGTTTTGCTGTAACGTTGGTTGTCACGTATTCAGAAACAGACAGCGTAATAATTTAATGATTCTAGTGTGTATAATGTTAGAAAGTTAGATTTTCAGGCGAATCTCTGCAAAGCTTTTGCCGCAGACAAAAAGTAGCACTATTATGGAGACTTAGTTTTGGATGGGGAATTTAGCAAAAGACTGTTTTCAACCATTCGTGAACAGGATTTCAATCAAAACGTTGGAGAAGTAGCCTACAGTATATTCCTAGCTGAATCTTGACCTATAGCTCAAAACGTTGGGACTTGACGCGGCAATAAGGATAAAATATACATTTATCCTAACTTCTTGTAATGTCGCGACAATGGTGACCAACAAATCCAAAATATACTTTTTTCTTTGACGCTCATACTTTGTGCTTGTGCTGAATACATTGGTTCGTAAGTCATCTGATTTACTTGAGTTTAACCAAACCCACCATGCAGCAACGTTTTAAGCCAAGTGTGAAACATTTGCTTTACAGATACATCACACCTTAGTTTTGTTGGACATTCGTTTCGTGTTAAAGGGGAAACTTGGTACTTTTTTGCCAATTCACCGTTGTGAATTTTGACTTAATCTCAAATATATTTTCGTGTCGTTATGCAAGTAGAACTCTTAGAATGACTCTTTTGATATGGCGACTCTTTTATGTCTGGCCAGGTTTTTCGAGTCAGGCCGGGCTCGGGCTTAAGTTTGTCTAAATAGTTCGGGCCAATTTCGGGCCTGCATACAAAGCTTTTTTATAACATTCAGAGTAACGACTTTTTTCGTTCGTGACGTAGATTTGCTGTGCTCACTGTGGTGACTTCTGTGAGTGAAGTGATTGTGATTTTTCTTCAGCTTCTGTTTGCAAACACACCTGCGTTCTTTTATTCTCTGCTCGGATTAGTCTCACACTGTTTTTGAGAAGGCGACAGCGGTGAGGAAATTAGCACGGGATGGTGTTGCGTCGAAAAGATCAATCACTCACGCGATTCTTGGCTTGTTTCAAAGAAGCCTACAAGCCGGCTTTTCATATCTATAGAGCTCTTGGAAAGTTTCTTTTATGCCTATATCGTCATCGTAGTGTACTTTTTTAAGCCAATGTTTTGGTCAAGGTGGCTGCTATTTTCGGTGTGATAAACCGTGTACCTGCAACTACACCTGCACACAACGTTTTTTGTTACTCCGCAGTTGCGCATGTCTTGACTCCCTTGGTAAATTTGGTTTTCGAGCCTAAATCGGGCTTCAAAACTATATGTCGGGCTCGAGCCGGGTTCGGGGTCGGGAGGGGTTCAGGCTTCAAAATGAGTACCTTTTACAACTCTGTGTGGGTATGTAGGCAGGGGCCAACAAGGGGAGATTGAAAGGACACATCCTCCACCCACCAACAGTAAAGATTGAAATCATTTTGTGAAGAAGACTACGGTAATTTTGGGCCAAATGTTTTGTTGCTGGTAAGAGTATATCAATGGAGATTTTGGTAGGAATGGGGCTGTACGCATGATGCCCAGAAGCATTAAAAAGATTTTTTGCTTTTTCAAAAAACGGAAATGTACAAGAAAAATATTTATTGTCTTTGTAACGTAAAGCAACTTGAACAAGATACCAAATCGCGCTGTAACCCACACTTCTTATAACGTGCATGAAAACTGAAGTGTTCTACTGTAAGGGTGATATGCACATGCGACCAATGCGATTCAGCATTTTGTGCACTCCAACTGACATCTCTGATAAATCCTAATGATGTGTTATACTATACTGTTGTGCTTGTTTACATCCAAATACGATATTAATGGAAGCAGGCTGAACTACAGTACCATGTCCAGCAACAAATTTAATATATTAATATGTAAATCATCTGCAAGGACAAAGCAAAGCGTGATAAGTGTTGCTCTCAGAACACCTCTAGAAATAAGATTGGGGATCTCTAGTATATATAAAACATCACTTCTGCATCGACCCGGTGACTATATTGGTTTCACACCAAACTGCCCCCCCCGCATTTTACAAGAAAATTGCGCCCATATGTATTATATGTCATTGCTCAGTCTTAAAAATCTAAAATCATATTCATGAGAGTGCGCAGTGTTACGTAAAAACGATTTCCTATGGTAAAAATTTTGCCGATAGATCCACTTTCTTTGCCACCTTTGTGAAGACTAGTTAGCAGTTACTTTACTAAGCAAGATGGAATGAGCTCGAAACTGATACTTGCAAGTATGGCGTCGGAAGTTTTTTCCAGGGGAGGGGGCCAATAGTGGATTTTACCAGGTGGTTACCAAAAGTATCTTTCCAGGGGGGCCAGCAGCGGTTAAATTTCACGTAATCAACTCAAACTAGCAGAAAAACGTTTTTCTGCTAGAAAATTAACAGAAAATATAAAATTTCAACGGCCGCTGCCCCCTTGTCCGTAGTCTGGCTTCAATAGCTTTTTTGAAAGGCTGGATTCGACTGAAGTAGGCTACACAATACAATGGCTCAGAGGATCATTTTTGAAGCTATTTATGCTGTTTACTTCTGTTTACCTAGAAAGGTTTTCCTTACTATTTTGAAAACCTTTGCAAATCAGATATTTTATACTGACTAACTCAATAAACTACAGTAGGCTACACTCCTACTTTGTTTCAGCCTCTACAATGCTGTTCGCTAAACTAATTTAATGCAATATAGGTTACCGATGTGCATAGTAAGACCTTGATGAGTTGGCACATAAGAATCAAAACAAGCAATTAAAACGGGCCACTAAATTTTCATCCCACTTTGCTGTAATCAACGGGTTAGTGCAAGGGGATGCCACATATTTATTCGTTGTTTAGTTTTGTGACCTCTCACACCAGCTGAATTCAGCAAGAGGGTGTAATTTGTGTTATGTGAGACTAATACTGAAGAGGTAATTGCTGTAATCAACAGATATGTAGTCGAGACCTAAACATCGAAACTGAGACCTGGTTGACGTTGGGTGTGACGGAGTGGTAGTTGCCCAGGTGGCAGTTGTCCGGATACCGTTTGAACATACAAGGTTTTTGGGAGTAAATGCGCTGTATTGAAGAAAGTACTTGCGACATTGTTGGAACTTTTCAGCGCTCCCCTGTGTGCCCCTCTTTGACCCCCTCGTTACGCCCCTGAAGGAACCGTGTGCAGGTAAATAATCCAAGACACTTTTGTTCAATATTTCTGCAGTCCTTCTCATCAACTTTTGGACTTCGGGGTC
>Ga0210059_1017215_pt1 | contig 10334 bp, 7 predicted proteins | sample Ectturendosymbi2_FD_188042 | JGI IMG/M metagenome (GOLD analysis project Ga0210059, IMG submission 188042) | Ecteinascidia turbinata endosymbiont from Florida, USA - Sample 2 (SPAdes) (version 2) | ecosystem: Host-associated > Tunicates > Ascidians > Unclassified | place: Key West, Florida...
TGGCAATTTATGTTGTTTTTCTTGGCGAAGAGTAATAACGTAAGAATCTGCTTCATTCATTAGTTGTTGTGTTGTCCCCGAATAACCAGAAAATTTTAAATGCACTTCGGGGGGCAAGGGTTGCAGAAACAACACTTTAACCAGCATGTCCAGTCCTTTGTTCATTATTGGTACGGAAAGATGCGCCTTTTGTAATGTTTTGCGCAACATTTCAGACGGCAACTCGTGACTGGCAAGGTGCATGCCGCTTAATGCAACCTGAACATCGCACATTTGAGAGCTTGCGTATTTTTTTTGTAAGACCTTCTCAGCCTTCTGGAGTGTGGCCGTGCCTCGCATCACGTCTAGGAAAATTCGGGCTTCAGTTGGCAATTTTTTATACAAGTTAACGCACGTTGCCTCACTGATGTCGGGGTAGCTTTTCAAATAGTTTATTGCACGTGTAAGCCATTCCTCACGGCCCTTGCGGGTTGAAGTCTTTCAGCTGAATGTCAGAAACACGGGTCGTCATGGCTTGCTCGACTTCACTTGCCTCTGTGGATTCTGATGAGCTGGACAAGCATTGTTTGCGTTTGTAAACCTTGGTTTTCACAGGAGCAGAGCGTTTTTTATGAGGTTTCCGTTCATAACGGTTCGTTATATTTTTAGCCCGTTTACGACCCCACCTGAAGAACTACTTGACGACGAATCTGAATCACTGCTGGACGGATCGCAAAATGGGTCGTTTGAAATTAGATGACGGCTCATGCTGCACTGTGACTTGCAGCGATCGCCTCGCGACCTTCTGCATTGCCTGGCGGCCTTGTCAGACAAGTGACACTTTGCTTTAACTGTGGTTGAACGTTGCTGTTTGTTTTTATCACGACGTTCTATGCCTGCTTTCTTATTGTCCTCACTCCCCATGGAGCTGATGTCTTGAACAGGCGGTCGCTTCTTCTGACGTGTGAAAACTCACCTCTCTTCTTCCCGATCCTGGTCACAGCACCATTTTGTTGACGTGTCTCTCACTGTAACACACAAGCATGGACTATGAATCTGATTCACTCTTTCCTATGCGATGATGAAGACGTAACTCAGGCTCGCGGCTGTTTGAGACACGAAACAGGCAGGGGATTTGAGAGGTGACATTGCACAATTTATTGCCTTGCGTTCTGCGCTGGTTTTAATGATGCAAAACGGCAACATCTATCGACCATTAACACAAACAGCAATTTGTCCTTTACCACGATACAGAAGCAAACATATCGCAGAAAACAGTGAATGGATCAGTCAGACGACAAATTCGCTCACGGCACTACTGATGAAAAGAGAGCAAATAAGGTTCTGTGAGGTCGTAAATACATGCACAGAAAGGCGAATAGAAAAACGCATTCAACGAACGGCGTCAATGTTGAACCACCTGTTACGTACAACGCTGTGTGAACACGTGAACGGTTTGTGCCCAGCCAGATGGCTCAATGAACAGTCTATTACAAAGCACTGGTTGCAGTCTGTACGTACTTCTCCATATAGTTGTGCCACTGGCCGCAACAGCACCAGAGATGAGCGGACTGTGAAATTTTTCAGTCCAGTCCTGATCCGATGAAATTGATTCCAATCCAGTCCTGATCCGCAGAATTTTTAAAGATACTTCCTTGTTAAATTTTGGAAACGCCATAAGGCTGTGTTTGTTTTGCCTCATGAGGCAAAAGCACTGCTGGAGTTATTTTGCCATTAGAAGAATCCAGTTGCTTGGATTGGTCAAGTGGCAAGGACGACACACTTGGATTAGCGTAAGGTCCTTGTCACATGACCTAAAACCAAAAACCTAAACCCAAAACTTGAACCCAAAACTCAAACACAAAACCTAAACGCAAAACCTAAACCCAAAACCTTAAGCTAAAAGTGGAACTTTAAACCTAAACCCAAAACTTAATCTGTAAATCTAGACCCTAAAAGTAAACCCTCAACTGAAACTTAAACATACACCCAAAACGTAAACCCTAAACCTAAGCCCTAATGGTTTTGAAGTACATAAAAAAAACTCTCCTATCAAAGGTGTAACCACGTGATGCTAAGCCAGAGAAAATGTTGATAGCAGAACCAATGAACAATCGCACAGCAGGCATAGACACGATCCAGTGGCAGCTCGTGGTGAAAACGGGTGGGAGGGCTACAAAATTTTATCTCTCGTTGAACATATAGGATTGTCGCCCTGGCTTTTTTTATAATTAGTGGCGTTTCCAGTCACTCCATCAGTCCTAATCTTATCAAACTCGTAATTTTCAGTTGTCCTTATTGATACATAGAAAAAATTAATGAAACCAAACTCAAACCCTAAAGCGTAAGCATGAACACAAAATTAAACCGGTCCCATCAAAAGTATGACACACAACCACTGCCACCAGAGCGAAAGCTGCAAAGGTGAGAGTCGAACCCAGCACCACTCTCATACTAAACTTGAAACATACCGCTCGACTACTAAGGCGCTATTGTAACTAGACAAAGCATAGCATTTTATTCAAACCGTGTCATGGCAGCAGACCTGGGCTAGAGCCACTTTCTTTGAGCTGGTACTTTCATCACGTTCTTTCAAATGAAGCTTTAATTTTCCAAAAAATGTCAAACAGTTTATGATTTTACACAAAATTTCTGTTTTTTTAACTGGATGGTTATGCTTTTCCAGTAAAAGTTTGTATCCTGAATCAATGACATCTGCAATGTTGATGTTCACCTTACCAAAAAGAAAAGGTCTACTTGAATGCTTATAGGCTTGCCAGATTTCTCATGCTTCACAAAATTTTCACATTTCAATGTTTGAAATCAGTCACAACTGTTGTTGTCCAAGAATGATATCCAGCAACTACTGCCGTACATCTTCAAGCGCCAACCCCAGACAGCTTATCAGCTTAGCCTACTGTTGCAAGCTGCACTGGTGCAGATAAACGAAGGGCTGTATTTTCGCAGCCGGAGATTGGCGACCAGATTTGAATCCAATGCCACCAATATCGCCAAAGTCCTAGTAAAAGCATTGTTCAACTTAATTATAAAATTCAATATCCAAGAAAATCAGGTATTAAACAACAGTCAAGATCATATCTCCTCCGTTTTTTCTTTCAAAATTCATTGTCAAAATAACAAAAACGCTTTCAGTAGGCGGATATACCACCATGTTTCTTGTAGCCAATTGTTTGGTTTCTTTCCTTTACGGCTGTGCCGAAGACAGCCCCGAAATCGCCAAATTCATCGGCAAGTGCGCTGAAAACGTCATCGCATAACCGGCGTCGTTGGAAAAGAGCGAAACATTGGCTTCGTTGGATTCCTAGGAAACGCTGAGTCAAAATGGTGTCGGTAGTACCGAAAATGATTGTGTTGTGAAATTTCACAACTAAATCCAAACATAAGGCAAGTTTGGCGGAATCTTTTACCGTACATTTTCAGGGAGGGCTCGGGGCTGCAGCCCAGCAGCCCGTCTAGACGAGCCGTCCCTGACACTAACCACTAACTAAACTATGTTCACACTGCTACTAGAACTCAACGTTATATGTGACCAAAGGTCGATACAGTTCGAATTGCAAAATAGTCCCAGCAGAGCATTTGCATTTGATGGCAACATATACATTACCATTTATTATAGGCTACCTATGACATTGGATCACAACCAAATTTTTTGATATTTTCAGAATAATCACATTAAAACAACAAATATTTTCTCAGCCCGATCCAGTCCTGATCCGCAAATTTTGAAAAAAATTGCAGTCCGATCCAGTCCTGGTCCAGCCAAAATTGGCTTCAGTCCTGTCCAGTCCTGAACCGTCTTCAGCTCTGGTTGACACACTTCACTAAGAACATTGAATGTCAGGCAATGTGACCGTTCTTGAAGAACACACATCTGGTACACCCCTGTACACCCCATCTCGGTGGTACACCCTTGGAAAATTATGGTACACCCTGGGGTGTATGATACACCCGGTTGACAAGCACTGCTTTAAAGGGATTTTATTTGTTGGTCAGTCAGTCAGACAAAGGCTGTAGGAGAGATGAGCACGGATCAGGACTGGATCGGACTGGATCAGGACTCAAGCCAATTTGCCTCATGAGGCAAAAGAAAAATGAATGATTTTACAATGGTGGATAAGGACTGGATCGGACTGATGATTGAAAAAAAATTCTGCGGATTAGGCTGGATCGGATTCAATTTCATCGGATCAGGACTAGACTTGGACTGAAAAATTTCACAGTCCGCTCATCTTTGGTGCCTGTGCTGGGGCTATAAATTTGCCTACAGTTGAAGACCATTGGTTGATGTGGTCACATGACAAATAGGACATGCAAAGAGACAATGGGTTAGGCTTTAGGAATCCGGTGTTAGGATTTAGAGGTTCAGGTCAGGTTTTAGGGATAGTGTTTATGGTTAAGGTTTAGACTACATTTCGAGCAACACAAAAAAAGGAGCTAACAGTTTGCCAGAACTAAAGACACGACAAAACTCGTCCATTGCACTCTGACGTCACAGTCAACTAAGCAGGTCATCAGTGATGTAGTCGAGACCGTGACCTTCGAGACTGAGACCTGGTTAAAATTCCCGAGACGAGACCGAGACTTCATCAAAAACTCCGAGGACGAGACCGAGACTTCAAATTTTGTGCATTGTGTCGAAATTTTTAAAAAATGTCGTCATCGCTTCTGACTTGAATTTTTTTCAAATTTCTGACATTTTTCCGACGTGTTTTGGTTGTTTCTTACCTGCAAATACAACAAACAAAAAATCGTGGAATTATAGAAATTTAGCAAGCCATTTCTTTGCAATATTCAAAGTCTGAAGACTTGAAACCTTTGAGACCGAGACGAGACCGGAAACCTTCGAGACCCAGACTCACAAAAATGGTCTCGAGACCGAGACCAAGTCTCGAGACTCCATCAGTGCAGGTCATGTGTTTTGAACTTTTCATCGCAACCACTTCAACTGATCAAGTTTGGCTAAAGGCAAAATAGCCCCAGCAGTGGTATTAATGAGGCAAAATAAACACTATGCGGCAAAATAGGCACTGCCAAATTTGTTGGCATATCTTACAACCAGAGAAAAATGTGATGAGAAGCACAGTGCTTCAGGTGAGGGGACACAATTGGAAATTTCTGTTGATTAGAGGGTAAAACTTTGGGATTACGGTGCAGTGCGGATGCGGACAGGGAAATGTACAACAAATGCGGTCGTGGTGCAGACAACGGACAGAAGCTGTTGATGTGGTGCAAACAGGGGACACAAATTTTCTGTCCGCGCCATCTCTATTGTGCATCATAATACACTGTCGGATAGTTTTCGGTTACAGATATTATGTTTTCAACCAAAACAGGATTCGGATCAGATACGGATATCATTTTTCAAAAACAGGATAGAATCAGATAGCATAAAACACTATCCTATAATCTCTGATGCCCACACTCGGAACTCTGGTAATAGCTATATCCAGTTAAAAATATTGGACTTAGTGTTAGACCCCAATTACATTTATTTTTCTGACTTGATCTGCAGAATATTGCTCTTTGGATGTGCACATCGCGTGAAGTCAGAAATTTCTCAAGTCAGTAATTTCGCTTGACACCGGATCTGGTGTCAAGCGAGATTTCTGACTTCACATCATGTACGTGTTGTCGACCCCATGGGGCAAGGATCCACACACATTTTGGGGATGTAAATGTTCCTTTTAAAGTTAAATTTGTTTTCCTGTTTTGCTGTTGACTTCATTCTAAGCGGCTTTCTATCATCTTGACGAATCAGAAATATTTCTTGCATTGTACTTTATTGTCAACGGTGCAAGGCCAAGCAGCCTCGCCTACTATTATCACCAGTCAGAACTTGCTTTTTTTGGTTGCTTCACAGTTGAGAATCAAATTGATACCAGAAATAAAAGGTATGGCGATTCGAAGGGAGACTTCTGCAGAGAGTTCCTTATTCGAAACGTGCGTTATTGGAAGAGTGCGAAATTTACGTAACAGGTGTTTTTAAGACCTGCAAAGCTGCGTGCGGTGTACAGCCTGCCGGAAGGTCGTCACAAGCTTTTCATCAAGCGCACTGTTTTCCTGTCATGAACTGTGGTTCGCACACTTTCCCAGCGTTGTAAACAACATCTAAGCCTGCGATGCAATTGCAACACTTTTAAAGAAGAAAAGTTTAACAAAATTCAATAAATTTATCCACATTGTGACACACGTCACAATATATGCATGCACAGAGTAATATTCTGCATACCAAATACGTTGACAAAACTGATTATTAGGGCTGAGGAATTCGTGTTTAGGTAAGTATGTCGGGTTAGGGTATGTGTTATCGTGAGAAAAAGAAAAATAATTGAAGTCAAGGACTAAGTCCGAAACCTTTCAATGATGAAACTTATTCCCATGCTGTAGCTTGTCGTGGGTACCTGACATAACCAAAATGTTTCAATTTACACAACACACATCAAAAAAGGAATTACCAGGTGTTATTTCTTTATTCTGAGAAGCAAAATAACTGCAAAACAACAATAGGTCAGAAATTTCGCTTGACAGCTGGTCGGGTTCTTCACAATTTTTCTTCACAGGATCCGGCTCCGAAAGAAAACGCAGATTCTTGCCGAAGTCGACTGCGGTACCCTGGATCCATGGCCACTTTCGGTGCCTAACATTGAACAATCGTTACTCTTCGTCTTGATCCAAAGCTACTAAATTAAAAAATGTAAACATATATTCCTAATTTGCAACATTGCGATTGCACCATACTTGCATCATGCCCTACGATTACGTCATACAAGAGGCGTTTGCGCATGCAAGGCAGTCAGGCACAACTGACGTGGACGACGCGGGATACAGACTACTGTACAGCAAGAGTACCAAACGCTTCCAGCAACACATTTGAGAAGCATTTCATTTCTCCTGCTTGTGAACCTTAAGGTCAACAACTCTCAAAAATCAATTGTTACAGGTGCTAGTTCTGTTATGAGTGTCCGTTCCTTATAGGCTTTGTACCTGCTGTTAATGTTGCTAGGCATTCAATTGCATTTATTGCATGACGGTCCGATGAATAGCCTACCATCATTGGCGATGATATGATTATGTGCCGGGGACAGTGACTGAAACATAACTTCGCAGCACGCTGAAGAGAGTTGCAAATACATTATAAGGAAATTCGTCCCAAGTTTTAGACCAACAGTTTATTTGTTGTAATTGGTTAAGTAAAGAGGTCTGGTGAATCTTTATTTTTGAAACCTTATTTGTCTGCAGCCAGTAATGTGACACTAATGCAAGACATCTATGCAATAGATTGCACTACGCTTGGTAAAAACGTACTAATAACTAAACCCTAAATGTAACCCATAAACCTAAACCCCAAACTTAAACCCTAAAACTAACCACTAAACCATAAATCTGAACACAAAGTTTGGAAACTTGAAAAAAGTAAAGAAAAACTGGTCCCATGAAAAGTGCAGCCACTGCTAGCAAAACAAAAGGTGCCATGGTCATGATGAAAGCTGAAACTGATTTGCATAGTAGACATAGATGCGTCCACTCAACAACCATGATGGTGTTGCTACAGTGACAAACACGAACTGTGTCACTGTTGGTGGACTTATGCCACGTTCATTTAATATTTATGAATGTTTCAAATTCAATGTAAACCAGTGTTTTTCAACATTTTTGCTACAGCGGAACCTTTGCAAATGTTCTGTGTTGTTTATGGAACCCTGTTCAATGATCAAAGTGTCTATCTTGCTTTCTGTAATAAACACATTTTTCCCTGGCAATTTCAGTGTGTTGCAGCAGAACCCCTGACCCCTAGCAGCCACTCGCAGAACCTCAGGGTTCTGGGGAACCTCAGTTGAAAAACACTGATTCCAGCAGGTTGATGATCTGTTTCTCATGCAATGCTTTTGTAAGTCAAAGGTTGTGTTGTCATAATGTTGGGTGAGAACCATGAACTTTCTATACTACAATGTCTAACTATTCATTATTTCATGAAATTTTGTTTATTTTAATGATTTTCATCATAAGTGCTTGCCTCTAAAATTGTTCAGTGAATTATTCATTTCACTGCGTGCTTGTGCTTGAGATGTAATGATCATTGCTCTAATATTCTTTAACATTTCTGATAGAATTCCTTGCTTGTTCCACTTCACCTGTGGAGTGTTACGCCAAGGACTTTCCCTGAATTTGCTATTGAAACTAAGGGTCAGCAGTGTCGGTACCACCAGTGTAAAGTTGTACCTCCAGCCAAGGGATGGGATGTACTACCAGCATTCATAGGGCTTGTTGATTTAGAAAACAACTGTTTGCACCTGTTAGCATCAAACAACAATCTCACCATAATTGGGCCATAAATCCATGATTAGATGTAAGTAAATAATTGATCAAACTTTTAATAGGAAATAAATTTCACACAAAATTAGGCATCCTCAGTCCTGAAAATTGCAAGTGAAGCTTACAGGTGAAAAGTTGAAAGGCTAAAGTAACAGCAGAGTCTCAAAACTACAATCAAAATATCATAACTAGGGCAACCAATTTTTTGACCTAAATACTTAAAATTTTGACATTATAATTTACAAGTTTTGACCTATCAATTTTCTTGTGTTTTCAGTTGAAACGCAGAATACAAACCATATTCACGTACAGTATTAGAAAACAAGCTGATAGGTTTGCTTTGTTGAAATGAAACAAAAGCTAGCATATCTGCAAAATGTATGTTTTAAAAATGTCTGGCTACTTTCGGTTTCATGAAACAAAGTGGTCTTACCAAGAAACCTTGTTGATGTGTCTGGCGACCCTTTTTGAGTGGTCTTACGAAGAAACTTGTTGATGTGTCTGGCAACCCCAGGGAGCGCCAGTGGCTCCACCAGCATCTGTCCCTGGCTGTGACCAGGGGAAATGCTGCCAGCATATTGGCCTGTGTGCAAGTTTGATCTAATTTTGCCTGTTCTTTTTCTAGCTTTTAACGTACTGACCACCATCACTGCCTATCACTTGCCCCTGTATCAATGTGTGGCTATTACCTTCCAAATCCTCATTGTTTCTGCAAGATTCATTGTTCCCTCAGTTGTGCCATGTTACCTTGTGCATTGGCTAAATATCTTGTCAATCGCATGGCCTATGATGAGAGTACAGCGTGGTTTCGTGTTCAACATTGCTTGAAACCTCTGAAAAAAACCTCGTTGATGCTTTGCACTGCGGTTATGTGTTTACACCAGAAACCTTTTTTACTTGGCACTAGAGACGAGATACTAACATAACATATGCTATGTATCTAAACTCACTAGGCAAATTTGCAAAATAATTCAACCTTGGGTGGTGAGGTAAACTCAGAAACAGGAGTGTAACGAGGAGGGATGCAAGGGGGCCACAATTCCCCGGGTGCCAATTCACTATGGGACTGCTGAATCACTGAGGTGGCGCCAAACTTATTTTTTACCCCGGGTGCCATTTAACCTCGTTACACCCCTGCTCAGAAGCATATTCATGCAGTATAAGAGTTTCGAACTTTGGAAGAATTTGGTTGTTTAACCTTAGGCATGATATGCTGATAGATAAGTACATTAATAACTACAGTAGATTCAAATCTGAGAATATCATAAGTTAAAACACTATATAGGCTATGCATAATCAACTGAGCATTTGCCAAACCAAATACTGTGAGACCATGTTTCTTGCATTGCCATGCCTAATCTACTTAATATTCAATCGTCCAGTTGTGGGTTAAACATTATTATTACGTCAAAAATCGCAACATACCCATTACTATTTCAGAATTGCAAGTAAACTTGCAAAAACAAATCAAAATCTGTTGTAACTTTAATGAAATATCGACAATGAAACAACTCTGCTGCAAGAAAGTTTTGACCTAATGATAAATTTGACTTTTTTGACCTATTAACTTTGGAGTAGCTCGTGGTATCAACGTTAAATTTTGTTTGTGGATGTTTCATAAACTTTTGAAAGGGCAGACAAATTTTGACTTCATTGATCTTTGAAAAGACGTTTGGTGGTACAGAACTTGAAGATGGCGTGAAGTAGGAGATTCATCCCAAAGCTTTTCGTCTGACACTCTTCAGGGGATATCGTCAGAATGAAGTGGAGATACTACCGAACTAGTTTATATACAGAAAAGAAGAGATCTCATTGGTTAAAGCAGTGGCCAATAAGAAAGGGTTTAGGAGATAAGAAAGGCGAGTTGTCATTGGTTGAAGATGTAATTTGGACATCGTCGAAACGTTGGACCGGTCAACCAATGGAGAGTTCAAGAGGTTTAGGAAATCTTCAAAGAGTAAACGAATTCTTTTTGTTTGCAGAGAAGAGGATTAAGAGATTTGATGAAAGTCGCTTCCAGG
>Ga0210059_1017216_pt1 | contig 10334 bp, 6 predicted proteins | sample Ectturendosymbi2_FD_188042 | JGI IMG/M metagenome (GOLD analysis project Ga0210059, IMG submission 188042) | Ecteinascidia turbinata endosymbiont from Florida, USA - Sample 2 (SPAdes) (version 2) | ecosystem: Host-associated > Tunicates > Ascidians > Unclassified | place: Key West, Florida...
CGCGATTTTTCATAATAACCTACACACACAGGTCGACTGAAAAAACAGATCTGGGTGAAAAAAACCCTCAGGGGGAGCCCTGGTCACCTGCGGCAAAACGCCTACTTCCATAACTTGAAGTGAACATTTGAAGATTTGTTGCCATGTTACTGTTACGCAATAAAGACAAGAGTACAACAGTCCGCTAGCAAGTTTCGCAATCTGCCTCTGCTGGTAAAGGAGCGAACTGCGCACTTGCGCTAAGCGTGTCGGGGGTCTCGCGGTCAAGAATTTGCCCTGATGGCCGTCGCGTTGATTTATCCGGCCCTGCCTACATGCCTAGTTGCATACGTCCAGAAGTCAGATTTCCACTTGATAAACGTATTTTGTGTAGTGATTTTTGTAAAAAAAGCGTAAGCAACTATGTCTAGCCCAGGCAGTCTTCTCTTCTTTTGTACTGCATAGTAGCAAGATACCTTTGCTGCTTACGACCAAAGTCACACATTTGGGCAGCCTGCTTTTCAGACAGCCAGATAGAGTTAATTGCGTAGTTAGATGTCTATTTTGTGGGGTGTCCCAAAACAGAGTAGTGCAGTCAGCGGCGTAACTAGAGGTTTGAACCAGGGGAGAAGAGCTTAGCTGAATGGGGCACACTAGCCAAAACTCAGAAAAAAAGTTAAAAAATGATAATGAATCTCTGAATGTCTATACTAGCTAAAAAAACGAAAACCTCCCAAAAAAAGCAAAAAAACAACAACCGAAAGAAAGATAAATATCAAAATGCCAACTAGAGGGGGCTCAGTTTTCATATTTAGCTTGCCAGTGGGTGGAGGGGGGGGGCGGCTCGCCCACTTGCCTCCCTGTCAGTTACGCCAGTGAGTGCAGTTAGTGGGTTATGGATGCTAACCGTTGCGTCAACGCAGGCCTTAGTATATATATGTTAACATATATAGGCGATTTGATGTACAAAATATTATTAATCTAAACATGCGCCTCGCACCCAGAGGTTAACAGTCCAGACATCAGCAAGGCTTATGCATGTGTATTTCGGCCAGTAAAAAGCCCAATGCGCACGCTTTATAAGCATATTTCACTTGAGCTCATGTTAAAGTTTATCAATTTGCGCTAATGAAAGAAAACGTTCACGCGGCGCACTTGCTTTGGCCGGCCTCATGTTTGCTCCTTCGGTAGTAATGTTTTGACAACTGAATGATAGGATTGATTCTGCTTTCCTTCAAATTTTTTTACATTTGCATTTCATCACTACATCTCCAAATAATCGCTGTCAATTGAACGGCAATGATTTACGACCCAATTCCTTTTGTTAAGCTGGTTCAAAAAATGTTAGTTGGAAGCTACGAGCGTATTATGCGTATTGCGGGAAAATATTTACAATTAATTTGCACAATCTGCAAATGCTGTTCATGTTGTGAATTAAAAACAAATTTTCACAATGTCTAGCCCTCCTGCACAAACCTGCAGGCCCCCAATGGAAGACTTTCTGGCCCGGGCCCGCAGACACGGGGGCATTCGGGGCAGTTACCCCAAAATCTTTTTTGTGCCCCCCAAATTTTGTTGTGTTGAGAAAAATTTGTTTCAAGCATATGATAAAAATTAGTCTTTCACCCATAAAAACTTATTCTTCCCCCCAAACCTCAAAACCCTTGCTACGGGCCTGGTTCTGCCAAATTTTTGTCTGCAATTAGAATATTTTTTTGACGTCCATTCGGCCTCAAGATGTAGCATAACCAACATAACATAACTTTGTTTTATAAATCACCGTTAGGGGGGCCCTCGGAAGCATTTTTTTGGGGGCCCGGATTTGGGCTGATACGCCACTGCTAGTAAATACATTGCTGCAAACAACATACCGAGGTTTTCCTCTCCGTTCTACAAGATAAACGTGAACCCCAAATGACTGTCGTTATACGTGCATGATTTCTTTTTAGGCCTGACATTTTCAATAGCGAATTTACGCTTAGTTTTCACTATCATTTTCCTGTTTACATCCATTTTATAACTGACTAAGCCTTCATTTGCCTGATGCAAAGTAAATTAATATGTGTGCAGTGAGTTTATTAGTAAACGATAAAGACAGTTGTAGGCTATCTGTTGTCTGCATAATCGCGCTTGGACAATAACTGTTCTTTGGTGAAGTTATATAACTGCACTGAATTTTACTGTTATTAGCTCAATGAATGAAACTGCATGAATTTACTTTTGTGCGACGCCCTTGGAAAATTGAAACAACGCACCAGGGCGTCGCCACACACAGTTTGGGAACCATGGCTCTAAGGATATGGTATTCATACCGATTGCCTTTCAATCAGAGTTGTTGACAGGCCTCCTTTTGAATTTCGAATCCGACCCATGCCAGTAATCAAAACCCGGCCTGAGCCCGACGTTTAGTTTTGATGCCCGATTCATCCCTGAAAGTCAGATTGAGTCAAGATATGCGCAACTGCGGGGCGTTGGTGGCGAAGCAAAGTGAACATGACTAAATTATTCACAATTCGTCATTTTTTACTGAAGATTTAACCAGTTTGACTGCTTCAGCAGTAACTGGCGACAAAAGTGCCTGTTGTTGCGAAAAATATCGTAAGCAGGCCCGAAATTGGCCTGCAACATTTTCATAAACTTTTACCCAAGCCCGGCCCGAACGCCCAGCCCGACATAACTTTGCTTTCAATCATGGCATTGCTTTTAAGTATTTGAATCAAACGCTTTTAATGAGCAACAAATATTACCTTTGCTTGTTTATGTCGTAAGGCGTGCGGTTTTAATCAGCTTTTTTGACACAGTTGCACTAAATCCTTCATTAGCAACGAGATAAGAACTTGTTTTAAGAATTACTTCCCTGTTCAGAAAATTACTGTTTGTGTATGTGCTAAAAATAAAAAAGCCGGTAACAGAGGAAACATGAGACAGATTCTGCGAACAACAATTACAGACTCTAGCTTGTAGCAGGCTGTTTGAGGAATTTCCTGCCTGGTTCTGCTCCCATCTTCTTGCAATGATTCAAGTTTGCACTCATCATTCAGCAATAATAGTAAAGTCACAGCAATGACCAACAACAAGCGAATCAATCGCATTTAATTGCGTAAGGAAACTAGTTTTGCGTGTTACACATCTTCTGTCCTGAGCAAAAGTCGACATATGAAACAAATAAAAACACTACGTACTGCTGCTAAGATCAAAACTCAAAAATATAAAATTGAGCCCAATCACAACACCTCTGCGAGCATAACTTTTCTCAATATGATGTGCCAGCTATTTTTGGGTTATGTTAAAAGATCTTACGCGCGTACAGAGTAAGTTTGCAAGAAATTTTTCGTGTTGCTGCTAAAACTGTGGTGAATAAAAACCTTATGTAATATGTGAGAGGAATTGCAGCAAAAACATCAACGAAGCACATTGAATACCGTGCGTCAGTGGAAAATCATGCTTTTTTGTTCGAATGTAAGCATTGGTGCACGTAGAGTACACATACTGCGCAGTAGGTACATGGAACGAACCAGGCAATAAACTAATAAACACTCAACCACACCTGCTCAGACATTTGCATAAACTGATGGGGAAATTGCCTACGCCTCATCCGCGTGCAAATCCGCCTCCACGAATGTGTTTTGATGGCAAGGCCAAAGACTTCACAGCAGACTACATGTCGCATCACACACAGTTGAGACTTTTCTGTTTTTTATACGCCATGCGTCATGCCACTTTTCAGGACCGCCAAAGCCACTTAATTAAGTGACATCTAAGGCAATTTCCGGCGACAACTCACCGACAGATTGGCATAGCTGCGGGAGTCAGTAAAGACATAATAAGATGCGCTTTTTTGTCTTCTTTTACTGAAAAAACGAGAAAAGCGGCATTTGAAATTTTTTACATGTCTCAATAGCGTAACTGGGAAATCCACCCAACGTCACAAAGCTCCAAAAAATTCAAAACAAAAATCTTTTTCAAAAAGGAGGATGCTGTGCCAATTTATGAAGGATTGAAGTTGACCTGCGCAGATGGCACCACCAGATGGGACTAAATGAGTGTTCAACGAACAAAATCTGTTCGAATAAGCTACAAAAGCTTATGTTGAACTGACAAAATTCCTGAAATGGAATGTTTTTAATGTTTAGGAAAACAGCCGAAATAATCTTCAACTGCGGTGAAGCAATGGTGATTCCTGATTCTCTGTAAAACATGACGCTCCGTAGTAAATGACTAAAAACGCGTGATTGAAAACCGGCCTCGGGCGCTGCTTGTGCTAAAGAGCAATTCCAAATGCTTAACTGTAGAGATTTCAAATACTTTGGCCAATGAATTTTGAAACGCGAGTGAAACCAAGCACGATGTATCGCAATCTGAATAAGCTATGTAAGCGCTGGTGTGTTTATATTTAACATAAACTGCACTTCAACTATCCTTGGACTTGGCACATGAAGATTGCCCACTGCCGACGTTCTTTGTCAAGGATTCTGCCAGTTTTCGACAGGCAAAACCTCGCCCGTTCTCGAGTTTTAGCATGGAATTTTGCATACATTTCGCAGATTTCATGATGATGCGTCCCTCTTTTCACATAATAATATAAATATTTCGGGTATTTCTAAATTTCGCGCTTTCTTAATATTAAAGTCAAAACTTAAAATTGGTTAATCAATAAAAAAGTCTGATAGATGTAAAGTATATTTGAAACTTACCAGACTTCAGAAGTTAATCAAGACATTTTAAATATTTGGGCTTCTTATTTGCCATGCATGGCATACACGCATCTACATATATACTCTCAGGAGTTAAGTCAGAAGAGGATTTCTTTCTTGCCAGTTGTGAGAACAGTTTTCACATGAAAGATTGCGTCAAAACCAGCTTTTTTTGTTTTTCAAGCAACATTTTATAATTCAAAAATATTTTTACAAAATAAATCTTCATTAAAATTGTATTTGTTCATTCAAACTTAACTTGGTCTTTATCAAAATCAAAATCAGAATTTGGTAATTCATGAAAAATAACAGAAAAGGATGCCTGCAATAACATCACTTCAAACAGCCTAAAAGTAACTGTTATTAATCATGTCCTGGTTTTCCATGACAAAACAAAGTTTTTACAAGTTATATTCACAGACAGTGATGTTTCCCTTATCATTTGTTGCTTGTGAAGATCAGGCATTCTGTAAACGAAAGGAAAAAATAAAATATTTGTAAAAAATGCCGCATAAACTCTTCAGCAAAAGTAGTTTTGTACAAATCTCATACGCTTCAAGATATTTTGATATTCTGCTGAAACGTTTCAGTGAGCGTTGTTTTAGGAACTGCTGATAATTACTCTATTCCATCAGCTTCAAAGTTAGAACATTTTTCCTATTCAAGCATAAAATTCACAACGAAGGTTTGAACCCAACAACCTCATAACTTTTTCTAGTTGGCTTGATTTAAAATAGTGTTTGATTGCTACAGTTTTTAACAAAAGTTGGATGGATGGAAAGTACTGCGTTTAGAAATATCCAGAAAATAATTTTGCAAAACGTTTTTGCGTTACAGGGTTTAAAAATGAAAGTTGAAAAGATAAAAGAGATAATCATTTTTGTAACTTTTTTCATGTTGATTTCATTATTATGCACAGGTGTCCATTGCAGCAACATGCAACTGCGACTTGCTCAGTTCTTAAAGCCGTTTCATTGGAATCTTTTACTGTTTTTAACCTGAATCTTTGTTTAGACTGCAGTTTCAAAATTAGCCTCATTTGGAACTTTTTCAATCTACATTTGTGTCGCTTTTCTTGGCACGTTTCATGGAATTCTCAACACAACAATGGTATCAAGAAATGTCAAGCACTTTATGTACAGTATCAGCACAAATGGGGTTTGTCCAGCAAAACATAACGGCTTACACAGTTTTGTGACACTGAGAAGCCACACGTTCCTGGCACCTGCAGAGCAAACCAACAGCGAACTGCGGAAAGAGCACCCACTCATGCTTCCTCAGTGGTTAGTTTCCGCGTCTTGTTACATGCCTGGTTTGACTTCTGCTGCCTGTGTTAACTAGTTAGTTTAGAAAGCTTACTTCTGAAAAGATCGAATCAACGTAAAAACCTGAGCTTATGACTTATTTTTCTGCAAGTTTTTGAAAAATGTTCACTTATAGAAACAGGATATCTCATTGCTGTCCAGCAATGCAAGTTAAACGATCAGTGTTAAAAAACATGATGTTGTTTGGAATAAGCAGGATAGCTTAGTAATAATTTTTCAAACTCAAGTTACAACAACAGTCATGTTTGTTGTGAATGAAACAAAACTTCGAATTTTTGTTGTAAATATACTTCATTCCTTTAGGCTTCGCAAACCTGTAACCTTTATCGGCTATATTCAATGTATGTGGCTTATTCTGTGGAAGGTGCATGAGAGACAGTAGCAAGAACAGTTTAATAGGTACGTTAGAGGGCAAATGTTAGCAATGATTTTTTCCGTTTTCTGACTCTGTTACATGTTTCAGTCAAGCTTTCAATGCAATAGTTTCTCACATAGAGTAGCTTGGTTTTAGAAACTCAACACGTTAGTCAAGTATTAGATATACTGTCTGGTATTATTACAGTTGTTCAACGTTTGTGAGGCTTTAAAGTCAATGTTATTCTTAGTGGAGAAGAAACATACTTTTATAGGCGCTTGAGATTTAAGTAACAGTTTTACATCACGTTGCATTGTTTGTCCCACAAATTGACTTTGATAAGCTATAAAGGAAGATTTTGCTTTTTTCAAACAATGCTTAAGTCCATTCATACACGCAGAGCATAAATATGAGGACTTTTTTAATCCAAAAATTTCTATTGCCATGTTTCACGCAAATACAATACACGTTACGCTTCTTCAGGCTTATGAAATATTTTAGTAGAATTAAACGCAAAGGAAAAAATTTACTAATTTAAATACTTTAATGAGTGATTTGACAATGTATTGTACTGTACTGCCAAAGTGTTAATCCTGCAGAAATATAGCAGAAGTAAGTATATCAGTTGCAGCATTTTTAATAAAATATTTGTGTAAAGGCTTTCTGTCACATTTTTGCGGCGCAGTCAGTTTTTATAAACACAATAAATGTTTTTTGTTGACAGAAAAAGGACAATTTTTTTGCGGCGCAAAAAGACCTTACGCTTCATTCGAAAATAACAATGAATGTTCCCCAAGTCTTGCTTTTCAGAAGGTGTAATTGCAACGCGTAACCATAATATATTATTCCCTTCACAATTTGAGATTTCACACACCCTGAACTGTTTTTCAGATCTGAGTCGTTTGCTGCCATTGTCACTGCTGTTGTTTTCAACACACTTGTCAAAACATTTTTGCATTGATCCGATGATATTCACAAATGCCGTCAAACTGATTTTGCCGTCAAACTGATTTGCCGTCAAACTGATTTTTGCCGTCAAACTTGATTTTTTTGGCTCATGCTCGCTAAAAGTACAAGTTTACCGGTGAACTCACGTTCTTGATAACGATGCAAGGGAACTGCAGTACACGGATGTCATATGTCACCAAAGTCTGGTGGCAGTACTTTGCAACAAAAATCTTCCTGATTAAGACCACAAAAGGCTAAGCACTATCGTGTTCTTTTTCTTTTTTTGTGAAGAGATGTCTGCGGTTTGAAGTCATATTTTATGTTTTGCGAAAAAAATATATAATGGTCGCACTGAAAATATATTTGAGTGCTTCGGGAGCCAATCAACAGTCCGCTAAAAAAGAGTGTGCAAGTAATTTGCAGTTCAAAAAATAAAAAGTAAACTCAAGCGCCAGATCTTTGTAGTGATACAGATAAGACGTGTTTGAAATTGTTCCGCATCCTGGAAAAAGTGGTGAAAAGGAAACTCGCGAAGTGAGATACAAAACTGTAATGTAGAAGATTTGCATGCCTGGCTTGTTTTGTGGAAATCAAATTGAAGAAAAAATGGTCATAAAGAATTAAATGGTTTTCATTTTCAATTTTGCAATAATGGCAGTAAAACGCATATTGGTTTAATGTTTTCTTGCAAAAGGTATTAAAAATCTTTAATCAGACAACCACAGAAACCCATGTATCGCCTCCAGCCGGACACATCACGCAAAACTGTTCTTGTTTTCTCTTTCTTTTCAGGAAGGTTTCGGTACTGTGCTGCTGTTTTTTGTCTGCCCCAGGAGATTTCTAGAAACACTTGCTTATTTCAAGTAAATTTAGCTTTCAACAAAGATCAAACATTTTAAAGATGAACCCTTTCCCTTTAAATGAGCACTCTACCAAGACATATCTTTGGGAATTTCTTTCAGATACTATAAAAAATATGCGGCATTTTCCTCGATTAAGCAGACGCTTGCAGATACAGAATCCTGACAGTTCGCACCTATGCTGTTTGAAATATTTTTAATAAAGAACAAATCCTAATAAAAATTCAGCAGAACGCGAAATCATTTTCCTTGTTTTTAACCGGCTTGTGTTTTGAAAACAATTGTGATTTACATTGATACCAACCAGTTTACAAGAAATCGAATGCTTTTCAACAATTTTAAAATGTGCGTCACGTCATCTTCAACAAAATATCGGAATGCTGACAACAAGAGTTCAACATCACTGCCCATTGCGGTGTGTCAGAAATTTTGAAATACTTTTGATTGATTGCTTTTTGTACGTTTTCGCGGCAAAATGTCGTTCCCCAGCGATACGAAGCTTCATTACATACGTTTTTCAAAGTTACAACTCTACCGAATACAAGCTGTTATTTCGAAACTTGTAAATTTTTGAAATTTGCCGTACCCAGGTGATACCTCATGTTGATAATCCTGTCATTCATTACCTCTCCAATGGCTATTCGGTAAGTATTGCACGTTGCATAACTGCAAACATGATATTCATAAAACGTTTGGTAAACCTACTACTCTTTCGAAACAGCAAAAAATCAGTTATTTGGGTAGCTTAGTCATTCCGATTGGTTATCTCCCGTTTCCTTTACCTTTATTGTTTCTTGTTGCGAAAGTGTATTGGCTACGTTTTATGCAGATCTGAGCTCAAGTGTTGACATTTTCAGGTTGTATTAGGACAATGTTGCCCAACCTTTTTTTGAGATCTACCAGTCCAGTGTCAACATCGCATATCCATACACATCGTTTCCAGCCAGCAGTAGCTCACTTCCCAACACTTTTTTGCTGTCGCAATACCGCCCAGACCTCACATGTCGGGTCACAAACTTTTCCTTTCTACACATCAATCTGTTTGATAAGCAATGATGTTGATATGAACCAAACAGAAAAAATAAACCAGATACAAAAAGGTGAGTCTCTGAGTTTAAAATATTGAAATTGCCTCCAGCTTCAGTGGGAGATCTGGCACTGGGAGGAGGCTACCTTTTTGTAATCTGAAGTGTAGCAGCTGGTTCCAAGGCGTAGGCAAGCTACAAGGTGGTTATCAGTCATTGTTGATCTGTACTTGGACTTGATGATGTTCATGTGCGAGAAAGTAGATTCGCATGAAGAAGTTGCAAATTTGAAATTGGGATACTTCTCCAGCACCAGTAGTTCCCAGAGCACTGTATGCTCTCTACTATGGGCGGATATTTATCTGGGCTTGATCTCAATCTCATTTTGCAATGTCAGAATCTCGTCTTCAAGAGTTGAGCTTTCCAAGTCTTAAAGGAGCTTTACTTTCGTGGCAATGTCACCAGCACCAATTGAAGAGCAGCAATTTCAGCTAGTTAAGAAGTCCCACAAAAAAGCATTAAAAATATCCTCAATCTCACATCTGGTGTGTCCTTTTAATGGCAAATGGTGAGCAGCTCTTTCTTGGCGCTCATGTCTTTAAAACCCATCCTGATGAAAACACACAGTTGTTTGACATTCACCATATCAGTCATCTCGTCAAACTGTAGGAGAAAGCACTCCACATACACAGCTATTTCCTCACATTGCCTTGTAGAAGCATTGTGGGAATTTCACTCGTTTATGGCCTTCACAAATTATATTTTATTGTTGAAGTTGTCAAAAAGGCTATTTGCTGCTTCGAAAAAGGTTTCCTTCAAAATTTCGCTATCTTCAAATGACTCATTGTGTTCACCAAAGACGTGACAGACGCGATAGGAGGCAATGGTTGCGGCCTTACACTGGGCTCTGGGGTTTGGTGAAGATTGACTGCCGTGCTGCCAGAAGCGTAGCGAGGTTAGATGGCGCCCGTTGCGAGAAGCAAGTTTGGCGCCCCTGTGTTCGAACCTGAGTTTTTTCGGAAGCAAATGTATTGTGTTGAATAAAGTACTTGTGACATGGTTGGGACTTTTCGGCAACCCCGCAGTGACTTGGCACCCGGGGAATTGTGCCCCCTTGCATCCTCTCGTTATGCACTTGCGTGCTGCAA
>Ga0210059_1017217_pt1 | contig 10334 bp, 7 predicted proteins | sample Ectturendosymbi2_FD_188042 | JGI IMG/M metagenome (GOLD analysis project Ga0210059, IMG submission 188042) | Ecteinascidia turbinata endosymbiont from Florida, USA - Sample 2 (SPAdes) (version 2) | ecosystem: Host-associated > Tunicates > Ascidians > Unclassified | place: Key West, Florida...
AAGCTCTGCCATTCTCCTCGTCCTCTCATCCCTCTGTTGGCAACCACTGCCCTAACGCTTTCTGACTGTAGTCGCTATGGTAACGCTTGTGGTGTCACCGCCAGTATACATTTTGTAATTTCGCGGCCCAGTAGCAATTGATCCGCGGCTCAGTACCTGTCAAGAACCACTACTTTACAGCATTGCGCTTTATAAAGCCATTGAATTCTTACCCTCGTTTGTTACATATGAACCCTAAATACGATAGCAATACGAAATATATGTAATAAAACAAAACTGGATGAAGCAGGCAGTTCATCTGGTGAAACACGTTTTAGTGTGGCAACCTGCTTTCTGTTCACAAATGCTGGATGCAACGATGTAAAAATTTTTACGGTGACCATTGCGAGACAACATTCACTTAAGAACTGGCGATGTCATATGCGCGGAGAAGTGAAGAGTTAACAAAGTTGCGTTTCAAATTCTCTGCATTGTAATATCGACTGTTTATTGGAAACAGGTTTAGTTGTTGGAATCCAAGTCTTTTTGAAATTGTTACAATAGTTTTTCAATAATTCAAGTTGTCTTCGTCACAATCAATCACATTTAAGGTTGCACAATAGCACACTTCACCTTTATACTGTAGTTACTGAAAAAGTGATGTCATATTTTTCATAATCTAGAGTAATTTTCAAATTGCTTAGTTGCTACCATTTTCTTTCCCAAATGTTTGCTTCAACCGTAGTCAGTATGGTTGCGCAAAATTTTTCTAATTTTATAAGTCAATTTTTAAAGTTTTTAGTATTCGTACATTATTATACTAATTTTAAATCTTTTACATTTTTTGCTGTCGATATATTCAGGCAATACCTTCTTCCGGGTGTTGTGGGAGAGGGAAGTATAAAGCAATCATGAGCTCTTAGCATTCGACAAAAAATACCCTCCCTTTGAAATCAATTTGCAAACTACCAGAAGATACATTTTGTGTTCTTCCTAGAACCGTCCAGCGAACGATTTTCACCTGTTTAATCTGTCACTATCTTCTGCATGTATTTCTACGTCTAGGCTGTTAATTCGCAACCTTCCTCTCACACGTTTTCAAGTAATCCACTTGACGAACAGTCTCTTTGATTTTGTTACGGATAAAAAAATAAACCAAGCGTAAAGAAGCAAGCGAGGCCAATAACAAAGCTGCCTTTTTCAGATCCTTGCGTAGTATCGTATGGATAGAAATGAATGGCAAGCTGCCATTATCTAGAAATACTTCAAAACGTTATTTTCACCCGTTCTCAAATACGCCATTATCTCGAAATACTCCAAAACGTTATTTTCACCCGTTCTCAAATATGAAACAAAGTGCAGTCATTGAAATTTTCTCTACTGACAATTTGGAATAGATTTCCAAATCGATTTACGGCACAATTTTTTATTAGCATATTGGAAGATTGCAAAAGAGGAAGTACAAGGTTTGCAACCGACCAAATATACACATGTGAAAAATATTTTACGTCTTTTTCAAATAAATACTAAGCAAAATTCTGCCTTTATTTTCTCATTGCTTCGAGCTCATGATTGTGCTAATGAGTGAGACACGTCAACACTTCTATCGAGATCTCCTGATAAACTACAGAATTTTGCAACTCTTTTGTAAAGATGTAATGCAAATGAAAACTACTAAAATTTGTGCTTATATAATTATTCAACAGATATCTGGAAACTACAACGATACGTCTTACGTTGTAATGCATTACACCTTGGAAACGATTGGTCAGTGTACTTCCTACGCACACGCCTGCATCAATCCGGTTATCTACACGTTCGCAATGCCCAAGTTTCGACGTCAATTGTGCAGCGACTTCTGGGTATCGATCGTCAGAGGTGGAGGAATACCTTGCTGCATCTTTAGAAAAAAAACACAGGTTACCAAAAGAAGAAATAACCACGCACGTCAGCCAGTAGTGCGAGCTGCACAAACAGAACCGGTAAAGGTTAATGCAATGAAGTTGGCCGAAAGTAGTATGGAACCAGAAGGAACTTTGATAAAAACCGCAGGAGGAAGAACGTCCACAAGTGAAACTTGGAAAATCACACACATCCGGTTCGACAGAATGCTTAGCTAAGAGTCTTCAGAGAATACTTTGCCAAAGAAACACATTGTCACACACAAACTACTGACAAGTAACGTTCTGTACACGCTCGATGCAGAACTACAGAAATATTCTCTCACTGCAGCTTGTTCATACCAAGTGACAAACGTGGTGCATCATACCGTTTACCAGATTTTGCTGATAGCATCTTGCCCCATTTATTTTACACTGGATTCTTGCAAGTTGTTTTCCACCACGAATGCCTTTTGCAGAAGAGTGGTGCTTGTATTCTGTGTTCAAATTTCACTACCACCGAGTTGGTACGCAGAATAATGACTGTCAGTCTTCAAAAAAGACTGTTGAATGTGCTTTGTAACATTTCATATATAGCTGCGGTTGCCAGCTACTCTGATTGAAACAACTGGTTTACCCTTTAAATAATTTGCAGTAGACATATATATTTTGTTAGTTTAAAGTAACTATATTTGCATTTCTTGGGTTTATTCAGCAATTCCCCGAAAATAGCTGATACCAAGAAATCGACCACAAAGCCTTTCCGTCTAAGCTTGAATGTCTAGTAAGCTGGTGCCGGTCTTTCTTCAAAAGTTTATTTTGGAAAGTTTTCTTTACTTGGGAGTTCAAATCAATAACCTACCAGAGTTTCGTAACTCTATAACCCTAACCCCACTTAGATTCTTAAAAAACGTGTGACCCAAGACAATCCACAACATGACTGTTCTAGCTACGGTGCATACTACATATCAAAAACCTTAAATAAATTTTGTTGACTGCTTTCTTTTATTGCTACTCAGTATAGTAGAAGCCCTGCGCTTGTGGCAGTTTTGTTTTTTCATGCATTCACTTATGTCAGTTTCAGCATTGAACCACTGCATTTGGTGATTTCTATTCGTTTTTTTTAATTTGCAGAAAATTGGTAGCAACACTAAACCAACATTTGACAAAATAAGATGATGGAAATTTTATCAATACTACTTTTGCTAAAGCACACGATATTGTGTAATTTTTCGATTTCCTTGAAGCTAAATTGTGATTTTTTTAATCTTGAATAGAGTCATCGTTGACTCATCTTGTTGCAACTAGTGTAATATCTGTTGGTATTGCTATGGCGCTTTAAAAAATCAACCAGAAATCATTGAGGCAAACAAGAAGCGAACTCTATGAATTTCATATCATAAAATCTCTTGTCAGGAGTTTCTTGGCTTTGTGCTTTTCTATAATGTTCTAGCTAAAATGCTGCAAGAGCGCGAGATGCGATTTTACTCCGCAAATGGTCAGGTGGTACTGGGCACTTGCGCACCTTCAGGTGGTACTGGGCATTTGCGCACCTTCAGACGGAGCATTGGTTGCAAAAAAATGCGCTTTGTTGGCAACAATGCTTCTTTGCACATAGTATAAACTAAGGGTGGGCAAACGTGTTCAATGGAAAAGATATTGGCAGATAACCAAAAGCAACAGCGAGCCGCAAAACCAGTTTGTAATATCAATACAGATACGGTACAGAATGCAAGTTTTACATTAAATGATGTAATCGTCAACATCAAGTTTTTGTTTGATTTTCTAGTCCCCGAAAATCTGAACAGTACACTGTAGCTGTGCGAATTAATTCTACCAAGTGTTCATTTTTCATTAGGGTTTCACGATGTTTTTCGTTTTACGAACTTCATTACAGAGAAAAAATTCACAGCAATACTGTTGTGCTATACACAGAAATGAGTTGCACACTGGTCTTTTAAATTCTGCGTATTTACTTGCCGGAACCTGTTGCCAGAAATCAGTCCCGTCGCCACGTGGGGGCTTTGATGGAATAAGCCGTCCCATACAAAGCTTCAAGCCTCCCCACATTGAAATATGAAACACTACAAATTAGCGGATTTTTTGTCAAATTTCAATATCAAGTCCCCCTTGTACGAACGCAAAGCCCCCCGCACAAACGTAAAGCTCCCCTATTGACGACTTTCTGGCGACGGTTCTGCCAGAAATTAAGTGTAGAATGGCATTGACTAAGATGCTGGAGGCAGAGTTTCTTGCATTTCGGCCAGTTTAATTTCTACAGCAGTCAAGTTTGTGACAAACGGTTGGTGAGCTGGACAGCCATCACCGACTACATTAATACTGAATGGATTTACAAGGAATGCAAAGCATGGTTTTAACACGTGGAAATGGTCAAATTTTGCTTGGAACTCCTCCAGTAGTCTTACAATTTATTTTAGTATATTTTCGCTTTGTGTTCTGCAATTGCCTTTTCTCGAAAAACATTCGTTCTCATTCTGACATTAGCAGATTGGCAGAATCCTTTTGACAATATATATCTTTGAAAAATTTTAATTGTCTTCCGGTAGCTTAGTAGCCTAACTTGCGATTTAGGTTCACTGTCGTTGTCATCAAATAACACTTGATCGCATTGCGTCAGCTGTAAAACAGTCGCAAACAAACTTTCGCGATCACTAACTTCACGAACTTGTGTCGACACATTGATAAATGAAACAAAAGTTAAATATGAGGTAGGCCTAACGACTCTCTATCAATTTGAGATATTGCTATTCATCTAGAAGAGCCATTGGTATGAACCTAAGGCACACAAAATATGTCGGTGAGTCGCAGTTCGCCCACCATTAGTATAAATGTACGTGGCTTGCCGCTATTAGCAATCGCTGTCTCGCGGCATTACCTGCCAAAATGTCTGCGTTCAATAGTTACCGTACATCAGTGGTGCCAAGTTGCTTTGCAAAAACAAGCAATTTGAAACAAAAGCCCAAAATAGGTAATTTAACCGAAAAACAAGCCCAACATGGGTTTGGCAAGAAAATTCAACAAAAGAAAAAATCAGCAGAAAAATTAAATATAAAAGCAGGATTCAAGTAACGTCACTCCACAAGTGAAAGAAGCAAGGAATCAATCACAAATTGTTAATAGGAAATCGATTTCACGTAACACTACGTATCGTCAGTCCTATCGTCTGCAAGCAATGCTAACAGGTGTGAAACGTAGAAAAGCCAACACAAGGTCAGAGAAAGTAAACAACCTTAAGACTGCAATGGAAAAACCGCGCAGACCCAACCGCGACAAATAAAACAAAACCAAAACTTCTTGCTAAACTACATGCAAAGCCTCAAAACTTAATGCATAAATGACAAAAACTTACTGCCTCAAAACTTGAGGCCTCAAAACTTAATGCATAAATGACAAAAACTTACTAAAGCTCAACGCCAGCTAACGATTAACACCAAAGAAAAAGTCGCAGGAATAAGACACATCAGAAGAAACAAGCCCAAAATGAGAAAATTTTCACAAAAACACGCCCAAATTGCCCTTAGCAGTAAATTGAAACTGCAAAAGTGCCATAAAATTTGAAAAAAAGCAATCTACAAAACACAAATTTGTAAAAAACAAGCAAATTTCAAATAAAACAAGCCCAAAAACAAGCAACACGCAAGTCTTCAAAAAACCCGCAACTTGACAAAAAACAAGCCCAAATTCGCGGGAAAACCGCAAAGTTGGCAACACTGCTGTACATGCAGCAAAACGCCTGTTACCGTAATTTGAAGTGCATCTCCGAGTATTTGTTGCCAGGTTATTGTTACGCAACCAAGGCCAAGAGTAGAACAATTCGCTCCCGAATTTCGCAACCTGCCTCTGTAGGCAAAGAAGTAAATTTAGTGAACTGCACGCTCATCATTGCATGTTTCCAGAACATTGAACCTGACGACTCTTGTGCAGTGTGAGTGACATATCGGCAAGCAAACTGTCATTGCAGGAATTAACCCAACTAATCAGAATCAAACTGCTGATTTCACGATTTCTAGAAATTTTTGCTTCTTAGATCCATTTTCCAGGGGGGGAGAAAATGCCCATTCCCCCCCTTGCGGACGCCCATGCTTGCGATATATCTCCTTCCTTGTTTGATTCCGTGCACATTTTCAAGTGTCGTAGGAATAATTAGGTAAACCAAAAGTCTACCGGAAAGTGTATGATGTACCCTTCCGTAGAAAATGAGAAGATGCAGTCTGACAACTGCTACATTACCCGTCTAGAATTAACCAGTCCAGCTTGCATCGTCCACGGTAGTCTATTGCACTGATGTAAATACATCAGCTGGAATATGACGCAATTGTGAGATTTCCCTGTCTTTGAAAGCGTTGAACCCTTCTACATTTGAGAGGTAAACTATTAATTTGGCTGTGCGTATATTTTTTAACGATTTCGTCGCTCAAGCCTTAGTCAATCTTGGTAGCAAACACAACATTTTGCATGGTCGTATGATACCTGCGTTTACATTAAAATAATTCCCACCTGGTGGGATGTAGTGAACATTAAAACACCAATGAAGGGATTGCATAAAAAAATCTTCACCAACAGCTTTTACCAAACGCAATATGGAACCGAGACGTTTTTTATTTTTTTAAATGGCTGTTGGCATGGGAAGAAATTCCTGTGGTTGTGGGAATGTAAGAAAAGAAGCTTACACTGCATTGTGGAACACGTAATACCGGCTCTTTTCTGTAGCAGATTATTGTTTGTCAGAGTTAGGATTAAATTACGTGCAAAGTGTCAGACAGATAGCCTGGAGGCACATTTTGGTCAATGCCGCCAACTTTCTGGTGGAAAGTACAATGTACTATTTCTTTATGACAAGTTTCTGAAAGTGAGAAAAAACGTCGCTTACTTTCTACTCTAAAGCTAAAACTGAAAGAAAAGGACATAACTTTGACAAATTTTGAGTTTCATTAGATTGAATTTCTTCGCGTAACAACACGATTCAACTGAGCAGCTAGTGTTCTAAGTGTTGCTATACGATGACGATTTTTTAAAGTTGAAAAGTATTTACCCATAATTACTTATATTGCTGGGTACATTTGCTGCTCTACAAACAAGCGGTTGAAGTGCATTTGCTGCAAGCGTCCAATGCTTTGCCATGTTGGTGATGTACACTACATTGAAGCTTCTTTTAATAAAAGCATTTCCTGGGTTTGTCTTGTATTTCCATCACCAGAAATGGTTCGCATCGCTTTGATGAGCTACTTGGTTTTTTTAAGATCTGTGAAAGTGACGAGTATCAGAAGTGTTCTTCCCAGCGGGATTTTCATGACTATCGCAATCGGTCTTGGAAGCAATCGGTCCGAATATGTCTTATTTTTTCAATGGGCACGTATAAACACAGCGAGGATCCAGGCAGGCGCGGACACAGGGGGGGTGCAGGGGATGCATCCCCCCAACCAGCCCGAAAGAGGTCTTGACATGACACTTGATTTCGTTGAAAATCATCGCCAAAATATTTTTGTACTGCACATTACTTAATCACTAAAAAACTAAAAATTAACTTATGATAACAATTAGTCAAAAACGTTTTTTCGTTTCATTAGATGAGCTGGCCTTGTTTGTGGGACCTGATATAAAATAGTCAATGATCGCATGGGCGTTAGCAGGGGTGCAAAACTAGCATTTCCCCCAATGGAAACTGGATTAAGAAGCAAATAATTCTGGAAAAATCTGAAGTCGGCATCGTAATTCCGATTGATTGATTGATTTAATTCTTGCAATGGCAGTTTATTTCCCCGTATGAAACACACACCGCACAAGAGTCAGGTTCACAGTTATAGTCTCATGCAGTGACGAGCTTCCTGTTGACACATATTTCCTCCTTTGCCTGCAGAGGCGGGTTGCGAAAGTCGCGAGTGGATTTTTGTACTGTTGGTCTTTATTGCGTAACAATAACATGGCAACAAATCTGCAAAGGTTCACTTCATACGACGGTAGCAGGCATTTCGCTGCATGAGACTGTTGAACGCACACATCTTGGCAGTTAATGCAGCGAGACAGTGACATGCTGAGAGCGGTAAGTCACCTACGTTTATACTTTGTGAAAAGAAGCAGGAGTGAATCTGAAGCAATGCTTCCATAAATTAGAACAATCCATCATTAATGCGAGTGTGACCAATGTGCCTGTGTCAAAACTACACTTGTGCAGGATTCTTTTCATGCAGTATAAAATTACGTGGCTTGTTAGAATACATCTATGCAGGCTTGTGGGAATACGCCTAAATCGTTAAGGTTTAGTTCTGACATCTGAGTGAATACTTACTGAGTGCAAATCTATATTTGCTGTGGTGAGTTTTCATAATTCATCTGGTCAATTTTCAAAACCTGCGTGGTGTTCTAATTGTAAGTTTGTCCGTAGTCGTGTCAACTTACAGGTCTCCTTAATTGTCCGGTTTGTGTTAGCAAGGTTTTATTGATCGCTTTGGATGAGATCCCAAACGTTTGCAGCTCTTGTTTCTAAGTGATGCTGACAAGTCTTGCTAGCAGATCCCGCAACCAGGCAGTTGCCCCCCGCAATTTTCAAAAACAAGTTCAGTTATTAGTTCAGTTGAATATATCAGCTGGGTGCAGCCATGGTTGCGAAGTAAATAAAGTCATAACTTGTGATTTCGTTGAATACCATGCCTATCCATTGCTTCTTTCTTTACAGATCATGGCAATGCTTACTTGAAAAGAAATGCCCTGCGTTGAAAATCTGCAGATAGCCTACTGTGTAAATTGTCGTAATGCTAATATACCTGGCTATTGCTGCGAACGAAGCGTATTTTTGTGATTGCTACCGTAACACGGGGAATTTTCTTTGTAGTGTAGAAACGATGAAGCGTTTTGTGAACGTCCGTTTGCATTGCATCTTCAGCAATGCTCCCTCTAAGGTGCGCAAATACACAGAACCACTAGAACTATTGCGCAGTGAAATCTCATTCTCGCGCACTTGCAACATTCCAAAGCAGGCAAACAAGAAGCTATTTGAATGAAATATGTATTTTGTTCGTATGTTGATGAGATTGTATATTTATTATATAATTCACAAAGTTTGTAATTCATTGAAAATAATCATGCTCACTAAAACAAATGTTTGCTCAGTATAAAATTGTGTTAGAGCGAACACTGATCGTCAGGAATTTGAAAATGATAAACAAAATGTCGACGTTGCCCCCCCTGAAAAAATTTCTGCGGAAGCCCATGAATGATCGTGCTTTCTCGCTTTCGTTTCTTCGTTACTTTCGTGCCATGGTGGGAAACGTATAGCTGACCAGAAGGGTGATCAGCGTTGACGGATATTTTTGCCGGATATTTTTGCAGTCATGAAATGCTCTGTCTCAGGAGACCGCTGATACTTTATGTTCATTGCAGTGACACATTGTAGCTTACAACTAGGAGTAAAGAGAGTGCGTGTAGAAGGTATGCACAGGGACGCCGGAGAATGGAGGCATGACAGGACGTTTCCATTTCTGCTCTTTCAAAAGAGGGCAACGGGGGCGAAGATGCCTTTTCATCATGTGTAGGAGCAGGCAAATTTTTGGGGTGCGAAGGATTTTCCTAATTTCCCCAAACTTGCCCGAAATGTTTTTGTGCAACTTTTGCCTGCAAATTTTCTCCCACAAAGATCATGAAGACCTCTTTTTGGTGTAAGCTCGAAAAAAAGGTCTTCATGTATTTTTATGCAAATCGTGGGCGCCATTTTTTGAAGTCAAACAACGTTAGGCGCTATTTTTAACCAGGTATTCAGGCTTTTGCCCAGGTTTTCAGCAAATCAAAACTTTTGGGGGTACGCTTGCGACCCTGCACTCCCACCTCCAACACCACTGCTTTTCATAACAGTATCATAGGTAATATCATGCTTTATCAAGATGCACTTGAAATAAATTTATTGTAGCTATTCCGGCACCCAGAAAATTCAGAATGATTTTTTCTATCATTTCTGTTATTATTTTTGAGGTCAACACTGTTGATAAACAGAAACAAACATAATTGGCAACGACTTGTCTTATACGTTTCCATTGCCCTCAACTGTTTTATTACTCTCCCTTCCCTACAGAACCGCCGCCAGAAAGTTGTCAATAGGGGAGCTTTACGTCTGTTCAGGGGGGTTTGACATTCTGAAATGTGATGAAAACTCCACCGATTTATAGTGCTTCATAATTCAGTTTGATGGGTCTTGGAGCTTGGTTTGAGGGAGTTAATCCCCCAAACGCCTCCCCCGTGGCGACGGGACTCCTTCCCTACCGCTGCTCCGGCGTCCCTGAATATGCATGTTGTGTCAACAAACTTCGGCAAAACGTTGGTTTGCAAACGTCAATATGACGTCATATTGTGACGTCACAAACAGCGTATATCCACTAACAATGGCCACCATACACTACTGCTCAATACTAGAATTTAGTAGGGGAGCATCCAATCAAGCAGTCGCCCCGGGCATCACCAGACCTC
>Ga0210059_1017218_pt1 | contig 10334 bp, 7 predicted proteins | sample Ectturendosymbi2_FD_188042 | JGI IMG/M metagenome (GOLD analysis project Ga0210059, IMG submission 188042) | Ecteinascidia turbinata endosymbiont from Florida, USA - Sample 2 (SPAdes) (version 2) | ecosystem: Host-associated > Tunicates > Ascidians > Unclassified | place: Key West, Florida...
GGTGAATGTTGTTTCTTGCCGAGTCAGTCTCTAGCCTGTGAAATATTTTTTCATAGTAAAAATACACTCCAGTGATTAAACTGTCCTCTCGCAGCTAACTGTAGGTACAGTTGAGTAAGTACATTCACGACTACCGGAAAAAGCAAGCGAAAACGTAATTTTTACAAAATATGACGTCATGAAATACGTCATAGGGGCCCTACAGTGAAAATTGCCCCGGGCCCTCCTACCCTTTAATCCGGCTCTGGTCAGAGCAGTTCAATTTGTACAACGGCTCCACAGCCATGTTTGGGGCAACATCGGCACTAAGCTTTCTTATTGTTTATTGTTTCATATGACTCAGCCAACAAGCAGAAGCATCATAAAAGCCATCGCATGCAGTTACTAGAGATTTCATCTCTGCGGCCCAATTTAAACCTCTTGCAGCCATTTTCTTACCATCTGAGAAGGATATTTCAAATACTTTGAAAGGGAATCAGATGATACTTACCAAACATTCACACTTTGACGTCCGGGTTAATTCAAGCGGTTCGCAAAAAAAGAGCTGGATTGTACACAGTGTTGAACATGATCCGGTTTCCGGTGTCAAGCGAAATTTCTGACTTGCGAAATTTCTGACTTCACGCCATGTGCGCATGCACACACTAATGTTATTCATATCAAATACGCTGAGAAAAATGATGATTAGGGCTTAGAGATTCGTGTTTAGGTAAGTGGGTCAGGTTAGGGTTAGGACGAGAAAAAGATAGTTGGGGTCTAAGACTAAGTCCAAAAATTTTCAATCGTTAAAGTTATTCCCGTACTTAGCTTGTTGTGGGTACCAGACATCTAACCAAAAAGTTTTAATTTACACAACACACATCAAAAAAGAAAAAGCCAAACTTAATTCCTTCATTGTGACAAGCAAAATCACTGAAAAACAATAACAGGTCAGAAATTTCGCTTAACACCGGATCGCGATCCAACCGGATTCTGCAATTCAGAACCGGAACCGGATCGGACTGGATTTCGAAAAAAACAACCGGACTGCATGTCCGGTTGTTTAAAACCTACTGCATGGATCTGATGGAAACTTTCCTGAGGCGGGCATGCAAATCTAAGTTAAATGATCAAGAGAGAGATGAAGCACTACCATCGTCACCTTAAGGCCTTACATCCTATTTCTCTTCCCCCCTTTGTAGGTTGGCCAATTCCTGTTAGCCTATTTTTACCCTGCAACTTGTCTTCAACATATCTTTCGATTCTCTCTAGAGAGCCTGGTCTCTTAAACTGGAGGGAGTGGAAGATTCGCAAGGGGGTGCGAATATGGCACTGACATATTGTTGAAATTATTAAATGCATGGTTTTTATCATTTCACTACTAACGTCATAATTAGGGCAACCAAAAGTCAATATAAGTCAAATTTTTTCTGCCTTTTCTAAAGTTTATGAAACGTCCACAAACCAAATTTCAGGCTCATACCATGAGGGAATCCCAAGTTATTAGGTCAAAATTTATTGTTAGGTCAAACTTTTCTTGCAACACAGTTTTTTTCTCTTCATGGACATTTTATTGAAACGACAACAGATACTAATATGCTTTTGCAAGTAAAGTTAATTATGTAATAATAGTGGGTTTGTTGCGATTTCCGACTTAATAATGTTGTTTTGCCCACTACTGGACGGTTTAATACTATGTAGGATAGGCGTGGTAGGCGAGAAATGTGGTCTTGCAGTACTTGGTAAATGGTCAATCCATTATGCATATAGTGTTTCAGCTTTATGATGTTCTCAGATTTGACTCTATAGTTATTAATGTACTTATCAATATATCATCCCCAAAGTTAAACAACCAAGTGTTTTCAAATTTCGAAGCTTAGAGCGCATGAATATGGTTCAGGGTTAACCTCGATACCTAAGGCTGAATTATTTTGCAGTTGCTAAGGCAGAAAATTTATAGGTCAACACGAACTCAAAATTTGTAAATTATAAAGTCAAAATTTTAAGTTTTCAGGTCAAAAAATTGGTTGCCCTAGTCATAATATCAAAACAAAGCGGACAGTATAGTCAACAAAACCTGGACCACTTAAACTTGCTTGCTCAAAGTTGGATTTACAGTAAAGTACGCTTTAATATTACGATGGTCTCTTGTGTGCTTGGTTTCATTTTTAGTGGCAAATTTTGTCACAGGTCTATATCATGTGTGACGAAGGATTCTTCCTTTTCAATTGTTGGAAAAAAGATAAAAAATAATGAGCAAATTTTTAGAACATTGTTTGGAGCTGTTAAAACACTTTCGGCGCTATGTACGATTCGTTGAAAACGTAGTTTTTTAGAAGAGCGCCAGCGTTCTTTCCGAAGCGAACTTCACTTTTTTCTCTCCAAAAGTGCCACGCAAAACTCTGTGCCCTTGCACGTACGTTTAATGCCTTGTTGTAGTTGCGCAACGTGATAAGAGACTTGTTCAGCTTTCTTCTCTTTCTCACTTGAGGTAAAGTTTTTGGCGTAATCCTTTGCACGTGGTAAAGGTCTGGGCAGGTAGTTTTGAAGTGCCTGTATATTTAACATTCCTCAATACCAGAATGTGGTAGGGAGGCACAACATCAAGTATTTGGCCCGGGGATGGCCAGACCTCTGGACGCCCCTGCATAGACCCCAATATGTCTTCAGAAATTTCATAGCAGTCGTTGCGCGTTCTGACACAGAACAAGTGCTCTTTTTTGAAAGGGTCTGACGATTCGTCAGCAACGATTGCGCAGAAATCTTTTTCCAGAACAAATCCCTTCGAGCTATTAAAACAAGCATCTGCATTTGTTCTTATAAAGTGTCATGTGCAGTCACGAATCCTTTTTCTTGGAGCAGCAGCTTCAGACCTTTGTCACTGATTGCTTTGTCTAGGTCAAATTGGTACTGTCCACGGCTGGAGAAAGCATATTTTTGGTAACGGTTTTACGCTGGATTCCGCGATGCTTTTTCAGCGTCTGTGTTAGTCCGTGTGTTGTTTCGAGACAGTGTTGTGATGTTTGATTCTAAACCAGTATCACCTCTGACAGCCATACCTTGTCGCTGTCTTTAGCACTTGCGAATGAGAAACTAGCCCTGTCTTCGCAGCTGCTGCTAATAAGTTGTAGTGAGCTGGTAGAAGTTGCAAGAATTCCCCTTGCAGCATTGCTTTCGGTACCTTTTTTTCAGTTATCAAAACCTTCTCCGTATTTGGAACTAAATGTTTCCTTCTGAATATTACTGTTAGCTGTGCACGATGCGCAAAATACTTTCTTTTTTGTGCTCTACCATTCTCATTCCGAATTTTCTTAATGTGCGAATAGCTGCAACAAACTTGTCAATCTTGATTGGTGTAACTAGAGGTTCAAGCCAGGGGAGAAGACTTAGCTGAAAGGGGTCCACCAGTCAGCATTCAGGAAGAACTTGAGAAATGATGGTGAATCCAGATGTGGATGGCTATACTAAAACCTTACACCACCCGAAAACGCAAAAAACAACCTACCGAAAACCAAACGAATACTAAAATCAAAAATTAAGCCAAGGGCGCGATTCGCCCCTCTGCCCCCATCAGATACGCCACTGACGATATTACCTATAATACTGTTTATGAAAAGGAACTTCCGCCCCGTTTGCTCCCCTGCCTTTTTGAAAGGGCCCCCGCTCTCCGGCGTCCCTGGGCGTGGATCGTGTAGTACACCGCTGTTTACATAACAAACTACTCAAAAACTTTCGAGGTGGTAAGTACGCGGTGGATGGGTGAGCAAAAATATTGAATGGCAAGAAGTATCAAAATGAGGTAAATGCTTTATTAACACCGGTATAAATACAACTCTCAAAAATACATATTTTACCGATTCTCCTAACCGACCGACGATCAGGCGGAGAAGGAAACGGCAACATGACGTCAGATGTGCACCTAAGCGGCAGACATCGCGACAGCACAGAACTACCGTATTTCGATAATGGCGCACGATACGGCCAGCGGAAGAAGAGGCAAGAAAACTGAGCGTGAACTGTCCTCGACGGAAATCGACCAAAACTGATGCGCAACAACACCTCAACCGATACGTCACAGCGCGCGCGAACCAGCGGAGTACTGACGGGAATGCCATGCGATCTGCTCGTGGCGTCGAGTGACAAGGCTGGAAATCATCCACAGCTCGATGAGACAACGTGGTTATAGCAAGAGCTGAGAGAAGCGAGGACTTTTTTAACCAAAACCGAGGTGGTAACCACGGGAAGCGGAACAACAGGCGTCGAATGAGGAGGCACGCCGCGTGTGACGTAAGGCGTTGCGCGTCGAGGTTTATTTCGGAAACAGGCCACTTTGGTGCAGTCCCCGGCAGTAACGGGCGCCGGAAATTTTCGAGGGGGGGGGACAAAAGTGTTGAAACTTCATTTTTACCCACTCGAAACCAAGAAAACCTTTTTTTGTTAAAAATTTAATAGGAAAATGTCAAATTTCAAAATCCAGGGGTCCAAAGCCCCCTCCCTTCATACGCCCATAGCCGCAGAACTAAGCTAATTTTCGATCTGGTGGTAAGCATCGGTGGGTAATTTCTACCTAGTGAAACGATTCACCTATTATATGCTTTACGTGCTTCAATTTTGTCCCGGCAGGGCGCGAGTCACTCAGAAAATTTGGTTGCAATTTTACCGAGTTAGCATTAACAAAAATAAAAGAGAACAGCAGCATTACAAGGAGAGCTTCTGTAAACGTCTGCTGCGTCTGTATATGCAATAGCTTTTTCATGACAGTCGATCAGCTGACTGCGTTACGAGCACATAAACACCTGTTGTCTGTTTCAGTTTGCTGAACAGCTAAGTACGCATTCCTGAGACAGGTTAAAAGAAAACCAGATTTTAATCTGCCCATGATTCGTTTTGTTTTGAAGGAGGTGCAAGAAGTTTATTTCTAGCTTGTGGCTAAAATTCTTTTGACAAACGTTTTCAAACAGGATCACTGCTGTTCGTCTGCGAAAATCGGGAGTGAAATACAGTGCGGAATACAATTGCGTTCGTTAGACGCGGACGAAAACACTAAATAGATCATTTACAGTCATCACCGCATGCGACATCCTCACAGTAGAGAAACTCCACTGAAGCTCTGACAAGAAGATGGCAATTTTAAAACGGTTTACAAACCAATGAAACGAAATGGCAACTGCTGGTTTTGCGTCGAAGATCAATCAGCTAGCGCCCTTGCATTGTTCAAACATCCGAATAATTGACGACATCAACGGCAGCTCTCTCTCAGCTTTCGAAACTTCCATTTCGAGTTTCTCCATGCCGGTGAATCCCCGACACTGCTCCTGGCATCAACGGGTGCGCACGCGCAGTGGTTGAAGTCACGCACCACTGCGCACGACTTGGTGCGAAGGGCTGTCTCGTCACTTTTGTAAGTTTCTTTGAAAAAAGTCTCGTTTTTAAAAATAGCAGTACATCTATTCCTGCCTCCTGCACTCGCAGCGAAAAAGCCCTTGCGGTATGCTAGATGACGTCAGTGAAAATCGGCGAAACAACGGATAACGAAAACCACCTGCTCACTTTGAATGACCACGGAGCGCTATTCAAACACTCATGAAAACCGTGCTCAGACATGACAAAATACACCCACAACACAACTCAAAATTTCCACAGTTTGTGTAAAGTAGGTGACATTAGGTTTGGTCCGGGTGCAAACTTAACTCTTATGGGGTAAGAAAGGAGTTTTTCTTTCAATGGAGTTTAAAGCAACTTGTGGCGAAGTCTCTACAACTCTTTTATTAAATTTTGACGCTTCGTAACGTGTTCGCTACATCAGAGACCAACCAGTGTTAACCTGAACTGAGTTTTTTAAATAAACGCAAACTACTTCAACAATGCGTTAGTTGCGAGAAAAAGAGTAGAAGTTCTTCAAGGTCTGATGTTTTTTACCCCGACCTTGAGACAACTCAACTTGATACATTCATGGTTCCTACGCAATTTTCAACATATATTTCAAACTTTTTCCATACTCTTTCCAGACTTAACTTTTCTGAATGACTTGCCATTACTCAGGTCAAACGCAGGCACTATAAATACAGTAGTTAACACGATGAAAGTATATTATCAACCTTATCAAAATTATCAGAACAAAAGTTATCAGAATGCATATCAAATAGAAGATGCAGTCCGGAAAATTATTGCCTTTTTCATACTAAAAGACCAAAAACATTTTTTCCAGACTTTTCCAGGCTGGAAAAGTGACCAAACTTTTTTGCATAATTTTCCAAACTCTGTAGGAACACGGTAAATTATATCTGAGTCAATGACATACACATACGAGACTAATTTGCAAGACTTTTAGGTTTATCACAAAGCTGCTAACCTTCGTTTGGATCGGACAACTAAAACAGCCGTGGGTCTTCGTAACCAACAGGCTAGGCCGACGCAACCAGCTGATATTTTTGGGGGTAAATGATTGTAACTTGTTGTTGTACCTCACAACTAAACATGTTTTTGAAAATGTCTAGGGTGGGCAATTTCCAGGCTGCCCAACCCCTGGTTGCGGTCCTGGACGCCGGCAAAAGCTGCTGCAACCAGCTTTTAACGATTTCGATGACAACGCCACGACTTGGCCAGACACTTCCGCACAGCTGACAAGTCCATGTTGCTTATGACGACTAATTACTATTTGTCGTCTTTCTTACCTGTATTTGTCTTTAAGCATGACTTGATTCCTGGAGTTGAACTTGTAATTAGCAAGGATCATCGCCCAGCTGCCTTCGCCGAACCGTTTCACGCCCTGAAGAAGGTTGTCCACCTCCCACTTCTTCCACGGCTGCGAACACAGACAGAAGAAAACCAACTTGCGCAGTTGTTCCCAAACGCGAAAGCCCCGCGCAACACCACTTTATCGCTTTTTCAGCCGCATCGGCGTACACGTAATGCTAAAATGAACAGGAAGGCAAGGTCGTTAGTTCGTGGCAGGTTGTTCTCAATGGCGACGCGAGACTCGACGTCGACGGCACATAACTATATCACGCGCGTCTTAAGCGCAACGTTACAAGAACAGACGGTGCTTTGATTCAAAGCCTTCCTTATTCCAGTGTTGACAATGAGTAAACGGCGCTTACAATTTTCTTGTGCGTTCTCTCGCGCTTTGCCGGTATGGTGCCGAAGACTTCGGCCGCCTTTTTTCGTGACGTGACTGTGGAACCAGGAAACGGGTCGTCCCAGTTTAGTTCTTCTCCTTCCGCGTCCCACAAGCGGCGTCTCTTCCTGCCTGTCGAAGAAGTGACTGTTGTTTTCCACAAACTGTCTCAACAAGCGAGTGCTGTAGGAGGCCGGGATGCATGGAGTACAAGCGCACCCACAAAAGTTTGTGATTTGTTGAAAATCTGGACAAAATCCCTGAAAATCTGGGCAAAATCCCTAAAAAAACTGGCAAAAATGGCGCCCAACGTTTGAAGAAGACCTTTTTTGGAGATCACATTAAAAAATGTCTTCATGATCTTTGGAGAAAAAAATTTGTAGGCAAAAGTCGCACAAAACTTTTCGTGCAAGTTTGTGGAAATTCGGGCAAAAATCCTTCGCACCTCCAAAACTTTGCCAGCTCCTACACCTACGCAACAAGCAAATCGATTGAAATTCAGGAAGTGTCTATGTTTCGCGAAATTTAAACCTTTTTTTTCAAAAGATAAGATAAATTATACTCAGCGCGTCAGAAAGAATCGCCAGCAAGACAGCGGTCACCCAAAATATACACACAAATAATTATGCCAGGCCCAAAGCATTGTAACCCACATATCGAAATAAAAAAAATCTTGGAACAATTTCATACGATGCAATCTGCTTTTCCGATGAGGCGAGCTCTGCGCAGATGCGGAGATTTCGCGACCGCCGGATGCCGTGACAGTGTCGTCAGCAGCTGGGGAGGAGACAGTGGAGTCGGTGGGTGGCAGGTCCGGTTCCACGCTGTCGCACTCACGCTCGCCGGCTTCTCGAGCATCGGCGGCGAGATGCGAGCGGTCGGATTCGTCAACGGCCAAATCCTCCTGGGCCTGGTCGGGTATTTCGTGAGTGGCGCTGTAAGTTGCTGCGCAAACGGCTTCAACTTCTGTTCCTCCGTCGACCGTTACAGACTGACCGGTACTGGCGGCTGTTGCTTCAGTCTGGACTTCCTCATCGTTTTTTTCGCGGGAAACGTTTAGTTCGTCTTCTTGAACAGCTGCTTGAGAGCCGAGCGCGGCTTCCTCGTTCTCTTCGTCATCACCGTCCACCGCGTCATCATCGGATGAGATCACGAACGTTGTGACGAGACTGTGCTTCTGCAAAACGAGCGACACATGGAAAAAAACGGAGAAGCGCGACGTTTGTCAGTTATTCACAGCAGCAAAATAATCTCAGTTAAATTTTATCCTCAAAGTAATTTACCGCCAAGGCCGAATAATCTGGAGGACTGAATAAAGCTCAAACAGAAAGGCTACATATCTAAGAGCGCTCCACTTTTGACGATAATACGGTACGTGTTTTCCTTTCGAATAAACCACTCGCCGAATCAAAAGCATATCGCTGCTTAACCGGTCGGAGCGCTGGCCCTGTATTAGCACTTAATCGAAGCGCAGGTCATTTTTTACGTATTACTTTATTTTGCTTGCCAAGTGTAGCTGTTGTTTCGCAAACGGCTCACACACGTCTGCTGCGAGTCTACTTCCTGCTAGGTTGTGAGCGAAACAGCAGACACTAATCCGACGAGGTACTTCCACCTGAGCAGCGCCCGTGCATAAAGTCAGAGTTAACGGCTGCGATCAGTGACGTCATCTTTCGTGCAGGCCTTGACAGCTCATTAGTGTTTTCAAACGCGCTGCGGATTTGGGCACTCGGTAAAAGCAAATGAGGGACTACATCGATAAGAACGGTCGTTTGCAGAAGTTCAAAAGGGCAACAGCGACAGTCGTGAGGATCATCAACTATGAGGAATGGCGTCAACGCAGCGTGTTTGTGGTTGTGGGCATTGTGCAAGCGATGCTGCGGAGAAGAAATGCGAGTGGGCATACATGTTGATCAACGATTCCCATTCAGAATGGTTGCGCAGCAGTTAGCGCGACGCAAATCAGGAAGAAAACCTCACCTGAACTTTCGCGGGCGTTGACTCGTTTCGAGGAGGATGATTTGTCTTTCCTGCGAGGCCGTTCATTTTGGGTGAGTTTTCTGCGCAGACATGTCATACAATCTACAGAAAATAATATTCCCGAAAGCAACGAGAGTCTTGTGAGCACTAACCTGCGCGTGTGGGTCCATCCGTTTTCGCAAGTGAGTTGGATGACCTGTACAAACACAGGAACATTATCCATTTCATAGGCATAGCGTGTGGAGAGCCACACTGACAGCACTGCTGCGTCAACAAACTTCTAACGAGTTTCTGATGCTAGATGGCCTAAGGTTGACAACTCTTGCAGTCAAGCTGGTAAGGTCGATGATGCAAGCTGTTCTGAGTGCGGCCAAGAGTCCAACCAACACTACAAAATGACGGGTTCTACTGTTTTGCTCAATTTCAGCATTTTAGATTGTGGTGATGATGATGAAAATTTCAACTAAATGACTCGTAAAGGATATTTCTCAGTTCTCAAATAACGACTATGACCGAAAAACATGCAGAAAAACGCAATCGACTAGCGATTGAAACCAGCATTCACAAAAAAATAGTCAATTTAACGTTTTTGGATTTGTCGTCCAACAATACGAGAAACGAAACGGTGGCTATGTTCAAATAACAAAACATATTGGCATAAATAAAAACCTAAACAGAAAAGGCATACGAAGAGACAAACCTTCGAATTATCACTAAAAAAACTTGGTCTGCTCTGGATCTACTGAAGATGGTCACGCAAACTCAGCGTCTGCTGATTTTTTGCGGAAAAAATCAGCCGCAAACAAAAGTCTTGGCAAATTGACGCAGCATCACGAAGTGGTTTTCATTCCGTAACAGCAGTCAATTACTTGCTATTGGAGTTTTAAAAGCTTCAACAAGGCAACTGACAACGCCCAAAACTTACCTAGGACTTCGTCGGGGCAGGAACACCTTCGGTACACCTGCATCACAACGCCGATCATGAAACAGCACACTAAACCCGCAGAGACAGAAAGCTGATCGCTCCGAAACTGTATCGGATTGTTTGCAGTAATGGAGGCGCGCAAACCACAGTTATTTAAAATGCGTTAACTGCCAGTTCATGGGTAGTTTGGAAACTATTTTAAGCTCTAAATGCATACGTAAGTGTATTGCAATAGAAATCTGGTCAAAAATTCCTCCGGAGATAAAAAATAAAACGTGTTTGGCACTTTTTCTGGCAGAGTATAAGAAATATGTACTACTCAGCTACTAGAAC
>Ga0210059_1017219_pt1 | contig 10332 bp, 6 predicted proteins | sample Ectturendosymbi2_FD_188042 | JGI IMG/M metagenome (GOLD analysis project Ga0210059, IMG submission 188042) | Ecteinascidia turbinata endosymbiont from Florida, USA - Sample 2 (SPAdes) (version 2) | ecosystem: Host-associated > Tunicates > Ascidians > Unclassified | place: Key West, Florida...
TTGCAGTACAATGTTGGTGAAAAACTAAGAAAATAAACATCAATATCCTGATCGCTAAGGGGGGTGCTTGAGCACCTTCAGCACCCCCCCTGGCTGCGCCTTTGGCGGGAACTCAGTTGTCAGAGCAGAAAAAAAACACGTCCTATCAGCTCGACGTCCAAACACGAGTATATTGTTAAGCCACAATTAACAGCATGCCCGATTTTGGCTGGCTCATTGCATTTCGGTGTCTGTGTGACGTCACAATCGCTCCAAGGATTGCGTCAACAGTAGCAAATACATAGTGGTGTGTTTAAGGCTGGGGGGCCCGAGGCAAGACTGAAAAAGGGGGCCTTTGATGACGTCATCGTACTCGCCAACCGTGATAAACACTTTTTGATCAAGCCTAAGATACAGCCACCGAAGGATACGTTCCGAGACTAAGGTATGACTGATATAGCAGAACAATGACATCATAACGCATGATTAGCAACTACACGGCTTTTAATTATTCGCACAACGTTCACGAACCGTGACGAGTAGTCCACAACTACTGCTCATCACGGGTCGGTGAAGTACAATAAAGCAGTAGATGAGATGGGGACTTTGTGAAGTCCTGCGCACGTGCAGCAGGTAAGTTCCGCATAATGTCATAAGCTGGTATTAGTTACAGTATATGCAGTGGTGGCATTCAGAAGTGTTAAGAACAGATTCTCTCAAAAAACAATTTTGATGTATAGTATGGATGACATGAGCTGGAAGCCATTCATAGGCTATATTTCTGGGGATGTTTCCGGAGCATGGCCCAGGAAAATTTTGTAAAGTTGCACTCAAATATATTGATTCTAGTGCTTACTGAACCACCTTCAGGATAGTGCATTTTTATTTATTAAATTTCTGATATAGTAAAAAAAAGAAGTGTTGTAGCCTACATTTTTATTCATAATCATTCGTTTCATTCAGACTCATGGTCCACATAACAAGGGTAACTATTCAAAAATAGCTACCGGTAATTGCACAAAAATGGAAACTCATCTGAATATTTTTATTGACATGAAAAATCCGTTACAATTGTGCTTATTGGTTTCACCAAGCATCATTAAAAACTATCAATGCAATTCCGAATTAAGTTTATATATTTATATTGGTGTCGAATGCTGTCATTCTAGCAAAGAAAGTATCTATGGTTTCCAATAAACTTAACGTTTTTAACACCTTCGGCGCTGATTGACGCATATATGCGTCATACGTTCAAATGCACAAGGTGCGGAATGACGCATATATGCGTTATGCAATCAAATACGCCAGGTACGGATTGACGTATATAAACGCCAAGCCGATAACTTTTCGCGTACTTGTTTGTTTGCAACGAAATGTTCCACAAATGTTCTTCATATCAAGACACGCTAATCCTGAAAATTTCATACAAATTGACCAAAAACGTTTTCAGTTATGAAGTTTGGTAGCAAACCATCTTGTTAGGCCTAGGCTACAAGACTTTTTCAAACAAGTTAGGTGCGAACAGTTGTTTGGTAACACACAATGACATTTTTTGTACTCATTCGTTTGCAATGGAAATTTACAACAATGTTCTCCATACCTACCCGCATAACCTTTGAAAAGTTCAAGTAATATCAGCAAGAACGTTTTCAGTTATGCAGTTTGGTAGCCAGCAACAGTTTGCTAGGCCTAGGCTACAACACCTTTTGCAAAACACTTAGGTCTTGACAGTTGTTGCGTGTATAAGGATAACTTTTTTTAGTTGTACTAGTGCACAGAAAACTTCCACATATAACATTCATGCCTATTCTCATCATCTCTGAAAATTTGAAGTAATTCTAACGAAAAACTTCAGAGTGGGGTACTTTCGTTTCGTAAATACAGACGCGCGTAGGCTACTAAACTTTATCCTATACAGCAGGGTTGAGCAGCTGTTGTGTGAAGCACCATAACTTTCTTGAAACTAACGTTTGTGCAGCCAAAATTTACAAGAATTATCTTCAGATTGTTACGCATTTTGCCTGAAAATTTGAATATAATGCATCAAGAACTTTGTGAGTTAACATTTGTTGAATCGAGCAACAGGACTCTGTTCCGGCGCATCAGAACAATTGTTTGTGCGCATGGCTGGCAACGCGCTAATTTGGGTTCAGTAGTTGTTGAGTAGGGCGCAATTACTTTTAACATGCTTGTTCTTTTGCAACCAAATTTCAGACGAATCTTCCCTTTGTGAAAATACATCTAACCTAAAAATTTGAGGTCAATCGGGCGAGTACTTTTTGCGTTATTCAATTTTGAGTATAGCTGTTGGATGAAAACAACCTAAAAACCGTCCCGCGCCTGCTAAATAATCGCGTGGAATTCACATCGCACCGAAGGTGTTAAATGCATCAGAAACAAAAGTTTGCTTAATTTTTTTCAAAGGTTTCCTTACTAGATTTTTCTAACAGAACTTGTTCTTAACACTTTTGAATGCCCCCACCGCATATACTGTAACTAACTCTAACTGCTGTACATTAAATGCAACCTAACCACAACAAATGAGATGCAGTGGTTAACAACGGAGTTTTCCGCCACATGATGTACTAGCCCAGTGCTTTTCAACCTTTAGAAAGACTGTTCGCACTCTTTTGTTCAACGAAAATTTCATTCGCACAACGAAACTTTCATTGTGCGCACGCCGCTATCAGCGGCTTAAGCAAAAGATTTTCATGGGGGAGGGTTTCGTTCAGTGGCATATGAAGATCATTCTATTTCGTGTCCCTTGTTTGTGACGCCACAATTGGACGTCATATTCATGTTTCCAAACCAATGTTTTGGCAAAGTTTGTTGGCACAATGCATATTCTTCTACACGCACTCTCCGTGTTTCATGTGTCATTAAACTTAATATAAAATATCAGCGCACCCAGTTAGGATATCGGAGGAAAATAAACTCAACGCTATGACACAGCAGTTCAAAACAGCAAAATATCAGGCTGCATGTTAAAACACGGGAATAAAAGACACTCATCACTACGTCAGAGCAATTTACAACTACAAAATCAGGCTGCGCTAATGTCTCTTCGAATACGAGCACTGGAGCATAGAAAGTGTGCGGCTGGATTGGCTTGCACACACTTCGGTTTGCAAGATCGAATCTTGCTAAACTACACAAGAATTGAGAATGCGCATACAGTACGCAAGAAAACTGTCGTTTTTTGCTACAGATAGAAGTCCAGAAAACTTCTACAGTAGTTTTTCTTTCTCACTGTCGAGACATTATCAAATGCCTGATTGCTTCTTTGTTATCAACTGCTGTCTTTGAGCTCGTGCAACAGTTCTGTCATGCTACAGAAACTGGTATTGTAGCCAATGCAGTCAGTGCATGCGCTGATCAGCAATAGCCAACAAAATAAAGTTGTTTTGAGTGACCTATAGCGGAACACAATCTTTAAACATGCATAGTGGACGAAAAGTCTGTAAAAAGGGGTGAGATGGTTCCTGAATGCAGACGATAACCCAGATTTTCACCAAAACCAAATTATTTCTTTTTGGTCTATTACAATGTTCCTTGACATTTGCATGCAATTTCATTGCGTGTTATTTGCATTAAGTAGACAAATTAACAAGCAAAAGTGTGCGAAAACAATTGATTTCCTTTGCGCAGGTAATGAAATTTTTGTAACTTACAAACTCTTGTTTCATTTGGGTAAGATTGGACTCCTTGTGCTGGACAAAAGTTGAACAAGTAGCAGACTGGACAAAAGTTAAGCAGTAGACTATACTATTTTTTTCCCACAAATTTTCATGAATGTGTGCAGCTCATTTTATTAGTCAAACGAAGACATCAAAATTACGCTACAACCAACTAATAATAGTTAACTGCAGGCTAGGTTAGAGCGCTCAGTGACAGCGTAAATCCCATAACAGCAAACTTAACCGTAAAAAGTAGCCTTCATGTCAGGTAGACTAAAAATGAAGTGCGCTAGATTAGCTGTAGGCTATGCTAAAGATGGCTACTGAATACTGATTAGCATCAATTTCCCAGCAACAATTTTAAGACAAAAGTTCAGCTCAGCACGAAATCAAGTGCTTTTCTTTGACCCATATTCTGCTGTCTCTAATAAATTTTTTTCAACCTACTGTACAGTATTTCTAAAATTGCGTTACCGCGATATAGTCGTGTTTTGTACAAAAAAAAACGAAAGGATGAGCAGAAATCGGTCATTGACTCGATGCAAACTATAAACCTCACCATTCCCGCTGTGACGTGGAAAAACATTGCCTGATCATTTTCTATGCCCCTGTGGTGCAATAAACACCTTCCAGGGAAAAGTACCATTTATTGCTTCGAGCTTTTTGGGATGTTTATCTCTACGAATACTTTGTGGCGTAGCTATCCCACAAAAGTGGGCAGGGAAATCTTTTGACTTTAACATCTTGAGAGCAACAGTATTTGCTTTCGACACCGCCTCTCAAACCACAAACAGACAAGAAACGCAAGAAATTTCGGGGAAATAGCCCACTTGCCTACGTCTATGCGCGTACCCCAACCGTTTTTTCGGGTAGGGAGAGTTGTGCTTGTTTTCGAAATAAGTACCTTTTTTCGATCTTCAACATATTTTCTGTGGTCAAATAGCTTTGATTAACAATAGCATTTAATTTTTAATAGTTTGTGATTGATAGTTTGCCACTGATTGGCGGGTATTTTTGTAAACAAATTTCGCCATTTTGGTTAGACAATCATGATGTGTAACAAAAGTCAGAAACATTTCTTAAAATAAACAATTTTTCAAGTCCGAGCGTCACAAACTTCTATTTCATGAACATATGCAATTTTCGAACACAATGCGGCATGGGTCTTGCACAGACTGCCAACAAATGTTACTGGCAGCATTTCGTTTTTTTCGTATATTTTTTGTGTCGCTTTTATGCCTTCCCCACGCATTTTGCGGCGTGGACCAGTGCTTGTTTTGCTAATAATAATTTTTTTCGACAATCAGCAAGTTGCTTTTTAAGGTTAGATAAGTTTGAGAATATTGTCTGAATAGTTGTGAAGGTCGCTTCTGCTCCGGAAACGTCCCAGTAAGCACGGTTGATGGTGAGAATGCGATTTGACCAAAATGTCTATGGTTAACGGTTATTAACAGTGTCGGTTAAAAAAGTTACTTGAGCAGTTGGGTTTTCACCGCTATGCAGTTGATATAAATCCGGATGAATTTGTCCTTGAGCCCCCCTAAAAATACCCTGGATCCGCATATGACGTCCCCAGACCTCCCTGGTACCGTGTCGCCCTTTCGGCCCTTGCTCTTTCACATCAAACGATTTCTAACATTAGACTTGATGCCCTGCTCAAAAATTTCTGCGCAACCTACGGAGTGGGGCCCCGCAAAAGTGCTTCCAATCGGGCCCCGCACTTGCTAAGGCCGGCCCTGCTCACAACCTCTGGTGTGACTTGCTTTATGATCGCAACAACGCCATTTCGAATGCGGCCCGTAGCCCTTGCACCGCCTATGGACACAGTTTTGCATTTCAACCACCTCACATGGTTTTCTGAAAAGTTATCGGCCAATTTTGCAAAGATACTGGCTGCAGTTTAACTGTTGAGGGGCATCGACTCGATAACCTCCCGGTTCCTTCAACGCCCTGGCGTCCTTGCACTAATTTGTGTTTTTTCTTGCTGAATATTAATTATCGCCAAATAAAATTAACTCAACTCAGCAGTGGTGTCTGTGCCAGTAGAAGATAAAACAGATAGCTCGTGGCTCAGCACACAGATTGAATAGCTGCGCTGGTCTTGTGCAACTGGAGGAGCAACAAAAATTTTGATATCAGCCCAGCTTTGCCTTGCGGTTGCATATCTTTTGCTTCCATCATTACGCAACAATGCAACAAGCTGATAGAAAGTTTCGTAGTACCTGCCAGTAACTTCTAATACATTTTTCTGTTGAGATGTTCAAACTATCACAATATGAGCGCAGTGTGTGCCAACTTTACTTTTCGTTGTGCGCGGTACCATGTTCTACAAAAAAAGCAATAAGGTGATTAATAAAGAGAGGATTGTAAAATACGTTTACAACAACACAACAGGGTTTTCTCGTCCGCACCGTGTTTGTCATCCGCACCGCAACGTTTCCTCATCCACACTAGTGCGTACCGTCGCACAGGCTGAAAAGCACTGTACTAGGCTAAATAAAGTGGGAACGCACTCTATTGGATTGCAACTGAGTTGCTGAAAATCATGCATCTACTTATTGTGCTAAATCAGGGGTGTAGAACCTTTTGCTATTGCCGGCCGCATTACTTTTATTTATATGAAGTACGGCCGCCAATGAGTTCGAGTTATATTTATGAGATATGTTGAATTACAGAATAGGTTACTGTCAAGTGCCAACCAACACAGAACACATTCAAATATAAATGCGTATTCATTCTATAACTCTTTGTTACATCACCATCCACATTGTTAGGCATCGTGTCGACTGATTTTCTTGCCTTGCGTTTGTTTTGCTTCAATATACGCCAGCACGGCCGCCAAATCTTATATTTTAAATTACATGTAGCCGGCCGCAAGTTTCATTATCGAAGGCCGCATGCTGCCGCACGGCCGCAGGTTGTGCACCGTTGTGCTAAATCATGTAGGCTTCACAACAGACACAATAGTCCAAGTAAACCAATTGCTACGTCCCACGCGCGCGCCTGTTTTTCGCTTCGAAAGTCACGCAAATCACGTACCATGCTCACTGCGTTGACCTTCACAGCAAAGTCCACATCTGCGGCTTATTGTACTTCACCGACCCGTGACGTTAAGGTCCATGGACTAGTTGTAGCGCCAATCACAGCTACTAGTCGCGTCTGTTTCCGGTCATGCGTTACAAGGTCATTGAGCAGAAGGAGAAAATGCAAAAGAGTGTTCATGATACAAAACTTTGAAAACTCTGAAAGGTGGAAGACAAGGCTAGCAACACATAAAAGTTAGGCAATGGTTAAGTTATAGGTTTAGCCTTTGGGCTAAGATTTTCGGTCCAGATTCAATGTTTTAGGCCAGAAAAGGGAACATAACTACTATCACAGGCCGCATGAATTGTGCATTATCGCTGGCGGGCCACAAAATCAATTAAGTTTACCCTTAAATCCTATCTTTATCTAACTATGAGGAAGAGTGACTTCTCTTGACTTACTCTCTACGTACCTGCTTGTCATGGAACTTCATTTTGGCAAGATTTTGTACTCTCACTTGGTAATACAAATTCTGATGCGGGCCATATCAAACGTTCACGCAGGCTGCGTTTGGTCTGCGGATTGCAGGTTCTCCATCACTGTTTTAGGCCGTGTCCATGTGACATAGACCAGCATGCACTAACCCAAGTGTATAATTCTTGTCACTTGACCAATTCTACCAATTGGGTTCGCCTAATGGCAAAATAACTCCAGCAGTGCTTTTGCCTCTGATGGCAAAATAAACACTGCGTTATTAAATTTTGGAAATGCCAAAAGGTTGTGTCTCATTTGCCTCATGAGGTTGTGTCTATTTTGCCTCATGAGGCAAAACAAAATGCATGGTTTTACACGGGCGAATCAGGACTGGATCGGACTGATGATTTTCAAAAATTTTGCGGATCAGGACTGGATCGGATTCAACTTTTGCGGATCAGGATTGGACTCGGACTGAACAATTTCACAGTCCGCTCATCTCTGATGGCAAGTTGACATCGCCTCCATTTCTTTATTTTCACGCTCCATTTCTCTGCATTCACAATCAATAAACTGCAAAGTTTACCCCTTTGAAAGTTTCACACTTCTTCCTTTGATAAAATGCGTGGTAGCTGGTATCCTAAGTTCATTCATGTCTTTATGGGAATACATCAAACCATAAACAACAACCAAGAAGATTTAAAACACTAAAATTGTTTTAAATTTCATCCTTTTAACTACAAGGACATAGCATACAAAAGCATCCAACCTGAGACTTGTTTTAGAAAGCTTTGAGGCTGGATGAGTCAAGACTGCCTTCATCTTGCATTGACACTAGCGGTTTGAAAAATGTGCAAAAGTTGGAAATAATTCATCATACACCTTATCGCAAACATTTTATGATTTCTAGCAAGCAGCCTACACAATTGAGAAAATCTGTGCTAAGAAAAAACGGTTCAAGTTATACTGGCTAAGAGCTGGCAAAAAATGGTAACATCACCTAGCAAGTTTACCTCAAACCAACCACTTACTAGTCAAGCTCCAAATAACCTGTGACTTCATGCATGGGCTAAATTCAAACCACCTAAAATACCTGAAATATCTGTAGAAAAAATGTACTCATAATACTCCAAAATGCCATTTCTGCCACCTGATAAGAAGCATGAATGTGGCCTTGCTCATTAGCAGTCTTTGCAGCACAACAGCAATAATACAAAATTACTCTGTAAAGTAAAAAGAAAATGTTCTATAAATTAAAAGATGTAGTATGATCACTGCCATAACAATTCAATGTCTTATTTTCTGATGGAAATGTTTACCAAAAACTAAGGTACAACATCACAAGAAATGAGAATCTTGTCAAACCTTTTCATTTCAGAGACATAAAAAAAATATCTTTCGATAAAAAGCAGTCTTATACTTTCTTGCTTTTTTTTACTGCTCCACTTGGATTCTTTCTGTTCAACTGTGGCATTTTCAAAAAATTATCAATAAACCAAACACTCCAATCTCTAAAAATCTTCATTTGACATAAAAAATTATCATCTGGTATAAAAATTTATCATTTGACATAAATATTTGCTTATATTTGATAAGGTGTCTTCAACACTTTTTGGACCAAATTTTTACCCAAAATGTTTTGGGTATAGAAGTTGCAGTGATGTTTTCGAGACCGTAACCTCCGAGACCGTGACCGAGTCCTGGCTCAAATTTCGAGACGAGACCGAGACTTTGTCATAAAAGCCGAGACCGAGACCGAGACCTGGAAGTTCGAGACCGAGACTGGAGACCTCACATTTCCCAGTAATTAAAGCTAACTCCTTGAATAATGCTACAACAAAATATCTGGCACATTGCCGAACACCAAGATAATAAAAATCATCCGAAATTTGTGCAAACGGCAACGTTCATTGTCATTTTCCTCTTAGGAATTAACAACTCAAACCTGCGGCTTTATTTACAGATTCCTTGACGAAATGCATGGACATTTAAAATGTTGGCAGCTTTTAGATGGTCTACGCATTTTTCACTCGAGAAATGTCGTTGAAGTAATGGAATATTGGAGGCAGGCCCGTAACCAGCTTGGGACACCAGTGTTCTGGGAACTTTGTTCCCAAAACACAATTTCAAAGAAACCTTAACTAAACACCCCACAGTGAATAATATATACGAAACCATAAACTCAAAACAGGACAAAACCAAGAATTTGTAACCAAGCAACCAAGACCGCGTGATATTAGAAGAAAGATTAACCGAGGCCATGATCAACTAAAGGTTACAAGAGGTTATGACCTGAAGAAACACAGGCTTAACCATGAGCCTTCTAAGGCACGAGACACGATAAACACCCACATAAAGAAAAGATTTGTCGGTAGAAACATAAAAACGATAGGAAAGCGTGGTAGACATCCAACCACGCAAACCACAACAGTTGAAATATAAAGAACAGAGAAAGATCACGTGCAGTCACGTGCAACATCCACCGACACACGAAAGCAATGTGGTGACACAAGTAGCACATCACTGAGACTTAATCGCAACAAAGTATAAAGAAAGAACAATAAAACGCCCACCTGCAGAAGAGTCACAAGACCGCTCTAGACCATGGAAACGAGGCGTTTTCAAAGAACAAACACAACTCAGCAGCTATAAAAACAGCCAAAAAAATACCAACCAGCTGAGTTGTGTTGCGGCATGAACTCGAAGCAAGAAGACCTCAAGAGAAGCATTCAAGAAGAAGAAAAGAAGAAGATTCGTCGATCCGTATAACTGACGTTGTGTTGGTTATGCGAGGTGAAGAGCTATGGCAGTTATTCACTCAAAGAAGAAGATTCGTCGAGCCGTGTAACTGACGTAGTGTTGATTATGCGAGGTAAATAGCTATGGCAGTTATTCACTCCAAAAGAAGATTCGTCCGCCCGTATAATTAACGTAGTGTTGATTATACGAGGTGAACAGCTATGACAGTTGTTCACTCCTGTAAGCTTAGGTTACCACCACAAAGAAGATCACTAAAAGGTGAGAACAATGTGCACGGTATATAGTAAAGTAACGCCGTTATGCCCGCAATTTGTTTTCCTCAGAAAAACATCGAATCCGTGAAACTAAACCCTGTTTATTTCACCAGGTGAACTCTGTTCACTCCCTCATCAAACAACGAAGACAATTCAATTAAAGG
>Ga0210059_1017220_pt1 | contig 10332 bp, 5 predicted proteins | sample Ectturendosymbi2_FD_188042 | JGI IMG/M metagenome (GOLD analysis project Ga0210059, IMG submission 188042) | Ecteinascidia turbinata endosymbiont from Florida, USA - Sample 2 (SPAdes) (version 2) | ecosystem: Host-associated > Tunicates > Ascidians > Unclassified | place: Key West, Florida...
CTGTGATTTCGCCGGCTTCAATGTCTTGTACTCCGTTCTGTATTGTCTGTTTTTTCAACCTGCGTTCTGCAGAGTGTGTGTGTTCATACTATGGACTTCGTGTCTGCTATAAACAAACAAATAAAAATAAAATATGATTAGGGTTAGGTTTATCTTTTGTGTTTACCATGTTTCTACAAAGCCTACTGCATTTTCCTCGTGCGTTATTGTCACATTACAGGAGATGGATAAATAAGGTTTCAAATTTAAAGATCCATCGATGGTTCTGTAGCCACTGCCTTGTTACTTGGCTTTTGAGGTTATGTTATATTATGGGCCACGGGTCGGTCCGGGATGGAAAATAATTTGTGGTTGAGCATAAACAGTCTGGGCCGGGCGGTTCCTTGTTACCTCCGGGCGGGCCGAGCTGCAAACGTGCTGGCCCATGCCATCTCGACCAGAGGTGATCACGGAGCCGAAGTGCCGGAGTGGACTCCGGAAGGAGTCTACATTTTTTGCGGAAGCCGGAGCAGGACCCGGAGTCTGTTTTTTGAATGAAAACCGCACCCAGAGCTGGAGCAAGAGTGAGGATTTCAGTTTTTACAGGAGTCGAATAATTAATTTTATTAAATCGAAAATTTCTCTGAACGGTTCATTGTTACATTAATAATGTCGCTCTATTCTCTTTAATAAATTAGTCGGTCATTAATTCAGGCTGTTGAAGATGAGGGAGGATGGCAGACTGGCGGTCTGTATTCTGATCTGATTGGTGCATAGCTTGTGCTCAACTGCTGTATCACAGGACGTCAGTTACTGAAAGTTTTACCTCTTTGCTGGGTCGTGTTTTGATCAATATTCACAAGTTGATAGTTTCAGTGAAATGTAGCCTAGAAAACAACAATGTATGTAATTTGTATCTTTGCAATGCAGCAACGTCAACAGCGGTCACTGAGTCAGTGCAGTTAAAGTCAAGCTAAAGTTTATAAAACTGTATAAAACTTTGAAACATGCAAGCAGGGGATGTATGTTAGTGGAAACAGTGCTTTAAAGGGATTTTTGCTTTTGTGTCAGTTAGTGCAACTGCAAAAACAAATATCTTAAATTGATAAATTATGACAGAAAGCTTGCTATGACTTTACACACAGTAGCAAAGAGTGGCATGACAGTTTAAAAGAATTAATTTAAACATTTTGTAGATTTATAAGTAATGTCTGTTTTTCTTCATGAGGCAAATGATGTAGGCCTATATATATATGGTCCCGTGCTGGGGCTAAAAATTTTCCTATAGTTGAAGACCATTGGTTGATGTGGCCACATGGCAAATAGAATATGCAAAGAGACAACGGGTTAGGGTTTAGGAATACGGTATAAGGATTTAGAGGTTCAGGTCAGGTTTTAGGGATAGGGTTTATGGTTACGGTTTAGCCTGTATTTCATGCAACACAAACAAGAAGGTGCTGACAATTCGCCAGCCCTAAAGACATGACAAAACTCGTCCCTTGGACTCTGACGTCACAGTCAACTAAGCAGGTCACATGTTTCGAACTTGTCATGAAACGTGACCACTTCAACTGATCAAGTTCGGCTAAAGGCAAAATAGCTCTAGCAGTGCTACTAACGAGGCAAAATAAACACTATGCGGCAAAATAAACACTGCCAAATTTATTGGCAAATCTTACACCCAGAGAAAAATGTTATGAGAAGCACATAGTGCTTCAGGTGAGGGGGGCAAATCGCTATTGTTGTTAGGGGGTAAAACTTTGGGATTCCGGTGCAGCGCAGAGGCGGTGCGGACAGCGGGCACAAATTTTCTGTCCGCGCCATCTCTATTTCGGAGTGTAAACAGGAGTCGGAGTGTAAATTTCCAATGAGTACTGGAGCAGGAGTCACTTTCTTAGGAACAGGAGCAAGAGTCAAAAAAAGTGACTCCGATCACCTCTGCCTCTTGCCACACAATTGATATGTTTTCTTAAAACTACATTTCTTTGCTGTGTGGTTTGCTCTTAACAGAAATACAGTACTTTCTCAGCAACAAAGCCTCTTTTTTGTGACACTGTTTTAGAATGTAACAGTTCACATTTCCACAGGCTATGATTTGTTTTGCATAATACACAATCGCAGTAAAACACACTACTAACCTTTGAATCTGACTTCTCAAACAGTTTAGCCGTAAATTTGAACTATATTGTTTGAGAGAGATTATACCGTTTATTTTAGATAGATGAACATTTCTGGCTGGTTTTGATTGGTGCATTCAACTGACGGGTGATAGGTTAATTCAGGGGTCACCAACTTTTTTGAAATTGCGAGCTACTTTTTGGTACAGATTCCTGCAAAGGGCTAGCAGTTTGATACACACTTCTGAAATAAAAATTTTGCTCAATTAACCCTCGCTTATCTTAGTATTGATATTCGTTAGTGTGAAGACACTGATCATGCTGATGTTATTTTTAGAACGGACCCGCGGGCGACCTACATGGCCCTTGAGGTCGACCTGGTGCCAACGGGCACCATGTTGGTGACCCCTGGGTTGATTGTTGGGTCAGTTTTACTGTATTCCGGTTTTGCCTATACTCAGTGGCGTAACTGACGGGGGTCAGAAAGGCGAATCGACCCCCTGGCAAGTTAAACGAGAAACCGGCCACCACTTGGTTTATATAGCAGAGTTGCCCTATATTACAACGTCACTTCAAGAGAAAGTAATAGCTTTCAGTGAGGTGAATTTTACTGTATTCTGCGAATTGTTAGGTGAAGTTTACTATAAGCCGGTGGCAAGGAAATTTCTGACCTTTGCGAAATATCTGACCTATTATTGTTTTTCAGCATTTTGCTTCTCAGAGTAAATGAATAAAGTTTGGCGATTACTTTTTGATGTGTGCTGTGCAACTTAAAACTTTTTGGTTAGATGTCAGATACCCACAACAAGCTACAGTACGGGAATCACTATAACCACTGAAAAATATTGGACTTAGCGTTTGACCTCGATTATATTTCTTTTTCTAACCCTAGCCCAAACCCTAACCCGACACATTTACATAAACATTAAACTCTAAGCTCTAATCATCAATTTTCTCAGCGTATGTGATACGAAGAATATTACTTTGTGCCTGCACACATGGCGTGAAGTCAGAAATTTCGCTTGACACCGGTTTTAGTATTCTTTAGGTTTTCATTTTTTTGCATTTTTCGGGGTATTTTCCGGTGATTTAGAGTTTTAGTATGGCAATCCCCATCCGGTTCACCATCATTTCTCAAGTTCTTTTCTGAATGTTGGCTAGTGGGCCTCATACAATGACCAGTGAGCCCCTTTCAGCTAAGTTCCTGAGGATCAAGCCTTTAGTTACGCCAGCCTTTATACTTTGAATATAATCAAACGCTGCAGCACATTCGGGCCCGTTGCGACGGAGAGAATTCGGGACACTGCCTACCCCAATTTTTTTGTTCCCCACAAACCCTTTGGCACATCTCTATATATAGCATAATCATAATTATTGCATCATTGAATTCTATACTCCTGTTAACGGGCGTCGAAAGAATTTTTCCAGGGGGGCGCTAGGGGATTTTTCCAAAATTTTTCTAAGGATGGGGCAAAAGTGGCGAAATTCGGTTTTTCCCTCTCGAAACTAAGAAAACAACCTTTTTTGCTGAAATTTTTAAATTCCATGGAGGGCCAAGCCTCCCCCACATCCGACGGCCATGCTCCTATTTACTAGTCTCTATATTCCTTAACACAACATTATCAGTATCATCACAGCGACATCATGAGTATATTTTTGGATCTCAACCGTGCAAAGGCGTTTAGCCGTTTGGTTTCCAACAAGCCCGTAGCCACGCTTTATGGTTTAAGGGGAAAATACACATTTAAGGGGGAAGATATTTGTTTTTATTATGTGTTTTTAAAATAATATTTTCTGAGCCCAAATTTTGAGGGAGTAGAACAAAATTGGGGGCAATTGCTACGGAATGACCCCAGTGGCTACAGACCTGCCTGTAACTGTGCATGCTTCGTCTGGAAACGTGATCATGATGTAACTATTTATTAGACTCCTATATCGCGGGGTTTAAGTTGTAACTTCCAAGCGTAAGATGAACCCTACTTCTAACCAGGTCGAGAATACGTTTCAAACATTGTTTTTTTTCTGATCTACTGATAGCCAAAACTGTGTCAAACACTAGCGCGCTGCATGGTCTGGGGTAAATCTCTTAGATTATTTTTTGCAGATATAGGAGATTGTTTGGAACACCAATGCAGTATTTTCAGTTATGCGTAGCTTGTGAAAAACGAGGCCCATCTTTTCGGACACAGTTCAAATGTTTTCTAATTAATGATATAAACTTTATATTTATATTAGTGCTTTATATTATAAAGCATATTTGAACTGTGGTTATTCCATGAAAGATCGCATAGTTCCACAAACAAAAATAGCCACCTTCTTGGCCTGCAAAAGGTAACCACCTTTGTGTGATACTCAACGACTGTCACAGACAACCTTCGGTATTTAGACAAGTGAAGAGCCTTTTGGCGCGCCCCTATTTCACTGGCCTCCCAAACGGCTGGTCTGGATCCGCCACTGCCTATTCCTACAATACAAAGTTGACACATCCAACCGAAGCTGAAGCGGAGTATTTTTGACGAAACTGTTTGGGCAAATGTTGTTAAGAAAGTGTAAAGTCTGAAAAATAAGCAACACATCTTGTGACCAAATGCCATTAAGTTATTTTTAATTTTAAAAGCTGTGTTTTCATGAATTGATGAGTCAAGATGCGGTCGCTTGTTGTATAGGAAAAAAATTTGCAAGAACACTACTGTAAAGCAAGTTTGTGAAAGTAAAAGTTGTTGGAAACTGGACTCAGCAGAGCATTACAACCAAAATTAATACCACAAATTTCTGTGGATACACTGAGTTTTCCTTTTTGTTGCAAAAATCACATCAAAAATCACCATTGCAAAGTTCAAATTATATCAGTGGAATACCGAAGCAAAACACTATTTAAGGCAGCAAGTGATAAGTTTCAAACCTTGCGGCCCGATTCGCTGCATTAAAGTTTGACCGCGATAACTATTTTGCGATCATTTTTGCGACCGAGCGCTGTGGCCGTCACAGACCAAGGCTTTTATTTTCTAGGAGCCTTGCACAGATGCCTTTTCCGCGGTTGTTGATTTTTGCCAGGGGTAACCAGAAGCTAGCGTGTTGCTGCTGACGTTAGCAATTTCAGTCATGCGAAGTCATTCACGTAGGTTTTCACCTATTTCTTCTCGCTCGCTCGTTCGAATCTCGTAACGCACGAACGAACCGTGGTTGAATGCGGAAGCTCGTTGCGTTTGACTAAGTACGGAATATTTCGTGTGATGCGGTACAAGATGGCCTTCTTTGCAACGGGACGATTACATCGTCTCTTCTCGCACTTTATCTGCCAACAAGAGAAGTAGCCAGAGGTGTAACAAGGGGGGACACAGGGGGGCGCAATTCCCCGAGCGCCGAGTCGTTATGGGGCGCCGAATCACGCGGGGAACGCCGAAAACTCCGAAAAATGCGACAAATACTTTCTTTAACAGCAGATTTGCTTCCGAAAGACCTCAGGTTCGAACATGGGGGTGCCAAACTTGTTTCTTTCCCTGGGCGCCATCTAACTCCGTTACGCCTCTGGAAGCAGCACATTCCAATGATTTAGTAATTGCCTAGATGAACTGATGGAGGTATGGTTTATGAAAGATCGCGCAAGTCATGTGGAAAAAGTTGTGCAGAATTGAATCCAAACCGATTTTAAACACTTTACAATACCATGTCACTTGCACTGATCTTAAATGATGAAATCGCTTGATGCACACAAACAGTTCTTTTCCTGAGACTGTGCAGTGTGGCATGACATATCTTCCTTCAACGTTTTTAACTGTTCTTAGGTTATAAACCAACCGAACCAAACAAAATAATAAACTTTAAAACATGGTTTGCGTCGACGCAAAGCCTGGTATGCAACTTTTAGGCTTACGTTGGAGCTTGCATGCTCAAATTTTACATCTCAAGAAGCTTCCCGGGATTTGGTTGTGATTTGAAGCACATTTCAGGGTGATCAAACATTTTCATCATCATTTGTTAGTCTTCTGAGGTTTTCAATTCAGAATTTTCACGACCACCGCAGAAATTACATTTCAAAGCAAGCAGTATTTCAACTTAATCGAGACGTATACCGTGGTGTTAACAATCCAGTCAAACACAGCAAAATGATTGTAAAACCTATGAGCAATTTCAAGATAATTTGACTACCCGCAGAAAAAAAGTTGGAAACAGGCCTAATTTAGAGTTTCAGAAACGATTTACTAACTTGAACTCAGGTTGCAGTTGCTTTCTATCGGAAGTGATCGTGGCTAATATTGCAAAGACCCCTACAGAAGGTTGATGATGAAACCTCCCAAGTAGGCAGATCCGTGAGTGGAAATGGAAAATCAAGCTATATATGATACAATTTAGGTCGAGCGTAACGTTCAAGAGTGCTACGAATATTTAAAAAGAATTCTGACATGCACTTCATGCGAGCAATGATCCAGCGAAGCCACTTTTAGACAACTGTTTTCCTGTCTCTCATAACCTGTGTCGGTATTGTTCACTTCGTATTTATTTTTCTCTCTGCGTCCTATGGCTATGAAGAACAGTCTTGTGCTTTTAAAAAACTACTTTCTTTTTCCTCTCTCTTTCTTGTCCTTGCCGTACACTCATTGTGCTTGTGCTCTTTTTTCATTTCTTTATATCTTACCTTTGTCCAGGCACGCAGCCAGGAATTTTGATAGGGGGGGGCAAACAACAGTCAAGTTTCAACATTTGATTATTTAATGCCCCTTGTTTTCGAAGCATCATCCATGAAATATGCATTTTTCTAGCGCTTGTTTTTGAATATGCCAGTCAAGTTTTTTCATTTTAGTTCACTGATGTAGGAGTTAGGGGTGCAACCGCACCCCCAAAAGTTTTGATTTGGTGAAAATCCGGGCAAAATCTGAGGAAATTTGTGCAAAATATGTGTGAATCTTCGCTAAATTGCTGTACGTGCTTTGATTTTACAAAAATGGCACCCAAAAAAATTTTTTTTTTGGAAATCATGAATTAATTTAGTTATTTTCGGGCAATTGAAGGAAAATTTGGGGAAGTTTTGCTGAAATTTGGGCAAAAATGGCGCTTAAACTGCCTCGATTTGAAAACAATGTGCCCATTGAAATGCAGTCGTTTTTTTATGGAGGTCATTTTCTTTGCATTCTTTTTCGGGCAAATTTGCAGAAATTTGGGCTAAAAATCTTTGCACCCCCAAACATTTGCCTGCTTCTACACCTATGTTCAGTTACATGCGCTTAATCGATGAAACAGACATCGATTGCAAGCTATCTGTAAGTAAATGCAATGTCAATGTCTTCAGCACTTCCAAAATGAAAACCATCTTCGTACATACGTTAGATTTTGCTGCTGAGACTACCCGTTGCAGAGGAACGATTTCACGTTTACAGTAAGATAGGATGGCAACTAACATTAAATGAAAGTTGTAACACTGCACAGGTCGGATGGTGATTACTTGACCCAAGTTTTTTTTGCCGGAAAGTTAATATGAAATCATTGATGAAAACGGTAACGCTCAACATGATTGTGGTTAAGCCGTTACAATGCAGTTTTAATCATAACCATGGGCGCAATTTTGTTGCAAAATGTGGGGGGGCAGCTTGGTGTGAAACCAATATTATCATCCGGTCGATGCAGAAGTGAAGTTTTATAAATGCAGATCCCAATCTTGGTTTTAGAGGTGTTTTGAAAGCAGCACTTAATCACATTTTGCTTTATCCTTTCAACATCAAATTTTAATAGGTTTAACGTCAAATTTTAATAGATGAAATTAATGACAAAAATTCCATTCTAAGAGTCATATTTGCATAAGGACACGAAAATATATGTGAGATTAAACGGAAATCAAACTGCACAAATGTGAATTGGCAAAATTGTACCAAGTTTAACCTGCATTAAGACGAAAAGAATGTCCAGCTAAACTAGGTGATACGTACCTGTATAACAAATGTTTTGGACTGGATGAAAACATTGATGCATTGTGGGTTTGGTTAAACTCAGGCAAATCAGATGAGTTGCGAACCCATGCATTCAGCACAGACACAAAGTCGCGAAGTGAAAGAGTCATAGAATAAATATATTTTGGAATGGCCGGCCACCATTGTCGCGACATTACAAGAAATGAGGCTAAATGTATAGCCCAGCGTGGCCCAACTGCTTTTGACCTACGAGCCATTTCACAAAAACTTGCGGACCACATCGTCATCGACAAAATGATATATAAAACAACAGCGTTCACAAGATTTAAAACTAAAGAAAAGAAGATGAGTGAGTGCGTCATTGAAATTATTACACAAGAGCAATTTATTACAAACCCCTATCAGTGTGATGCCTGTGATCGAGGCTTCTCTGACACTCGTTCCTTTATCAATAGGCCTACCAATGTTATCGGTAGCAAGTCGGAGACTATCGTGCAGTGTTCCGCCTGCCATTCGATTTCTGATTTTACATTTACTTGTTTTATCGTAGAAAATGTATACTCACACGTATGCATTTCCAAACATATTTTTATTGTGAAATCTTTCAGTTTGAGAAATCTATTTTTACTGACTAATTTCCAGAGGCTCTCTACAGTCTAGTCTAACGCCGTTAATATTGTAGATTTTTATAAAAGGATGTTATGCTTACTCTAATTAAAATTACCTGTTGCAACACATACGCAGAACATTACCAACAAAGCTCGCAGGCCTAAAAATTCGGTCCGCGGGCTACATGGGGTCCGCGGGCCTGTAGTTGGACCACGCTGGTATAGCTTATTTTATAATTTCTACACAAGCCCTTAACTTTTGAGTAATAGGTCAATATGAACAGTGACGTAGCTAGAGTGTGGGCTGCCCGGGGCGGCCCTTGAGTTTGGCGCCCCCGAAGCCCATAAAAATACGTATTGAACAGTGACTCCCTCTTAAAGCTTTGTATATATTTAACTAATTCGTGCACCGTTATTACATTACAGTACTCTCTCACATGCTCAAATATGGTGTTTTATATACACACCAAAAACTCAAACATTTTAAGTAACAGTTAAACAAAAAGCAAAAACGACATATTGGGAAAAATCGTTTAAAAAAAGTGTAAAATTAAGACTACCTGTGCAGTGCTCTGTGAATAGTATTTTTCTGCTGGTCTTGGCTTATTTACGTAAACTACGATCTTATGTAGGTTTTGTTTTAGCACCTTCTGCATACCTGTTGGTCCTGGTTTCACTGTTAGCGAATTTGACAGGGTTGGCGGTCTTGGTTTTGCTTTTGACGTCTTTTGCGTCACACTGTTATTTCTTGCGTCACAGTCTTTTGGTTTTGAATTGCCAGCATTGCCAAGTGTTGCTTTATTTTTTGACTGAAGATGGATTAAGAATAATCCGAAACGACTCAAAATAAAAATGTATAGTTTTTTGAAGGCTTTTTTAGTGTTGATAAGACTACCTTTGTTTCTGAAATGAAAACTACAATTTTCTACACAGTAACTTTTCTTGCCTTTTTGTTGGCAAATTCTTCAATGGTAATGTCAAAATTTGTATTATCTGTCAATTGTTGCTCTGCAGACAGCATAGGCGTACGGCAAGGCATTTTACTGGGGGGCGGAAAAAGTTTGCCCTGAAAATAACAATTTGCCCAAAAAATAGACAACTTGCCCTGAAACTAACTTTTTAGTTTAATCCGAATGGGGCCTGAAACCTTATTTAAATCTGTTCTATACAATTGAATTCGTTTATAACGACTTCCTCTGTAACGTCAATTCGCCGGTAACGTTACATTTTGTTTGGTCGTGATGGTATCTTCTACATGCATTTCAATTCGCTTATAATGTCAATTCGGCAATAATACTTTATGCAATCCCCTAGAGGTGCCATTATGGGCAAATTCTGTAGTTACTTTGCTTTTTAACTCAAAGGGTTGAAGTTCCTTGCGTGTTGTCTTCTCCCAGACAAAAAAATTTACGGTATTTGCTTTTAGTGATGCAAATATGTGCGCGACTTCGATGACGCAACGCAATGTTTTAAAAGCGACGGTTCCGGATCGTATGGTCTGACTCCCTAAACCTGCCTGTGTTATCGCTGCTGTGCGCTTGAGCAAGGCACTTAAAGACGCGCACTCAAAGGAGACAAGCAATCTGCACGTCCGTGCGGCCCGCTTCAAAAACTCCTGTTAATCAAAAAAGTCTATCATCTTAACACCCTGCACCTCTACCCAGCGCAAACTCGAAAACGAACAAAGAAAGAATTACCGAATTCTTATATCAAGCTGTTGAAATA
>Ga0210059_1017221_pt1 | contig 10332 bp, 7 predicted proteins | sample Ectturendosymbi2_FD_188042 | JGI IMG/M metagenome (GOLD analysis project Ga0210059, IMG submission 188042) | Ecteinascidia turbinata endosymbiont from Florida, USA - Sample 2 (SPAdes) (version 2) | ecosystem: Host-associated > Tunicates > Ascidians > Unclassified | place: Key West, Florida...
AAAAATTTCCGCGACAGCAACTAACCAGCCACTATAACCAGTGGTGGAGCACGGCCTACTTAAGATATCTTAAGTACTTGCGCCCCCCACTTTGAAAAATATACCTCCACCCCTATCTTAAGTGGGTGGAGGAACCTTTTTCAAAGTGGGGGGCACAAGTGCACGTCAAAAAAACTATGGAATTTTTTTTCGATTTAGCGATTTACTTTAATGGACCAATACTAATTGTGTTGCTTAAACCTATTTACGGAAAATACGAAATGTAAAAGTAGGGGCCTAGGCCCATGCGGACCTCCGGTTTCGCCACCTTAGTCTATAACGGCAAAAGGACAACTAGATAATACAGGTTTCAGTCTGCGGTCTAATGTTGTTGCAATAACTAAACGTGGCTTAGCCGTATCGTAAATAACACTTCTTTTCAAAGAGCAATATTTCGCCTGCCAAAGGACACCCTCAGTGCTCTGAAGAATGCGTGAAATATTAAGAACTGACGCGGTCGATTAAGCAAATGATGCCAGAAATGTAGCTGGACATTTTTACTGGAGGATCCGTAGCGTTATGCTTCTTCTTGTCCCATAACCCTAAGTTAAGGTCGTTGGGGCGCTACCTTATGGATTGCTTAACCAATTGAGTCAATATTCACTGATGCTTTATCCATTTTGAGTAGCGTGTCTTGGCCAGTGACGCCTGGCAGACCCCATCCCTCTCCAGGCCTATTGGGTTCCCGCAGTTCTTCCGCACACACTGCGCCTGGTAAGAAAGCTGCAGTACCGGTTTACAAGGTCTTGGTAAGAACCGGCCGAGAGTCGAACTCCAGAACTACCGGCACCGAAGCGGACGCACTTACCACGGTAGGGTCATTAGATTCTTGAAATCACGACATTGAATGCTGGTAAAGAGCATTTTATGTTGTAGGCTCTACTCATCCGTGTTGAGAGGCCTGCCACTCATAGATGGAGGAACCTCTGTCAAATTGGTGGTGCATAGGGCCTGGCGTGCAAAGCCTCAGTCATAACCACGAACGCGCCAATTTTTGCTGCACCGGAACCAATACGTCGTGGGTTCGTTGCGCCCGGGAATGGGAGTTATTGCGCCCCCTAAAGCGTAATAAACGCGAGCCATCGATGAACATTACATGAAGACGATAATGAAGCGTTACTTTGATTTAAAATTAATAATTTTTGCCCGGGTCAACGGCCACTCTTGCAACCCCACGCTTTGCAACTGACCGGAACACGTTCATGTAGCAACAGCAGTCGTAGTTGTTGCAGTATATATCATCATTCATTCAAAATAATGCACCAAAACAAAGTATTTCTACTAAAACAAAGTATTGTTCGAAGTTAGGAATAAGTGAATATAAAAGACCGTGTGGAGAAAAAGATGTAATTTTCCTTATTTCGTTTCAGCTTGTTCGACAACCTGCGCACGCTAGGCAGCTACCGCAGGTTACGTCACAAGTGCCTTACGGCATACTGTGCTTTGTGACGTTAGACCTCGTGAGCAACAGTGGAATATTGCGCATGAGGGTGTTTCTAGGCTAGGCAGTGTTGCCACTTTGCTTTTTTAGGCCATATTTGTGATTTTTGGCTTTTTCTTAGCGCATTTGGATTTTTTTCATCAATTCAATTTTTATGTTGGTCTGGCAGATTTCAAGATTATTTTTGCATATTTCTGGAGACTGTTTTTGACCACAGTATGTTGAATTTTTATCTGGCAACTCTGCACTAGAATTTTATAATTTTTAGCTTTGCTCTTTCATCCTTTCAGTTTTGCTGTTTCAGGTAACTCCTTAGCAGGACCAAAATTGTTGAGACATTTATTAATTGAGTGAGCTTTATTCTGTACATGTATTTATTGTCTTTTAAAAGTGCGGTGCAATCTGTATGGGTGTTTAAAAGTGTCGTTGTATATTTATCTTGTAATTGGATTTTTTAGTGCTATCTGGATTTTTTTACGGTTAATGCGATTTTTTGTTATGACAACCTGGCAACCCTGTTTCTAGGTGACTGAAAGTATGCTGAGGTGCAAGTACAGTTAGAGCTGAATAGCGAAAGTTCGACAAGTTTACAGGCGAATTGTAATAATTGTCTATAACTACACAAGCCGTTAATGCTGTGATCCGTCATAGTTCATAATACCGGGACATCTTCATGTGCCTCTACTTCACAAACTATCTTAGAATCCTTTAAAATAACTTTGGTGCGTTTGTCAATAACCGGTCGCAAAGATCCAAACTATCTGATATCTGAACACAACAGCACATTAGCTTTTGATCGGCTGTTTGAACCAACTTCACAGCTGGATTGGCGTTGTGAAAAATATTCTTTTTCATGGTTTATGGTTTTTGGGTAATGAAAAGACTTACCACAATAATGAACCATTAACCTCGTTCATTGTTAATTTAATGAACCATTAAATTAACAATGAACCATTAACAACACTAAAAGAATGAACCATTAACCTCGACATCTCATGCACAACTTTGACCGGGATATTGACCTCAGGGACGCCTGCGAGCGAGGGCGTGAAGGCATTGCCCTCACTGCCCTTAAGGGGGGTGCAACGGGGGCGGAAACACCTTTTTCACAAACAGCGTCTGTCATTACATGGCCTATCAAGGTCGACTTGAAACAAATTTATTGCAGCTTTTCGTGCATTTAGAATGATTTTCTGTAATTTCTATTTTTTTATTTTTTAGTTCAAAATTGTTGCTCATCTCCATTCCATGCGCACTTTTGCGTTGAACCCATTACTCAAGTATAAGCAGTTTTGAACTCGTCCGACGCACATTACAACTACAGCAAGTGATCCACACATCGTAGCCATCGTGTTCATTATAGCTGGTTTTAGGTCAGACCTACTTACTCTCATCATGCCGAGAGCAGAAAGAAGTACAAACTTTCGTGCTACTTAATTTGAGCATCTGTTAATTACTCCAGTAAACAATACATGCCATGTGTATTTGCATCACTCAGTTCGCTTTGCGTGTTATTTTAACAAGCATGTTCGTTTTGTTTGCTGGTTTTATGGATTTTTCATACAATTCTTCTCGTGTAAAAATCTCGAGTTTTGTATAGCTTCATTTTAAAATCTTTGTTGTTGTTGTTATGATATTTGAAATTCGACGGATATTTGAGCATATGTGCACTGAGACAGATAACTATGTTGATAAATGGAATCGTGCGCATACTTTTCTCTTGCAGTTTCATCTCCTGGCTCTTTTACGAAACTACCAGTCGCAAGCTACTTACTAAGTGTCATAGAATTAACATGTTTTCTGGCACCTGTATGGGCCCAGGCCAAGGTCACAATGAAAAACCGTCCCTTAAGTCTTTCTCCAAATTGTTTCTGGATGCTACGGCTTCTGTTGTTGTTGCTGCAAATTTCGGCTCCTTGTTTGCTAATTCGAATTAATCCTGCAAACATTTTACAGCAAACTTTGTCATGCGGAATGATGAATTTTCTCGGAATGGTTTCAAAGCTCAACCTTCGGAGAACCATAATTCGAAGCCGGTAGACGCTTCTCTGGAAAGTCTGGTTTCTTCGCAGATTTCCAACTACAAAAGCGATAAAATCAAGTACGGTGTTTACTTTGCTCTTATTTCATACCAGTAGTAACAGAATTGTGGTTAGTAAGTTGTCTTGAACAGGTTTTCTATGGAACAGAGTACAACTCGGAAATCTGGCGAAGTCGTATTAGAATCAACGACGCGAAAAACATATTCAATTAAAATAATGTTGGACGTTTCGAAAACACCATTTCACTCTGCTGCATTGGTCCGTGACGCAAACACTGCCATCTCGCAGAACCTCTGCTTTTTTGCATCAACCTCATATTTCGTGGTCCTACGTCTTACGCTTCATTCATCAATTTTTGCCTGAAGATGCAACCTTTGTTTGCGAAACGTCCAATGTCAGTTTGTTCGTGAACGTTTTTTACCTGCATTGGGTGCCTCGCTACCAACCATCCGCAGTCGTTTTCGCACCATTCGTGCCTGTTGACGTTAATTCTTAAGTTTTTTTGTGTTTCTTGGTCGTGAGTGCTTGAAGATTTATTTATTCTTGTCATTGCCACCAACCTACTGCGTACTGAACCGGAGTGAAAATTTAGGAACTTTCTGACGCTTTTTGTACACATCGCAAACCAAGTTCACAGAATCATTTTAAGAAAGGGGCGATGACTGTTGTGCAGGGACATGTACATTGAGCTAACAGGCTTCGATCGGCATTTGTCAGGATTCGTGACTGAAACACAACTAAGCCTAGTTGCACTGCGGTTCGACTTGCCCTTAAAAATATCGACGCTGAAGCTTGCTGTTCGAAAGTTTGTTGGTAAGTGTGGTGCTTAACTGAAACGTGATGTCTATGGCGAAATAGTGCTGGTCCTAATTATTTTTAATTAAGCCGGTATTTACATCAACGAAACAACTCGATAGAACATAAAAAGTAAGGCAGGAATGATTTGCTCTGTTTTGTGTAACTTGTACAGTATCCACGTACAAATATTGGTTATTTTCCCGGGATTTCAACGATATGGATATGTTCGCTACACTTTTACTTGTAACCTTGGACAGAAAATTGTGTGGTGGACATACATGCGCGATGTGAGAAACGTTATGAAAAAAATTTGAACAACATTAATGGATTTTGTCGATTGCGTTTCTGTTACGCTACATAGAGCCGTGACCCTCTTTACGTCTTCTTTCCTTTTCAGAAAAAAACACGTAACTTTGTTGTGTGGCTGGAAATATCGAGAATAAAATTTCCGACGAGACTTGTCTTCACTTACCCATTTGGTCATTAATTGCGTTTCAGGGCTGCTTATGCCATACAAATGTTAGCCACTTTTGAGGAAATAGACTGAAACTGGGCCACGCAAGTAGTTTACTGTCTTTTTCAGTAAATATCGTTTCAAAGGCTACTCGTTAGAACACTTTGTAAAGGCACAAACCACGAAGCTGTATATCAGGGGTCACCAACGTGATGCCCGCGGGCGCCAGGTCGCCCGCAAGGACCAAGTAGGTCACCCGCGGGCCTTTTCTAAAAATAACATTAGCATGATTAATGTCTTCGCATTAACGAATATCAATACTAAAACAGTAGCGTAGCCAGCCGAAAAATTTTGAGGGGGAAATGTTTGATTTTAGGCGAATAACACTATTTTGTTTGGGATAACGCCTCTCAAAGCACAAAATGACTATATGTTCTAAAAATTTTCTGGGGGGGCATGGCCCTCTAGGCCCCCACTGGCTACGCCTATGTATTAAAATAGTTGAAGGTAAACTGCGCAAAATTTTTATTTCAGAAGTTCGTTCAAACTGATCGGTACACAAGAAGTAGCTCGCAGTTTCACAAAGGTTGGTGACCCCTGACGTATGTCATTAATTAGAAAAAGGGTTGGAATGCTATTTATCAAATATAAGGCAACCAACGGACATAAAAGCAGCGTTCTCGAAAACCAACAAATACTACCATCATTTTTTCCTCAAGAGCCCAGGATACCTATCTACAAAATCGCACTCTCTCGAAATGCGACTTCAAACTTCTTGGTGCCTCAACTTCTATCAGGGTTTTGTTTTTGGCAAAGCTTATTTAACATGGAAGCTCACGTGACGCCATGTTCCTCAAACGGTAATTTCTTCACTTTTTGTAGCCAGTAAAGTTGGAGGTCACAACATCCTTATTGAAGAAATGCGTTGCGTGGCAGAAAAAAGGCATGCCGAAGCGACTTTAATTTCTGTGTATTTTTGCCAACTCTGACATGTCTTTGTGATTTTCAGATATCAAAGATCCGACGCTAGTCAATTATGAAAAATTTCTCCAGTTTTTATCATCATGTTTGTCGCATTCAACTAAACGTCGAAAAAAGGACAAAAGGTAAAGATCTCATTTTGAACGCAAATCTAGCAGCAACTGGCCACCTCGAAAAGAAAGATCTTGATGTTTTTTACCTGCATAGAGAAATTGTGGCAGAGAGGTGTACACAGCTATATGCACAATGTTTATATACAAATGGCCATGAAGTCTTGCCAGCCTTAATACTTGCATTTTTTGGTACACAATGTGTGCTGCACCGACGCTGATTTATTGCAGTAATCATCGTCACGATCTGTCAAATTACGAGACACCTGCCAATGACGCCAAGCCTGAAGAGCACGATAAGACAGCTTTTGTCGAGTCTTCTAATGTCCAAGAGAAGCTGGTTAGCCTTTTGCGAGAACAACTGGGCGGTTGCGAAGAAATTGATGTTCCGGAATTACGAAGCGCCTTAGCTGCGGCTGACAGGTGTGAACTATTGTGTGGCATCCGTATGTTTACTGAACTTGTTTTTGCGCTAAAAATAATGAAACTTAAAAATATGCACGTCAAATGAGCTTTTTTGGGAACAGGTTGGGAAATCATGAATTGCCGGCAGATATTGTGAAGAAGGTATGTTTACAGCAGCGGGTTCCCTTGACAGGATCTGTCATAACCAAAATGCTGAGTCATGCAGAAGTTTCAAACGGAATTATTAAGTAAGTTTGAGTTTCTTTGTAGGTTTAAATATTAGAAGTTTATTGTTTCAAAAAAACTTCCAAAACACAAAGAGGAAACATCTGATAAAGTTCACAGTAGAAGCAAATGTTTCCAATAACCTACTGCTGTGGCCAGTTATTTCTTCGTCGTCGTGTTTTCCATGTAATCGTAAAATATGCGACCAACACTTCCAATTGTACCAGGTAAGAAGACTTATCCCGAGCATGGCCGAAAGAAAACTTTAAACGCATAGATTCTGCAAATGTGTGCGCAGTCGATCAGGATTATTCTCATAGAAGTTTCGAGTGTAATCGGCCAGTAGCGCCATTAACACGAAAAAACAAAAATAATTGCTTGCCTACATTGAAAAAACAAGAAACATTGTGTTTGAACACATAAATCATTTTCTGATCTGTTGTTTGCTTACTCTTAACTATGCTGCTTGCGTGCAAATTACATCTAGCGTAACTGTACCACTACTTTGGATATGTGCTGAAGTGTTGCGTCAAGATGTGTCCGATCACCTTTATCTACAGCAATTGCAACAGACTGAAAACGCGTCTTGAAACCATCGGTCTTTATTGTCAACTGTGGCAGGAGTCACCAAATTTTTTCATAGCGGGGCTGGATAGCTGGGAAAGTGAAGAGCGCGGATCTCAAAAATATTTCGTTCCACGCACACGTTGAGTGACAACAAAAGGTCTGGCAAAAAGATAAAAAATGAGTTTAGTATTTCACGTTTCGACGTTAGCCGTGGCTGACTGAAGTGCGATACAGAAAAAAGCGTAAAGACAATCAGGGTATACAACAAAGAGCAATCATGAAAGGCATCATGCGCCAAACGATAGAACGTCACACATTGTGGACGCACATATAAGTCTTACGAAACGAGGAACAAGTGGGGTGAGATTTGTTAATTGTTTGATTTTTTAGATATCCACAGAGTTTGTTTCGGAGTTGCTCCAACAAACGGAATCGTTTTTAAATTGTCCATCAGTCTATCTGTTTCGATTGTGGTGGTTATGTAAATTCGACAATGACAAAATTTAATTGACTGAAAAGCACCAAGAATGAGAAAGAATGTAAAGATATCATAGTTGACGCGACTTGGAACAAACTGACAGACCCGGCGAAAGTAGAAAATCATTGAAAACGGGAACCAACAACGAGTAATGAAAAGCGGGTAAAGGGCAAATCACGAGATCATGAGAAGGGTCGGATTAAAGTGGATGTTATTGATGTTGCTATACATGCACGTCAAAACTTGTAGCATAGTGCAAGTGTGTGTCGAATAAGCATGCACCAACGCCGAGAAAAAGAGTAGGCCTGCTTGCATTGCAGCAACAATTCCGTCGTAATCGGGTCTGACCATCGGCATACATCAAATAACGCAACACTGAGTGCGATAGCTTTGTTTCGTTTTATCACGTTTTGTTCTCAGTACCCTTCCTTAAGCTAATTTAAGCTGTGGCGGCGTTGAGCTCGTTGAAATTCGCTGAGGGATCCTGCCCGCAAACAGTAGTCTACTGACTCCTGATTTATAGAAACGGGTGTAGTTGTTCGCTTTCTGATTTGGCTCCTATCTCAATTTATTAAGAATTTAGGATTTATACTTTATCAACAAAGCAAAGAACATAGGCACTCTGTCGCAGTTACGAGTTGTATATCGAACTTATATCTTGCAGTTGGATCCAGTTTTTGGAACTGCTTGTGAGAGCAGGGAGTCGCCAAGGTGGTTCTCCTACCAAGCAGTCAATCGGTTTTACCCATGTTGATGGTAATGGTCCCAGCAAATCGTCCCTTCCCTCTGGAAACCCGCCCCAATCGGCACCTTGGGAACAGAAGCCTTTGCAAGATATAGGACCCTCACCGAGCTTGCGCAGAGGTTTGTATTGAAAACTGAAACGTTTTACTTCTGCAAAGAAGTTGTTGTAAAATGCATGTCGCTTGTTTAGACAGCCCAGAGTGTGTCACTTTTTTGTACAGTTGTAACTTTCACCACTTCTTAAGACCGAAACACAACAGGTAACCCAAAGGTTTGAAGTTAAGCAAAAAGTTTCAACAGAACTGGACAAGTTTTTAAGCTTTTTACGGTCTTATTGTTATCGCAACAGTTGCTACTTCACTATTTTGTACTTTAATTCCGTTGTTGCTTCCTGAATTTTCTGGTGGATAAGCTGCATACGCGGGTGTGATCTCATTCCAGCGCTTGTTATATAGTGTGAGTTGTTCTGCAGAAGAATGCTGTTCGTCGACTGTTTTGTGCTTCTCTGCAGACGGTGAGGCGGAGCTCGCCGTCCCCACTACAGGGAAACACTATCCCACAAACGGGAAGGCGTCGAACGACGACTTATCGATGCGGACCACCAAACAAAGCCGACCTCTGTCGCTAGGTAAGGAATATTGTATCGCATGTGTTCATTCGGGTGAATGGCGCACAATGTAGCTACTCGAAAAATATTTGTACTCCCGTTAATGTTGAAGGTCTTTTGTTACTCGATCGCATTATTTGGCTTAAGAGCTTTTCGATTATGCTTGTACGGGACAGGCGTGGTGTGCGATGTCATGTCATCCAAGTGGACACAGATTGTGTTTACAAGTATTCACGGCTTCCGAGTGTGCGTTGCTTGTCAAGCTTTCCCAGTTACATGGCGCTGGCCTCAACCGCGTGCCGTTGGTGACCCGATACATGCGCTGCGCTGATTTTTACTTCGCATGATGGCGCTGGATGCGAATTTTAAGTGAAAGATCGTTTTGCATCTTTCATTCGCGTAAACAATCATTTAACCATAATTATCAGCTTCTTGTACTATTTAAATGTGAACGGAAAGTAAAGACTGTGTTCAATTTGCATGAGGTGGCAAATATATTTAGGCAGTGTGTTTCTTACTGTTTCATCTCTTTCCCACTACGTTTGTTCTTGCCCCACATGTGATAATTATAAACTTCTCAGAGTAACTGAATGCTTATAGTTTTAATTTGAAGTCTGCACTGACATTTCTGTTCACGGCTGAGAGACTGTCATTGTTTTCCAGCAGCGGTCGGAAAAAATTCGCAACACTGTTGGTTTCGTTGAAAGTTCGTAATAAAAACCGAAGGTATTGAGTGGAATTGAAACCCAAGTTACAGCTTTGTTGTAAGTTTAAAACATCAGGGGACCGCTTAGCTAGTGCGCTCCTTGGCTTGTTTGCTGCAGCTTCACTGGTGAAAACACGAAGCCGAAGAAGTTAAGCATGCCGCGTCTACGCAGCGTGACAGAACGCAATCGCTTAAACATCAAAACAATCGCTCTCGAGGTTTGGCCACGAGATCATCAATTTTCGAAGTGTTTGCGTTGTCGGTCACCGTGGCTGTTTGTACAAAGGATGGGACGAGCGGGAAACGCGACCGGCCCGAGAACAATCTGAAACCGAGCAGGAAGTGCCAACGATACGAAACGAAGATTGGATGCGCAACTTCACAAGACTTGCTCACGCTTTACGCAGTTATCACCCTTTCAAATCTGGTAAGTTTGCAGGTGGATGAAACTTTGTTGTGTAACATTAAAAAAGCCCACGAATTGCAGGAACTCGAAATTTGCTAGTACATCTTCATTAAGCATTTGCGCTTATAAGGATACCTTCATTATTTACGATGTTTTCTGGCAAATCCACCGTTGCTAGCCTAGTGTCGTCGCGTTCAGTCTTTTGACACTACAACGTGAACTTTACTCGCTGGAGGAAAGCATCCTGACGAATGGCATTCAATGTTTCACAATTACATCGCGCTCTAATCTTGTTTATGGCGCGATATCTGCTTCCCCAAATTATCCCC
>Ga0210059_1017222_pt1 | contig 10332 bp, 10 predicted proteins | sample Ectturendosymbi2_FD_188042 | JGI IMG/M metagenome (GOLD analysis project Ga0210059, IMG submission 188042) | Ecteinascidia turbinata endosymbiont from Florida, USA - Sample 2 (SPAdes) (version 2) | ecosystem: Host-associated > Tunicates > Ascidians > Unclassified | place: Key West, Florida...
CAGAAAGTGATTGAATCAGATGCAACACACCTGTCCTGAAATGTATCAGCGTCGTAACTGAAATGTGTCAGCGTCGTAGCAAGGGATGTAGTGCTCACAAAAAAGGTGTGGGAACGCATCCAAAAAATAGCCATTTTGAAATAGCCTCAAACTTTTTTCAAAAAAAAAAAAACGTGAAAAAGGCGTGTGAACGCCGTTCCCACCCCACTACACCCTGCCCTTAGCACACCGAAAATTTCTTGAAGTTTTACACCATCCTTCCCACATAATCTTCCAGATTTTTCCAGCGATGGCAATTTAATGAAGAAAATGACAGCAATGATCGCGGAAGCACTGCATAAGCACGGCCGTGGCGAAGAAATGTCGTCTCGTACGTCGGCAACGCTGTCCTCCCACGAGCGCTTGCTAGAAATTTGCACTTACGAGTACCCGCGCGCGCGCTCCTTACTGTGAACAAGCTTTCCACGGATCAAGCAAATCGTGATCCGCGCGCTTCACGCAATCATCAAAAGTGTTGCAAAATCAGTAAAATGGAGTAATACAGCATATTTGCTCATTCTGAAGCGCAGGGAAGAGCCACGCGATTTACCTGGGTCCCTGGACCGCCGTTGCGGCCGCTCGAGCTCGTCGTTGCGTGGATCGGCACTCGGTTGTTGGTCTTAGTTATTGATCCATTTTTACTTGCCGCTTTGTAGCTCGATGGGGGAGGCCTGATATTGACGGCATCTGTTGCAACAAGGAAGATGTTATAAGGCGCGTTCTCCTTTTTCGTGATTATTGATTCTCATCTTTGATTGGTTTCTCAAACGACGAGGGTGGTTGGGCTGCACGTGATAGGACGTTTACGCAGACCTGCCCATGTGTGCTGAATACACAGTCTTAACAGAACTGCCGGCTGTTGTTTTTTTCGCTGAGACATTTCGCCCATTTGTCTCACAGTTGTATCAAAACTTGCCGTAACAGTGTTCATTCGCCTATATTACCAGACATTCTGACACAAATGGCCTAATTTTTTCGGTCATTTCAAAAACGTTCGGTCTACGACCGAAAAAAAACAGAGTGGCTGTGAAAGGCGTCTGTCGATCTTACTGTTACTGGTGTCGAACCTTTTCTCACTGGATTATGAGCAATGCGAGTTCCGCACTTACCGTTGCTCTTGTTCGACATTCGAATTTGAATGCCTTTCCTGCTGTCCGCGACGCTGGTTTCGATATGCGGCGAACCGGTTTTCGAATCGCAAACGATCTTGAACGTGGGAGTCGGCTCCTCGGCAGGATTGTGGCTGATTGTCATGGAAACGGGACTTTCGCTGCGTTCAGGGGTGCCTTTCAAGTGGACTACGATCGGCCGGCTTGATTTGGCGCTGGCGCTGTGATGTTGCTGTCTGGATAGGCTCGAGCTTCGCGCGGTCGACGTTGAGTGGGGCGGCTACATAAAAAAGAAAGTTATTTTGTTAATTGTGTACATGTTAACCGACACTGAGGATTAGGCTTGAAAAGAACTTTGCTCTTTCTCACGGTGGTCGAACCCTTGCTTAGTAACAATCGCCTCAATGAGGTACCGCGTCTTGCTTTTCCGCGTTTGTGCATTGCGCAAATCTGAGTGCGCAAGCGTTGGTAGTGTTTGTCAACGCGACAACGCGTGATGTTGAGACGATCCTAATTTTTGTTTTTTTTTCGCCACGGCTTTTTAACACCGATCTTCAGGGCTCGTTCATAGTGTTGTCAGGGCTTACGCTGGTTCGCTATTATTGTCAGAGTAGCGCGATTTTACTTGCCGGACGCTTATTTTGCGCGTTTTGCGTCCATCTCACTCTTGTCATGCGCTTTTTGAAAAGCATCCAACGCATATGCGTTGTGCTGTTTGAATGTCGTGTAAACCTGATCGCTGTCACAAAAAAAGCGCGCTAGTTTTTAGTGTGTGGATGATTGTTATCAAAGAGTTTCGAGCTTTTGGCCAGTTTGCGTTGCCACCGCAGAGCGGAATGTGTTACGCTTTGATTTGAATAGAACTGATCTGCTGACTTGAACTGATCTGCTGACTCGTCAGATGAGATGGGGGGAGCAGCGGACTTAGTTGGGCGTGTTCCACACTGTCGCCAAGATGACCTGCAAAATGGTAAAAACAGATTCTGGTGCCAGTGTTCTGTGGGAAGGTTCTCATATCGGTTAAGCTGGCCGCCCCCTCCACTAAAACCATCTTTACCCCATAATTTGGAGCCTCAACTGCACAGTGACGCGTTTTGTTCGTTGTTAAACGAGCAGCATTTCATGCTTGAACAAGATCCTCCATAAAATAACACAAGCATTGTCTAGCGGTGACCGGCGCAACGTTTTTTTTATTGATGATATGGAATTGACGTACCCTTCCTGCATTGACTTGAGCCTGTCTGCTTCGTGAACCTCGTCCGTCCACAGAATTTTCTCTTCGAAAACTACCAGCCGAGGAAGCTCGCCGCACAGCTGGAGATTTTCGGCCAGAATCATCCGTTCCCCCTCTTGACATTGGCGTCCGCGTTTTACTGTTGGCTGAAGGGGAGCTGCAGGCGACCTCTGCCCCCCTGTTCTCCGTTTGTGTTGCTATCTCGTGCATGGCTACACCCTTACAAAAAAGAAATTTCAGTGTAGAATGTTTGCGAATCCAGGAATTTTTATTGACACAGTTGAGGAAATCGGCATAGGTTTAACAACAAAGGCCGGAGATGACCTAATTGCAGTTATTGTTTTTGTGAGGCCAAGTACTTTGAAGTCTGTAGTCCTAGTGTTGCTATGACTGCTTTTGTTTCAAACTGTTGATGTCAGTAAAATTCTAAGTGGTGCGTGGGGTTGTTTTGCGTTCTTATCAACTTGGAATTTTTTTAGGTAATTTGTCTGTAAATTAGTAAAACGTTGACTGCCCGTCAAAAATTGGGTAAAATTTCACCGGTCTGTGTGTAAATTTTTGTTCATGAAGTGATGCATGCTGCAATACTGTTTGATCTGGCTTCATGCAAACCATTTGGAAGCAATACTTAATATTTGCTACAAACAGGCGATTAATTGCGGAATGCTTTGCGCTGCGATACTGGCGTTGAGAGACCTTAATGGTGTTCAAACTTGGCTTTTTGTTAAAGTTTTGCAGCGAATTTTGAATTTTGCAAACCACTCAAACTTCTTTCCAATCACTGTGTTTATGATGTCAAGAGACCCTGCCACCTTGCTTGGACATTAATTTTCGTAGTTTAATAAAGGCAACCACATATTTACCTTCAAGATGATATTGCTGTTGTTTGTCGTGTTTGAGGATTGTCGGTTCTGATTGGCTTCCACCGTTCTCACTTTCTCTTTCAACTCTTCGTTGAGCATTTCGAGACTCTGTGAAACCACTCGGTTGAAACTCTTCAATTGTCATCAGCAGGTGTTAAAACGTTAAGGCAAAAGAAACTTGTTTACCTAAACCGCACAAATAAGAGAAAGACTTGCTCTATTTGTCAATGTCGAACCGCTATCTGATAGCATCTGAGTCGCTGTGCGGCATAGCTAACAACTGTTCGTCATCTGTTCTGTTCTACAACGTAACGACACTGCAGAGGTCGACGAGAACGATTTGCCAATCAACAAACCACGAGTTTACAAGAAATGTCGCTCTAAATAAACAAAGTTCAAGGAGATTTCCTTGCTAGCTTCTGTGGAAAACAAAATGCTTTCCAAGTGGACCTTTTTAGAGCGCAATCACGTTTAGGACCACCTACATCGTTTGTAACTTACAGCATTCTTTTCTCGCAGCTCTTCGTACTGAGCGATGGCAACCTGTTCGTTGAGACCCATGGCGACCAGTTTTTTCAGCTTGTCAGCCGATATCTGGAGCTGCGAAACAAATAAGGTGTTAGAGTGAACAGCTGCTGGAAAAAAATAGTCAGTGCCTTGCCAAAAATATAAACTCTGGGATTCTGGCGTCACCGTTTGACTTTGGGACAGAGGAAACTCGGAAGCCTTGCAAAGTCTTATAAGAAACAGTATTACAATGACAAATAACGCAAATGAAAATATCATTGGTTTGTGCGTTACTGCTATTTAACCCTGTAGAGATTCTTACGTTAATTCTTACGCGGTATCCCAGTTGTGTATGTCTACTTGTATTACGCGTCTTAAGCGTAGTTAAGGAATTAAGTAGACCTAAATCAAAAGTACAAATGAAAGTTGGGCTTGGTGAAACCCACAGCAACCTCGGTAATTGGAAATCATCCTCCCCACTTCAGCCAATGCTTTGCGAGACACCAGTGCTGCTGGGGCATTTCTTCGTGGAAGTTTTGACGTGCTCGCTGTTCTTATATAACTGTCACTTTTGCAGAGCAGTCGGTGAATCCGCTATGGTGTATTTAAGGGGCAAACGCGGTGCGTATGTTGAATGTAGTCACAAACTGTGCGGAAATTAGCGAAAATATGCTGCGTCATTTTGCTGCAGGCTTGTCTAGTAAACCTTGTACAGGCAAACTCACAACGGAAATAAATGTGGGTGGCAACACAAATTTCGCAAAGCGGCATAACCTCACGTTTTGTTTTGCTTTTTCACTCTCTTTCCTGACCACGTCCAGTTCGTTTCGTTTGAAATCGTTTTCGTTTTCCAGTTGATCCAACCGTGTTTTCAACATTGCTATTTGTTTTCGCAGTCCATTATTGATCGATTCAGCGTCATCTAATTTCGCCTGAGAAGTTGCAAGTAACAAGTCATTTAAGCAATGATTTCGTACCATCACATATTTGATCGTTGTGTAACGTAATGGCCGGATTAACTCAGGACTAGAGTTAGAAGTTTGCGTTATAGTATCGTTAAGAAATGATTCGCCCCTAAAGGTTGTATCAGGTTCGTAGAAAACATCATTTGGCTCTCCGTTGACTAAACACCGTGGATTGTGAGACACTCGCATAGGATTGTTGAGGTTGTTAATGTGCGGTAGTTGATTAATACGCTAAGTGTCCATTTAGCGCACTCACGCGCAAAACTACGGTTACATTCACACTTCAAAACCAAGATCTGCCATATTACGTGTTGCCGAATATTTCGCGCTAACGCTCTTTGGTGCCTCTTGTGATCAGAGATTTTTGGAAGAAAGCTTTGTAGATTGACTTTTCAACGAATCTACAATTGCTGCAGAAACCGAAGTCAAAAAAAGTTTATCCCGCTTGTCATTCTTATTTTTTGTGCGAGGACCGCAATTTGCGACATGAACGGACTCAGTTTTTCCAGCACTGCGTCTGGAACGAGTTCATCTCGTCGTGATTTGTGAGGAAGAGCAGACATAAGAAAGTACTGTGGCGTTTCGGGTCGTTGTCCACTTTCATCGGGCCCACAAGTTGTTATTCCAGCATCTTGCACAGCAAATTAGCAAAGTCAGTTTACTGACGTGCGTTTGATGGTTCAACGCGTGATGATGTTTAACTACTAGTGCTGAAACAATCAGAATGAACGCCGAAACTTGAGCAATTTATTTTTGCTTGGCTCAGACTATGCATGAATAACCTTAGGTATGCTGTCTTCACTAGATTTCTCCATATCTTCCAGTTTCATCCGCAGGCATTCGATATCTTCTGCTCGACTTCGTTCCAGCGCTGCGAGTTGCTCTTTGACTTTGAGCGTCTTCTTCGTCTCTTCTATCATTCTCTGCGTTACTGTGGTGACCTATGTACCCGAACGAACCACCAATTAACTGTCAGCCAATTTTTCAGTCGTTTGTTTTTAAAGAAGAGCAAGGCAACGCTTTTCCAGTTAAACCGATTTCATGCGCTGTGGACCTAAAAAATCAGATTTTATTTACTGTGTAATGAAATCACACGGTCAGGTTCTTGGTTTGCGAGCGTCTTCCTTATAAAATAGTTTTATCTGCGTTTTCCAGCACAACAGCATAACCGTTTGGTTTCAAATGGCGATCATGATGAAAAGTTATTCTCAGTGGCGCTCCTCACTTACGGTATTCCTTTCATCATCCAGCATCTCCAAGCACTGTTCACACTTGTCCTTCTCTAGTTTGAGTTTCGTCTCAAGCGAGTCGCGCTCATTTGTAAGGGCGTCCCGCATCTCGTGCAGTTGCTTCACTTTCACTTCTGTCATTTTCAACGTCTCTTCCGTTTCGTCGATCTTCGCCAACTTTGCTTGGAATGCCTACGCAAGAAACCAAATTTTGCTAAACCGTCTTTGTCGTGTGAGCCACAGCTGCACTCCGCCTGACGATTGTGTTTTTTTCAGGCAGGTTTTTTAATCAATCCACAAGTGACATTTCGAAATGTTACAAAGAGAAAGCATGCAATAAATACACGATTCTTCTTGACACGTCTTATCCGTGATCGTGCTTCCAATCAGTATTGATCGGTAAACATTACGCAGTCGGATTATTTATTGTAACAATTCATTCCACTCGCAATAATCTCAGCGCAAGTCTTGTGTGCAGGTACTCCAGTCCCGTCGCCACGGGGAGAGGTTTGGTGGGCTTAGCCCCTCAAACAAAGCACAAATCCCCCGAAAAATGAAATATAAAACACTCTAATCAATGGGATTTTTGACAAATTTTCAATGTCAAGCCCCCCTGCACAAACGTAAAGCCCCCCTATTAAAGACTTGCCGGCGACGGTTCTGAGGTACTCCCGTGCTTGTTTAAAAAAACGCGCGTTGCAGTGTTGTATTTTGAGATACGATAAGTCGTGTAAATTAAGTCAATACTGTCGCGTTGCGCTTATGAATGCCACAGGAGAAAGTCAAATTTCTATCCTGTCTGTTAATAAAAAAACTTTTTGAAACTGCAACCAGGTCCACAGGTTTGTAATGTCATTCTTGTTCATACAATATGTCGTTATGTATGGGATTTCGGTATTTTGATGCTTGTGCTTATTATCACTTGTCTGAATAAATGTTTTTCATGATGACATTCATAGATTTTTGTTGTTTTTTTTACAAAAACTGTATCTGGTCCATTTATTACTTTCTCAGATTAAAATCTGGTCAAAGTTTTAAACAGTAAGCCCCAAGCCACTTTCAACTTAAATAAGTTAACTCTGCTGACAGCTTCCGAGTCGTGTGCGATCGGCAAGCCCGTTGTAAATCCGTGATGATGATATCCATAATATATCTGCAACCGAAGGGGTTTCGAAACGAAAGCCAGTACGTCAAACGACGCCACACTCTGGCAGCTATTGAATTCCCAAAGGTCGTCATTCCCAGGCTGCTTTGTCAACGATGCGGAGCGTGCGAACGTACCAGCGCCGCTATGACTCGCAGTTCCCCACCAGACTCGGCGTCCTCGACTGTTTTCGCAACAAGCAGTGTATAAAGAACGTCAATAATACGATCAACTGCCACAGCTCTGCAGTGTCCATTGCCATTTACACATGCCAAGAACGCGTGTGACGCTAATTCGCTTACCTCGAGCTCGTCTTTCATCTTGGCGGCCTTTTTGCATTCGGCATCGAACAGCTGCTGCATTTCATCCAGCCGGAAATTGGCCTCTTCAACGCATCGCTCCATCTCTTTCTGGTTGCGCGCGTGCTTGCGCAGGCGTTCAACTTCGGCGCCCAGAGCCTTTGTGTGCTTCAGCTCTTCTTCCAGCGATTCGCGCAGTTCCTTACATTCATCCTGGGCCTGTTCAGATCAAAAATTTTGATTGCAAGTAGCGACAGACTGAAGCGTGTGCCGGGTTGCGCCGTATCCAATAGTTAGCTTTGTGGACCTGTACCAAGTACTATGGCACACTGATAATAATTAGGTTATAGCAAAATAAAAAGCGTGAACTTATCATTTTTGTCTGATCAGGTTTTGAAGCAGTATAGCAATGGACAGGGAAATGCCGAAAAACCAGCAACGTAAGCATATGTAGTGCCAATTTAAGTGCCATTTATATGAAAATCACATATTTATCTACTTGGTCGTAACGATTCGAAGCTTGCAGGTGAGTTACCTGCAGGTAAATTTTTTCTGCCTCTTGCATGTCCTTGACCGTGTTACGAAGCAGTTCGACTTCCTCAAGAAGCTCTTCGTTTTTCTCCAGTTCTAATTTCTCTTGAATTTTCCAAAGTTGGTCGTCAGTTTTACGTAAGTTTTTTTCAACGCATTTTAGTCTCTTCAGTTGCTTGGTCAGGTTTTTGACCTAAAATAACATTTCAAATTACTTAACAGAAACTCCGCAAGATAATTAACACTAGCGCAGAATCGGCATTTGACGTTTTATTCGTCATTTGTCTGCAGTTTGATCGGTTATGACGCGGTTGCATCAGCTGCATCAGACTAAACACGAAAGCAACAGTCACTTTGAACCCCTGTGATATAACAATGGGTGTTTGTCCTGTAATACATCATTTTTTAAAATCCTGGTAAAACTTCAAGCCGGTACCCAACGTGATCAAAAGCAACTTTTTTGAGACTGATGCAGAAAGCGTTCGCCCCGGCACCGGCGACTACTCCGCAATGTTTCGGAATCCTACACACTGAAATCCAAAATGTTTCAACGCAAACAACTGTTATAATCATGCATTTGCATTCGCACTTCCTAAATCCGGTGCTTCGTAGTGACAGTATTTGCCAGAGCCGCGGCAGGGGCGATGATCCAACATGATACGACACCGCTATGTAGTAGTTTAATAATAGCAAGTGCGAATCTGGGCGTAATGCTTGAGTGCACGGAACAAAACTAAGCAGCGCTGTGCTGAAAGTGATTTGATTATACAGTGTCATTGTAAAAGCACCGCTGACGGGGATTCCGCTCCGTTAGTACTAAAACGCAAACGGCGATTCGTAGATCACCAAGCAGTGCAAACAATATGTTAATTGCGGCAGCTTCATGTTCCATAGGCAGTTGGCAGTAAGCCTGAAGCGAATGTTAATGTCTACTCAGCGTTCTTGGTTTTGAAGACATTGGACTCAAGTGTTCATATTCGCTGGGTTTGTGTCGCTTTTACGTATGAAATGTGCATGGTTTGAGCATTGCCCAGGTGCCATTTGCAATTAAATGGTTGCCATAACTGCGTTTTGCTGACTGCCAAACCAGCCGTGGCTACAGTGACAATTTCTTGCTCCAATTGTCAAAATCATATGCTGGCTCACCTCTCGTGAAATCCAGCTAGTTCACCTCTTTTTATCGAATTAGTTGGCACAGTACAGTATTCATACTTAAAAGTGGATTTAACTGTAAGCAGGTAACATTGCGCAGGTTAGGCTCACTTTTTCTTCCAGTTGCTTATTACTGTCTTGTTCTGCTACCAGACTCGCTGCAAGCAGTTCATTCTCCTGGTAAAGTTTGTTGGATTGTTCTTCCAATTCATTTTCTAGCTGCGTCGCGTGCTCCTTTTCCGTTGCTGCTATTTCCTCAGCCTCTTTCAACTGTAAGAAGGAAAAGGAAATACAAAATCAGTTGAATGGTCGACGTACTGTGTGGAAAAACAGCTTTATCAGAGTTGCCAAGTATCACTTATGTACTGTCTAGACGGGGTAATCAGATGAAGTAAATAGCTGTGCCTAACTGTGGCCGACTTTTAGGGTCAACCTAAATGCATGAAAACTTTGCAGTGGTCCAGTGTTTCCTTTCAAAAATATCGGTTCTTGGAATATTTTTTCGTTGCAATCGCCCCGTTCCCAAGAATACCATAAACAAGAAGGTTCACAGTGAACTTATTGGTTGGTTTTTAGTAAAACACTCCATGCCATCTTAATCGTTTTTTTGACATTTTCACAACACTCGTGATTGTGCCAGCAACTGTTTTTCGTCTTTGTGGAAATCCTAGTCATATATCACCTACACTGATACGTGGAACGGCACCGGCTCAGTTTACAATCTTCCACTAATGCTCTACAGTTGTGTTTGTAACGCGCTATAAATCACCTCTGCAGTTCATGTATCATTACCAAGTGGCACTGTTAGTGTATTGGTCAATCAGGTTTTCCTGTAAATCCATTTATTATTCGGTGTCGCGAACTATTGTTATTTGTTTCCACTCGATCTGCTTTTTATTGCACTTGCACATCAGTAAAGTTAAACCATTTGGGCGATTCCGCGCCCTTATAACTCTCAAGAGTTTCCTCGTCGGATTCTTTCCAATACTTAGACTTGCCACCAGTTTTTAGCGTTTTGATTGGTCTGTGTCACTCTTTCCTGTCTTAAAACTCGGTTTGTGACGACTTTGCTCTTTTGCTTTTGCAAAATGGTGTAATTCTACCATTTCTCTGCAACTAGCTGGGGGTGTGATCCCGACTATAGCCAATGAGACTTCTGCATCAAAGGATAACTTTACAAATAACAGTGTTTGTGGAGACAAGCGATTGCATGCTGTGGACATCTCTAGCTGGTCGTGTTGTCCGCTGCTACGCAAATGC
>Ga0210059_1017223_pt1 | contig 10331 bp, 12 predicted proteins | sample Ectturendosymbi2_FD_188042 | JGI IMG/M metagenome (GOLD analysis project Ga0210059, IMG submission 188042) | Ecteinascidia turbinata endosymbiont from Florida, USA - Sample 2 (SPAdes) (version 2) | ecosystem: Host-associated > Tunicates > Ascidians > Unclassified | place: Key West, Florida...
AAAAAACAACCCAGCCAACACTAGATTTGTCGCCAAAACATCAGACATCAGAAATTTATCTGAGAGCATCACATCTGATGTCATGTTAAAATATCAGAAGTGGCAACACAGGTATCAATGATCCCGAACTTCTGGTGCAGTCTCCAGGTTGCCGCAGCTGAACTGCACCTTTGTTTCGTCATAAAGGGTAACGTGTGGTGGAAACGCACTATTTTCGGATGGTTGCTATCGTTGCGTTACATCATAAACACATGAAGCTATTAAAGCCATTTACACCATATGTTATTGCGTGGTCCGTCAGAAAAGGTTTTAATCAGTCGATTTGTAGAACGAAAGAACAGCAAACGAGATTGCAGTGTTTAGCTAGCGCGATGCCGAAACCTGTAATGCCATCAGATCAGGAGCTATGAAAAGCGCAAAGCTTGCAAGGAGCTGGCAGTGATAGCTAAAACGCCGCGACTGAATCGCTCTTTCTAGCAAAACTTTCAAGCAGCAACGTTAAAGCAGTGGCGTTAACTAGAACACCTGAAAAGGAAGATGAAATTCAAGACTTTAGCTTGGAAATAAGTTTCACACTCAGCCTGATTGGCCACATTGACATATTCTTTTTCCGGTGTTTTTGTTTGTAATCTCTGGTTTCTGCTTATTGTTCGGATGAATGTTGTTTCTTGCCGAGTCACTCTCTAGCCTGTGAAATATTGTTTCTTAGTAAAAATACATTCTAGTATTGATATCATAAATTCTATCGCAACTAACTGTATGTGCATTTATTAAGCACATTCTCGACTACCGGAAAACAAACGGGAACCTTGCAAATCAGCGAAAACATAACTTTTACAAACGATGACGTCATGAATTACGTCATAGGGGCCCACCGGTAAAAATTGCCCCGGGCCCCCCTACCCTTTAATCCGGCTCTGCTTGCCAGTGCATTGCGTCTCGATGTAGGCAGCTCTGCGTCAGTCACAGACGTTTAGTGGCAGCCAGTGATGCAAGTTTTCAAAGTAGTCGCAGCGCATGTGCGGTTTCACACAGTCTATGAGTGTTTCGCCGCTGAAAGCCATGTAGAGACTGTCCGTGTCAGATTGGACGCACTGGAAATCTTTTCTGTCGATGAAATGCAGCAGGAAATCGAAGTAAAATTCCAGCATCCGGAGCTTGGCGTAGCTGTAAACAAAAAAAGCAATTTGGAGTGGGAGGTCTTCTTTGCCAGTCGGTTTTCAAGCACGCGACTTCGTACAAGTCGTCTGTGATGATGTGGAGCCGGTGGAAAACATGCAAGTTGATGAGTTTCGTCACTTCGGGTGTGTTGCAGTAGTGAACTTCATGGTGTTTTTCTTTGTTGGTCAGGCATTTCCCGTATGAGATGTTCCCGTGCAGTTTTTGTGTTTCACCCAGGACGAATTTGGAGGGTCGCTGTCATCGGCACAACGTGCCTCGGACACATTGAGACCGAATTGTTCAAAGCATTTCGACAGGTATATTCTATAACTTCATAAACTTTGGTCACTTTCAGGCTGTGGTACAAGTACCATTTGACCAGAGGGGTGATCAGCAAAATCTCCTTTTCAAAGTAACTCCCAATCAACATCCGGCGAGGTTTCTTGAAGACGTTGTTTCGCTCGGCGTACTCACGCATGTGCTCGCCAGTGTCGTCCCGCGAAACCATGGTGTTTTTGAAAATCGGGCAAAACTCTTCGAATTTCAGTTTGAGCTTTTCAGGTGTTTCAATGTCGCACAGGAGGGTGCCAAAGAGTTTTTCATTTTGCACTTGTCTGATGATTTTTTCCTGTGTCAAATCGTGCCTCGGCTTAACAGTCTTCAACACATCGACAAACTTTCTGTTTCGTGGCGCTGGTCTTGTACTGGTGCATCCACTTGCACTCGTAAATCTCCACCAGCTGTTTTCGACACAGCCGCGCAGATATGCTGATTTTTCTTATGTTTCTACTTGCAAGTCTGTGGCTTCTCCGTTGCCGGGTCCTTTTTTAATTTGATTGGTCTTTTTGTCGGTGTTGTAGGCGCAATGGTGGCCGTGCTACCAGAAGCCATGAAATTGAAAAACGGTCTTGCTCTTTGCGCAATAACCGTCCACCGGCAGCTGTCTAGGACCGATGCGCACCTCACCACCGTTGTACTTGTGCTGGATTTGAACCTGCTTGTCAGCCGCCACCCATTCCAACCATTGCATTGCAAGCAGTCCGGTTCGGTGACAGATGGACGGTTTGAAGTTCCTCTCCGATTGGTAGCATATAAAGTGTCCGGTCGGCATGGCACGCTTCAGAGCTCCCAGGTATAGCGGGTTTGCGTCGTACCCAAGGATCTTTATTAACAGCTTTGCATTTTTGCCGAACTCGCGATGACGGATATAAGTGACATCAGCCTAATACTCACGATGAAATACGACGCTCAATCCGGCACAGACATTTTTCTTGATCAGCTGGTGGAGGTCGGAGTTTGACTGGTTGATAAGAGTGAAGAAGACGCCTGGCGGTAGGTCTGAAAACATGAGCTGGAGGGTCAAACCGGGTAGAGTCAGACTGCTTTTGAAAGCGTCCAAGCCAAGCTCCTTGTTCGCGTTGAATAGTTTTTCCCCAGCTTGCAAAAACGGCTCAACGTCCAGGTTGTTGTAATATTCATGATGATCCAGCATGCTCGTCCAGTTTTTATCTTTCCAAACCGTTTGGCAAAGAGCGTAGGCTTCTTGGCTGGTGTTCTCCTTCTTCAACGAGCTGCAAAACGCCGCGTGTGGTGGCAAAGTTGCCTCGTCCAGCTGCTGGAAATTTTGGAACCACTCGTACGGCCAGTAAAATTTCTGCTGCTCCACCTCGTAGGCTCTAATAAACTTTGCATAGTCAAAACCTGGTGCAGTGTAGTTTTTAATGCCCAGAAATTTCAGCTTAGTGGCTGTCAGGCACGTGAAACTCTTGCCCTTCAGAATGACAAACTTGATTTTGTCCAGCAAGTATTCCAGCAGGTGCGCCTTCACAAGTGGAATGTCGTAAGGAGACGAGTTGAAGCCGATAACAATGTGCTCTTGCAGGTACGAGACGAATCGTCCTTTCACGGCTTGATGCTGCTTGTTTTCCGGTTCGAGTTGATCAAAAACGTACTGGAACTTCTCTTTCAAAATCTCAAATGTAGCATCGGCAATTGTTTCGAGATACTGCATTTTGTCGAGAACTAGCTGCTGTGGTGTTTGTACAAGTTGGTGTTTATAAAACATTTCGGATTTTCAAAGTTGGGCACATTAGAACAAACAGAAACAGAGCAAGGTACGTGGCGCGCGACCCAAACCGATTTCTCACCAGCGTCAGGCAAATCGCTCTCGTACTGTTGACAGTATTTAGAAACGTCGAAAATGTAACTAAAGTGTGATTCGTGCAAATTCACATACATGGTTCTTTTGTACTTTTTACGACTCAGCTGCACCACGGTTGCTTTAGGAGATCGATCGTCTAGCTCGAGCGAATAAACCATGACGTTAATTTCAAAAATGTCTTCAACGTCGACCAATTCACGCAAAGTAACACCGGGAAATTTGTTTGGGTTTAATTCCCGTACATGACAGTACTGATAATATTTATCTTTGGCTGCACGTTAACAACCTTTAAGTGGTTCCCCGTCGAACAAAGCCAAGCAACGAAACAAGCACATGTGGCGACATAGTCGCGACCGTTGCGTTTAACCAGGGCGTGAAGCCCCTTGTTGTTAACAATGAAGGAGGGCAATTCCACCCCACCGCCGACAGGGATGTTAGGTGATAGGCTGATAAAAAATATAATGTTGATAACTGTGATCAGAACCCATTTGGTATTGGGTCGCTCGATTTTCTCCCTCATGTCGAAATCACAGATATTTTCCAAGAAACTACGCAGATCGTCTTGGTTAGAGATCAGCACAGCGAAATCCAGCATGCGTGCGTTACCCAAGCTCCCGTAAAAATATCGAAGTTGATCAGTCTCGACATTTCTCAAAATGACTCCATAGGAATAATTGATCTTAAACCGAGTCCTTTCGTAGCTCATGATATCCGAATGCACTTGATCGACGATGTCAGCGTAGCGCCGCCCCTCCAAGGAATAGCTGTACGTATTCTGAACTCGGTTACCGGTATGCAGTTTTGTGCGAATCTGGTCCCGATTCTCCCAGATGCAGCGACTGTCAAAACAACAAAGGTTTAAAATTTCGAAAAATATGGTGCTAGCGAAAGACTTCGGCGAAATTGTACTTACCTTAGACGGTCATCTGATGAACCATTGTCGGTTGCACTGTAAAAGAAAAATCGATCCCGTGCGTGATCATGCTATAGTTGAGACGCAAGACCACTTGGTAGCGCTAAAAAATCAAAAACGTTTGATGCGAACAAACCTGCTGCAAGTGGGGACGTCGGAAGCCGATTCTGAAACTGCGTGGCGTCCTTGAACTTGAACAGACTTCGAGTGACTCGTCGCTTCACTGTTAAACAAAAGTTATGTGTTTACAAACGAAAGTTTCACTTTCCTCGGCTAACCCCCTCCTTTTACTACTACAGGGTTTTTTAAAGGCGTTTTAGGGACCCGATTCGGGTCCTTAGGATTTCAAATCGGGTCCGTACAATCAAAGAAAATTATCATCAGGTTCCTAAAATCAGAGAAAATCGGGTCCCTAGAATCAGAGAAATCGGGTTCCTACAGATCCATACCGGGTGCATAACATTTTCCTTAAAATAACCCTGGTATAGCCATCCACATTCGGATGCGCCATCATTTCTCACGTTTTTTTCTGATTGTTGGCTAGTGACCTCCTACAGTGGTCCCCCTTTCAGCTACGTTTTCCTCCTAAACATTGTTTAGTCAGAATATTTTTTATCTCAGTTTATACTTTGATAGGCACCAAAACGGGGAGCATTTATGTCAAAGAGGCGCCATTCAACGGGACGCCACAGACGTTTGGGGTGAAGTTGCCCGAAACTCCCCCCCTGGACCCGCCATTGTGCGTAACAGTCAGATTCTAACAACCACGGACTTAAACTCGTCTCAACCACGATCTGACTAAAATCCTCTTGCCTTAAATTGCAGCAGCACGGACTGTCTTAGCCATAGCGTGAGAAAGGATGAGGTCTTGTAGATATGGCAAGCGAGCGTTCTTGTTCTGTCACAATGTCTGACAGTTTTGTCATAATATTTGATGGTGCCGGCGGAGCTCATCCTGCATAAGATAAAGGCACTATATTAACCCAGCATTGCAGTTAATGGGTGTATGGGGCGCAAAATTGAGGTTCGATAAGCTCTAAGTCAGAATTTTTTTGCCAAGCAATTATTGTGCCCCCATAAAAGTGGCGCCCATGGCACGAGACATACCTGCCGTACCCGAGATACGCCACTGATTGTTACTGTGCAGATAAGAGTCTAGACGTTTGCATTTTCGCTCGTTTCAAAGTAACTTGAAGTTATGCCTCTGCGCAGTTTCGCAAGTTTTAAGTTAATAATGAGTGGTCATAGGAAGGAGTTGCGCGGGGCCCTCAAAAGCGCGGGGCCCTAGGCCATGGCCTATGCGCAAATCCGTCACTGGTTACGGGCCTGGAAAGCATTAAGAATTGGTTTCAGTTAATTCATCTCATTTTATCCTGGCTGTGGTATTGCATTCGGCTGCCTTGTGTATACGACTTCGAAATATCTTACGTAAGTGGTTCGTGACTATAGTTTTAACTCTACTCACATGTCCTGCAACCTCATAGAATTTCGTACGGATTTTCTGCAATGATTCAGAAGCAATTCTTTCGCGGATTTCAGCTCTTTGCCCCGGAGGTCAAGCATTTCCATCCGAAACACACTTGAAACAGTCAACAAATCATATTTATTTAGTGAAAATGATTCAAAACATGAAAAATTTGCTTCGGAAAGAGTCGAAGCTGCCTATATCGCTCGAACAATTTTTGTCATTTATAGCCACTTAAAAAGCTGCGTTTGACTGTTACTGGTAGCTGTAACTCTTCCCGTCACCAGCGCTTCAAGCGAGAGAAATTTTTCAAAAATGAAATTAGTGAAAACATTTCCCAGAAATTCTATTACCAGTGAAAGATTGGGTAACATCTGTCCACTTTAAATTGAAAGGTACTAGTTGAAAAACAGATTTAGATGATTTCGTTGATGAATTTGACAGCCGTCATCATAAACGAAGGATTAAGTTACGTTGAGGTGATGATGATATGAAATTTGAACGTAGCCTGTGTAGGGATCTGTGTGAGAATTATATTGCTCATTGTCTATTTGTCAGAATCATTTTTGGTTTAGAGGTAATGCGTGTTTCGCGTATGACAAGACAGTCATAAATCAACGCAGGGTTGAAAAGTCAGCTTTTGAGAATCAATCAGAGGAAAATTCAGTGTGAATAATAAAATGAACGACTTTGTTAGGAATATTCTGCAATATAAGTTTTACGCCTACTATTACTGTACATCTTGCTATATCAGGTACACGTCGATGCACACCTATCTGCGGCGTTGCTATGCTACTTAGGTGCCACTGGTGCCGAAATCTCGCTGCTGTTAACTGCATACTGCATTGAATAGTCCTCACCCTATCCACGCTGCACACTCGTACTAGTAGTTGCATAACATTGTTATGGTTATACCACAATCACAAAATGTCCATAAACTACCACAAAAACGGATTAGTCAGTAGTCACCAAACCCGTTGGAAGATGGTTTATTTTTATGTGCTTTGCAGTAAGAATATTTTGATGAAACTAGTTGGCTATCAACAGCCTACTTGTCTCTGTGTCAAGATGAAAGTCGTGGTTGGAACCATTTCGCTTTCATGTGAACTGTTTTCATTTTCTAAAGCCAGGGCCGGCCTTAAGCCGATGCAACTACATTGGGCCCCACGCCTCTGGGGGACCGCGCCACGGTGGTCGGACATGTTGTTCATTTTTGCCAGATAATCTTTGCGCTAAAGAATTATTTATAGAAACGGCTTTTAAATCTCATTGTTAGAAAATAGTTATCTCGTTTGAAAAAACGGTGATACTGCTCTAAGGAATTTTATCAAATGTACTCAAGTCTCATGCTAGGGCGTTATTTCTGCGCTCCCGCATGGTCCACTTTTTATGGATGGAACTTGGTTGTTACTGGTGTCCGTTAAGACTGCAGTAGACCTACAGTTATTGCCAACTAGGTGTGCAATGATTCAACTCGCAATGAACAGATGAAGGCGAGTGTCTGTCGTATTAACTTGGCATTTCTTCCAACGTAACGCTAATCAGTTCTCGAAATATCATTCTGTTTTGTAAAATACTTGTTTGGTTGAGGGTCATCTGCATTTTGACAAAAGCTTGTAGTTTTGCTTCATGGAAGATTTTAACATAGACTAGATATTTTAAAGTTTTGTCAAAATAAAGTTAACTCTACCAAATTGAAACAAATGACAAAAGATGAAAGGTTGAACCCGTGAAAGTCAAAAATCTCATGCAAACCAGCGCAAAATTTTATGAAGTGTTTGCTCTGAAATTGCCTCCTTTCTTTGTCCAAAATGGTTCCGCGTTATTTGTTGGTTGTGCAAGTACTTTTATCATTTGCCGCCCAGCCAAACTTTCATTGTGTTTTGTCTATTTGCGAGCGTAAAAAAGTAGAAAAACCGCTACTTCAGATCCAGGTTCATAAACGTAAAGGACTCTTAAAACCAGCAGCTTAAACTACGCAAGGCAAAATTGTGAATGTTATCCAGCACACTCGTTTCTGTTTGGCAATATATTATGGGGTTATATCAGAACCGTAGCCAGAAAGTTTTCAATAGGGGGGCTTTGCGTCTGTTTGGTGGGACTTGAGTTTATAAAATTAACCACAACTCCACTTATTTACAGTGTCTCACGTTTCAATTTGGGGGACTTGGAGCTTTGTTTTGGGAGGCTAAACCCACCAAAGCCCCCCCATGGCGACGGGACTGGGCTATATGCTTTTTTTTCATCAATCAAGCATGCGCATTATATACTGTATTGCGTTTGATAAGTGTTTGTATATCTGTGACGTCGTACAGTAGTTGCAAAATCTTTGTACATTACATTTCTAATTGATAAAGAACAGTTTGCATTCCAACTCCATACATTATGAATAATTATAAAATTGGGCTTTGGCAAGCTTTGGGGATGCATGGATTGCTCTTATGTGAAGTTTGTTTTTTTTCGTGTATTGCGTCATAAAGCGGATAGTTGATCATGTGCCCACTCTTGCCGTTAAACAAGAGTGAAATAATTGCATTGTAAGTTCAATTCACTTGTCAGTTCGGTTTGATTGACAATACTTTGCACTTGCGCTAGCCGCTCGGATCTCTGTTGCAGAGTTTCCTTTACAACGTTTGGCTTGATTACGTTGGTAGCGGTACACAGTCTGATGTCCACCAGAGCAGCATGATATTAGTCATAAACATGGACGCAGCTGGGGAACACAGATACAGATTAACTCCAATAATTTGCCATCTTTTTTATATTTATTTTGTTAAAATATAACCATTAAAAAGGTCATGACACGGTTGACTGAGCACGATGACGTCATAACGCCACTGCTTAGATGGGCCCCGCGCCTAGGTCTTGCATTGGGCCCCGCACTTGCCACTTGCCAACTCCGGCCGTGTCTAAAACTGCTTTCGTTCACATGAGGCCGGCACAATTGTGTACGAAAAATGGTGTTTCGATTTGCATGTGCAGTGCTGTGGAAATTGCATGGTTAGCACAGAATTTTCGACGTAGCAGTACACGTGTGTGATTACATCTACAGTGGCGTTTAGGTGTCTCTAGTGAATAATAACGTTAGTTCATATTTAATGATGTTCACAAGCCTATGTTGGGTTTGATAGGGTTAATCACAGCAACTTAATGGTCACAACAATGAAAATCACCATGCAAGATAGACATATATGTTGACCCCCTACTTTTTCCTTGGCCCCGCAATGCCCCCCACTTTTTTCATTCTAGAATCACCACTGGTCCTATCGTGGGACACGACTTGTCACGTCCAAGTCTAAGAAGAACCGTTCTGCTTCTAACCAGGTCGGGAATGCGTTTCAGACACTGTCCTTCACCGATTTCGCTATAGGGATAGTGGCAAACGCTTGCGCGCAGCATACTTTTATACCTTTTGAATACATTTTGTAGATATACGTGATCTGTGTAGCTTGTGAAAAATGAGGCCCATTGATTGGGACCCATTTCAAACGTTTGCTGAATTAATGATGTAAAGCACTTTCAAGCTGTGGTTATTCCCTGAAAAATCGCATAGTTTGACCAACAAAAATAGCCACGTTTTTGCCTACAAAAAGTAACCTCTTATGTGTGACACACAACGATTGTCGCAGACAACCTTTGGTACTTCAGCAAGTGAAAACCTTTTTGGCGTTCCCCAATTTGACTGCCCCCCAAACGCTTGGTCTGGATCCGCCACTTCCTTCAGTTGGCGTTAGAGACAATAACATTATATACCGTATATGACCTCGACAATGATCTTATTTGAGGATATAAAATCGATTGAACACGTTCTGCTTCATCCCATATACTTACGTTCTCACCTGATGTGCGCATGAAAAGACTGTAGTTATGTAGTGTAACGTTTATTATACTGTAATAAACGTTAAATAAATAATTATTTATTGAACACATTGAAGTTGCTGATAAATTTATCACTTCAGAAAACCCAGATTTAACGCGAATTTTCATAATTAAACCTAGACACCCAGGTCGACTAAAAAAGCAGACCTGGGTAGAAAAAACCCTCAGTGGGAGCACTGGTCACATGCGGAAAAACGCCTACTACCGTAACTTGAAGTGAACGTTTGAAGATTTATTGCCGTGTTATTGTTACGTAATAAATACCAACAGTAAAACAATCCGCGAGTAAGTTTCGCAACCTGTCATTTGTGTAGTGAAGATGGTCAGAGCGTCTATGACAAAAAAGATTGTTGTGTAGTGTCACGGCAGCAAAAAGATCGTTTTTTTTGTGATACAACTTTCTGTTTGAACAAATTAATAACCAAATACGAAATGCCGTGCATGGTCACCCTCAATCGTCTCCGAAGTGTAGACTGCCAAATCGTATCAGTTTTGACGTTATTGACCGATGCTTCTGCAAAGTTGAAACGAAGGTGCATGTGAAACGCTACGCTGTGGCGCTAAGCGTTTATAGTGGATTTAACTTTTCGCATTACGACTTGCCGTTCCCTACTCGCTATTGCATTCCGTACGTGAGATCTGGTTTGTATCAACTTGTCATTCGCGTCAAGGGTCCGTGAAAGATCGTCAGGTGTTCCGCAGGAAATTTGATAAGTTTGACTAGTGTTCCATCGAACACCGGTCGAAAATCA
>Ga0210059_1017224_pt1 | contig 10331 bp, 8 predicted proteins | sample Ectturendosymbi2_FD_188042 | JGI IMG/M metagenome (GOLD analysis project Ga0210059, IMG submission 188042) | Ecteinascidia turbinata endosymbiont from Florida, USA - Sample 2 (SPAdes) (version 2) | ecosystem: Host-associated > Tunicates > Ascidians > Unclassified | place: Key West, Florida...
ACGGGGTTGGTTGACCAGATGACCGCCACGGTCTTTCGCCAATCCTATGTGACACAGCGCCCCTCTTTGTTTACACTGATCAGCTATTGTGCCATTGTATTCTCATTTGCTCTAATGTTCGCTAATTGTTGGTTTACTGCATGCGATGGCTTTTATGGTGCTTCTGCTTATTGGCTGAGTCATATGAAACAATAAACCATTACCATTACCTTTCAACAAGAAAGGCTTAGAAAAGGTGTTGCTCTAAATTTGATGAATTTGGCGTGCTTTGGTAATGCAGATTTTGAAGTAGATGTCTCTCGGTTACCAGTTCTGCCGCCACAGGGGGCTTTGTTGGGCCCAGTCCCCACCAAACAAATTTCCAAGCCCCGCAGTTGAACTATGAAATCAGAGGATGTTTTATCACTACAAATCGCTTGATTTTTTATCAAATTTGTGAATGCCAAGCCACCCTGCACAAATGTAAAGCCTCCCCTATGTAAAAGACCGTCCTGTGACGGTTCTGTCAATAACGGACGAAGGTAGGGAATAACACTATGCGCCTGTTATTGGAAGAAACCCAGGGGTGTAGTACTAAAAAAGAGGTGTGGAAACGCCGCTCTACCATCAATGAAAAGGAACACTGCACCAAATAGTTCGAATAAAGTACGCATTCGCCTACACGAATTTCCACACTGGACCTTTCTGTCTTACTGCAGGCTTTTGACCAGCGGTGTGAATCTGCGTGTCACTATCACATCTGTGACATCGCAGCCATGTTTTAATGTAGTGCAAAAAGGTGTGGGAACGCCTTTCTCAGTCGAACGCGTTCCCACCCCAATACGCCTCTGAATAAGTCCTATACAGCCAGATCAAATGTGCAGGTCACGATGAAAGCTGCAAGTCAGCATTTCTCACCAAGAACCAGTCTTAACCCTATGTTTGATCTATTTTCACAAAATTAATCCCGTACCTATAGAGGGTCTCGCACAAGTGCCGACAGAGTTAACATTTTAAGCCTGTTATATATTCTATCAGAATTAGACCACACCTGAAACGTGAAGTGAACAATGAAACGTCCTTTAGATCGCTGAAATCATATTATGGAATTAATATTATAGCCTGCTATATGCAGTATGTATATATATATTTTTTAGTTTTAGACAGGAATACTACGAGAAATAACATACTTAAATGTTTACACGCGCAAAGAAGGAATGCCGTCAACACATCTCTTAATTTTTTCGTTTGATCCCCTGGAATGAGTAAACTGTTAAAAAGCCAAACGGTGGGCTTACCGGAGACTAAAAACCAGCAAGAAAGAACATATGACGAGACATGTTGGGTCCATATATGTATGAGAAAGCAAAAAATTTAGGAAAAGTAATAATGAGGAAGGTGGCGACAAGCAGGAAAAAAGTAAGACTCATAATCGACAATGCAAAAAAGACCACTTTCAGTTTGTGAGTGTGTGATTGTGATCTTCAAAATGCTTTACTAACCATTACATTTTTAAATATAAGCACGAAACATGATATTCTCTCATTTTAAATTGTTGTAAGCAAATTTGAGGGGAGGAAAAAGCGGCACTTTAATGGGCGGAACTGCCTGTGACCAGTGGCGTAACTGACGAGAAGCAAAGCTGCGAGCCGCCCCCCCTGGCAAACTAAATGTAAAACTGGGCCCCCTTTCGTTGACATTTTGCTATTTAGTATTCTTTAATTTTTTTCACCAAAAATGAAGCAAATTTACACCCGAAACACCTCGAGAGAGGGCCCCCAAAAAGTGGGGCCAGAGGCAAATGACTCGCTCGCCACCCCTTAAATCCACCACTGAACATGTTTACGGAAAACAAACTTTACCAGACTAAAACTATAAGTCACAGACAGGACCCCCGGAGAGCTCAGAGCGAGTGCGTTGCACCCCGACCTTTAATAACGGGGACAACGGGGGCGGAATAGCCTTTGTATGGGAGTATTATAGGTAATTTTCCATGTATTATCAAGATAAAATTGAAACAAATTTATTGCAGCTATTCGCTCATCCAGAAATTTCTGAATTGTATTCTATAGTTTGCATCATCATTTGAGGTCAACATCGCTGCTGAACAGAAACAAGCATAATCGGTAATGATTTTTTGTTTTTTATAAGTTTGCATTGCCCTCAATGTTTTTACTGTTCCTCTTGCCCCACCGCAGAGACATTTCTGTTGACTCCCCTACTTTTCTCCTTGGTCCCGCAGTATCTCCCCTCCAGTTTTTTCATTCTAGAATCGCCACTGGTCATAGGAGTGGCGTAAGTGAATCCATCGCTATTTATTTGACAGGGAAACTAGTTTCGTGTATTTGAACACATCGTCAGTCCTGCAAAAACGTCGTAAGAAAAACCTCACTAGGGAAATGCTGACACTGAAACAAGAATAGGAAAATCACACGAAATGTGGCTAGGACCAAAGAACGGAACAAATTAGCTGTTTTGAAAAGTTGACCGTCGCAAACTCAACAACTGCTAAGATGTTCAGCAACGCTTAGACAAGCCGTTTGCAGCAAAAGCGAAATAATAAGAAAAAGACGTAGTTGAAGAAAAGAACTACCGATGATCACATTCTTTAAAATTTGTTTAATGCATGCACTTGATGAACAACGTGTATTGACTAGGACTACACTCAGATGAACATCACAAGACGTACGTGTGGAATGATTCTGTGACACGTACAGTGTACAATAATGAAACTTTTCAAATCGAAGTCCACTTTACCAACCTGTTCTTGATGCTTCGATCGAACATAAAATCGGTAATCTCGAATAAATCACGAAACAAAAGTATTTCATGAACATAAAATATATTCACATAATCAGTGGGGAAAGGAACTGCAAAAATGTTCATAACGAAAACCAGGTCCTTGGCCAAGTTTTAAGGTTTGGGGGCAAAATACGTTGAGGGAGCATGTTTAAAAAGTTTTTCTAGGCACAACAAAATTTGGGGGCACTGACCCCGAAAACCCTCACCTGTGACTACAGGCCTAACGAAAACCAACCAAACAAACTAATCGGCAAAGCTCCGAACATTACATGCAGAACAAATACTACGGCAAACAAAGCCATGAAACACATGTAAATTCAGCATATACTTTGATACAACATTCACATTTTTTGTATTTACTGACTAGCTACTATAAATTGGTGGCAGTTGCTGCTAGAACGGCCAGAGAACGGGGGCATTGCCCCCGTGCCCTTTCAAAAGTGGGCAACGGGGGTGGAGGAGCCTTTTCATACCAGTATGAAAGCAGGTAATTTCATACTTTATCATGGTGGACTTGAAACACATTTATTGCAGCTATTCGCGCACTCAGCAAATTCAGAATGGTCTTCCATAATTTCTGTTATTGTTTTTGCGGTCACCATTATTGATGAACAGAAACAAACATAATTGCTAACGAAATTTTTACTTTTTGTAAGTTTTTCTTGCTCTCAACCCTTTTGCTGTCCCACCCGCCCCCCTGCCCGTCCGCTGCTCTGGCGTCCGTGGTGCCAACAAGTACAGGAGAGGTTGCTCTCCTTAAAACAATCGTTTTTAGAATTCCTGAAGTACGGTGGTAACAGGCAGGCAATATGATATATCAACTGTGATCGTTTTCTGTCAAAACCACCCTCGACCGTAACACACAATATAAAATACAGCCGACAGCCTTTTCACCCCAAATTAATCTAAGTCACGTAAATACCGTCTACAACCATATAACTGCTGTTGTTAGTTCTTCAAGGTATCAACAGCCAACCCTAAGTGTTTATTACTAAAGCATATTATTGGGCACATGGCTGACCGCACCAAGTACGAATCGGTGTAGAAATAAACAAAGACACTCCGAACACAGTCATGTGACGTTTTGCATGACAGACAACAAAATGATTCGCTCAGCCAAGCGAATGTTTTATATTTGCTTCTTCAACGAGAATAGCAATGCTTATGTGTGAAGTATTGTAGAAGAAAACAGAACAGCGATCCGTTGTACAGTCGTTTCTCGCAACAACAGATTTCCAACTGTTCATCATTAAATCGAAACGTAAGAATCGTTTTATGTCATTCAAACAACAATGCAATAATTGTATCTGCACAAACACCAGCAGGGCATGGTGCAGTAAAAGCAATTGAACACAATTAGTCGTAGGCTGGAAATACTATTCATCGATATGTACGGTTGTTTACCCATATTTGTCTGAAATGGCAAAAATATTTCACGGGTCATTTCTGGTTTATACGTTACGAAGTATCATTTGCAATTATTGACAGCATCAAATATTTGGAACATTTAGACACAAGCTTAATATCAATTTAGCGAAACGAAGTGCATCGGAAACGTACAGCACCCAATGCAATACGATTGGATGCGTTGAGCTGTAGCCAAAAAGGGTTTTGTAATGCATGAAACGAATGTCGCCCGCTCAGGGACGTAATGAGGTTAGATGGCGCCCAGGGCAAGAAGCAAGTTTGGCGCCCCCATGTTCGAACCTGAATCTTTCAGAAGCAAATTTGCAGCATTGAAGAAATTGCTTCTGACATTATTGGGACTTGTCTGGACCCCCGAGGAATTGTGCCCCCTTGCCCTCCCTCATTACGCCCCTGCGTCCACTCTATTTTGAATATTTCATCTTGGCAATTCGGCAATTCCCATCAGTTGCCTGAAGCTTCCACCCAAAACATTCTTTCACGTATTTTCGAGGTAAATGTCCGGTGCAGCAAATCGTTTATCAAGTGCGCAAAAAATTCGGCTTCTAAAAAATTTATTTGATGAAAAATCACCGAAAGGTTTGCTTGAAAGAAGCAGGTTTAAAGAAAAATACTTCAGAATTTCACATTGTTTAGGAAATTTGTACAAGCATTGCCGTTTGTAAAGTTGTTGTTTCTGCTGGTGGAGATAGATGAAAGCCAACAAATATTCGTATGCTGTTCGAAGAGATTTGTGTTGGAGGAACAACTTTGTCTGGAATATCGCGTAGAGTTGGAAGAATTTGGATTGTTTCATGGTCGAACATTAAATCTAATAAAATAAAATTTTTACAATGATGAATATACATTGTCCATACACGTAGACACGTAGAGAACTCTGCAAATGCAAACGAGAAACGATGCAACATTCGTGTGGAGGCAATGATCTCAACAATTTCGTGTTGATCAGACTCACTACATCGGACATGCAGCGAAACTATTTAGTTGCTTCGAAGCAAATAAAAGCTGATGCAATGACCCAAGTGCACGAGACAACAGCTCACCATTGCCGGGTAACATTTTCTGTAATGGCTTTAAATTGCAACAACGGCGCTGTTGAAATCGGCCATTTCAAGATCAAAGCACATGATCCACTTATTGTTTCTTTCATCATAGACTTCAGTAGACTTTGAGCTTTCGCCAGATAGTGTTTGCCTGATTTAAAACAAAACATTTTCCCGCAAATCAATAAACACAGGAATAAACGACAACAATTACGCTTCACAAAAGGTTTTTATGTTTCACAAATTATACGTTTCACAATCTAAGTCTTTCACAATTACACCGGATCAATATTTTGCTTGTTAATTGCTAATTACCAACAAACATCATACAGTTTGAATTTGAAAGACATGGGAAGCAGATTATGACGGGACACGAGACAAAATAGAACATGTTATTTCTTTAAAAAGTGTAAGATTTAGCGGCACAGCACTGAATACAAACTTCACTCGATACATCCTTTCAGGGTCGGCCTTAGCAGGTGCGGGGCCCAATCCAAGACCTAGGCACAGGTCCTCTCTGAGCAGTGGTTTTATGACGTCGTCGTGTTCATTCAACCGTGCTACACCACCTTGGTGGAACGCACATATATAGCCTTAACACGAGAATTGAGCACATTTGCTAAAGTTCGATAATTGAGGAATTTCATCGCTAGTTCTAACGACAGCGTTGTTTGTTATCAATGATATTTATAAGCCGTTTCTACGGAGTTCTCTAGCGCAGTGATTTTCAATCGGTGTTCCGTGGAAAACTAGTGTTCCGTGAAAGATGGTCAGGTGTTCCGCAGGAAATTTGATAAGTTTGACTGGTGTTCCATCGAACACCGGTCGAAAATCACTAGTTTAACGCAATGAGCGTAAATATGTTTTCTTTCGTGAAAGTAATTAGTTTTAGGAGCAAACGAATAGGACTTTCTTGTTAATTTTAATAAATTAAAAGAGCCAAAACAGAACTAAACATCATAATTGTGTTTATAAAATTTTGTTTGGTGTTCCCCAAAATTTTTTTATTGCATAAAGTGGTCCGTGATGCAAAAAAGGTTGAAAAACACTGCTCTAGCGCAAGGGGTATTTGGAAAACAAGACCAATCTACCTAAACACCATGGCGCGGGGCCCATTGCAGCTGCATCGGCTCAAGGCCGGCCCTGCATCCTGTCGCATAGGCTAGAAAAGGATGTCACAAGCTGAAGAAGTTGATGACCATTTCCAAAGTTAATAAAGTCGCGCAGATGATCTAATAGATCAAACATGAATGGTTTCAATAAAAGATAAGGTTGATCCAGTGGAAATAGTAAGCACTACATGGCCTTTGCACGGGACAAAATATAGCTAAGTTATCATCAAAAACTGGGTTCAGAGCTGCAACTACAAAAGCTTGTTTCATACGCAGTGCAATGTCAGCGTAGCAACATAGTCACCTGCAAAATTATTATATACTCACCTGTACTGCTCCACACCCCAAACGTCCTGTGAATAAAACTGCTACGTCTTTGTTTTAACAAGAAGTTCATGTTGGTTGTACCTAATTCATATAAAATGGGTTCTGAACTAATGTATGTCAAAAGGAAAACATGCATGTACAATGAGTCAATGAGTCACCGATGACTCGTTTTGTCTTAATGTCAAAAAAGAAAATTTTTTAAAGAAAATCTAAATCACTGAATTTTTGTGGTGAATGGACCGAATGAAAACGAAAATTGTACAAATGTTTGCCCAAACATGACTCCTCCTTTCTGAAAACCTGGCCAAACATCGTGCATGTTTTTATTGCTTTAAGCCAGGGGTGGGGGACCTGTGGCCCGCGGGCCATATGCGGTCCCGCGTGGACATCTCATACGTCCCGCACCAGAACTTTCGTTATCCAAGATATAACAATGTCGCGTCAAAAGGAAAACCGTGATAAGCAGATCCTTAGACAGTAAGTCAAGCCAAGTCTCCCTCGTTCTTTCCAAGAGTTTTTTTCTTTTCATTTTCCTTAGGAAGACAAGGGTGAAGTTTTAAGATAATATGATTTATTTTTGCAGCCTGCCAGCAATATTCCAATATATGTGTGGTCCTTGATGGTAAATAGGTTCCCTAGCCGATTTGATGATTCTAACTTGTTGTACCTAACAGCTAAATATGTTTTTGAAAATTTCGGGTGGGCATCTGATCGGTTGCCCCCCTGGTTGCTGGCCTGTTGCCAAGGCACAGTTGTTAGACGAAACCTCGTTTTGTTTCTTGATGTTTTTTTATTTGAAGCTTATGTAACCTTGTATGCGTTTCTCACAGTGGCGTGCAGAGGTCTAGTGATGCCCGGGTGACTGCTTGATTGTACACCCTCCTAGCAAATTTTAGTGTTGAGCAGTGGCTTGTAGTGTTCACTGTTACTGGATGTACGCTGTTTGTGACATCACACCATGACATTAGTTTCACGTTTGCAAACTAACTTTGTGGGGAAGTTTGTTGACACAACATGTATATTATTCTACACACACTCTCCTTGCTCGTTGTTGTACAATGTGTCACTGTAATGAACATAAATATCAGCGCTCCAGAGACCGGAACGAAATACAACATTCAACGCTAAGACAGAACAGTTCATAAATGCAAAAATATCCGGCAACGCGTTAAAACAAGGGAGTAGAACACACGCAGTGCTGCGACAGCGCAGTTCACAACTGCAAAAATATAAAGCTGGGCATTAAAACAGTGGAGTAAAACACACTCAACGCCACCCGAGGGTAGCTTGCGATTGGAAAAACATCAGGTTGCTCGAATGTGTCGTAGAATAGCGGTTGAGCAGAGAAGGCATGCGGCTGGGATGGCGGACACTCAGGGTGACAGTTTGAAACTTGCTACTGCACAAGAATTGTGCAAGAAACTACATAAGATTTGAGAATGCGGATAAAGTACCTAAGAAAACTTCGTATTTTATTATGTGGCGGTTTAATAGTATAACTACTGGGGGACAGAACAGATACGGGCTTGTATTATCACTTCTGATCAATCCGCCTGAACTGCCAATTAATCACGAAACCCGAAATGATACAAATATTGCAAGCGCAGGTGTGCAGCTCTGTTACCGCACACCCAGGGTTGCCAATTCAAAAACCAAAACGTGGAACAAAGTAATGCATCAAAAAGTCAGACAAATCAAGCAAGTTGAAATAGGATAGTTTTGAAAATTGGCTCAGAAAATTAGTATAGCCATCCACACCCGGATTCATCATTATTTCTCAAATTTTTGTCCAAGTGTTCTCTAGTAAGTCACCTACAGAGCCCTGTATACCGCTTTCAGCTAAGTTTCCCCTCTAGCTCAAACCTCTAGTTATGCCACTGGTTTGTTGATTGCACGAACATCTTATTAAACCATTAATGTGATTTTTCCGGTGCTTGATCCTTGCAGAGTGGTAATTTCGTTTATTGCATTTATTCATATCGTATGTTGTCTGAAAATATACTGATACAGTACATTTAACCATACAAATAGGGTTTGCTTTCGTTCTGAAGATGTTTCAAGACAAAGTAATTGCGATTGTAATTGTGATCACTTTCAATTTAATCGTAATCGTAATCGATTACATTGTGATTTTGTGTATTCGTAATCGTAATCGAGCAGGTGGGAAATAATCGTAATCGTAGTCGATTACATTTCTGCTGTAATCACCCCATGTCTGGGTCCAACGTGGTTTCCCATGTTTGATTGGTTGAACGAGTTTAATTTATTTGAATTTGATTTATGTAAACGATAATCGTGTTATTGAACGTGACTTAGGCAGCACCTCACTGAAAATTGGCTCCATATTTCCCCCAGAGTTTTGCCTTGCTGCAGGATACTGTATCTACCCTGTTCAAGCCTTGCCACAATCAGGGCCGGATTAAGGGGGGGCAACGGGGGCAATTGCCCCGGGTCCCCCGATGCAAGGGGACCCCCCGTCATGAAATTTATATGTTTCAAATAAAATACTCGTTTGAAAAATGTTCGTGATTCACAAGCGACAAAGGAATACACCTCGATATTATATTCCTCTGTTGCGTTAAGTAACAAGGGCCCCCAACAGTAATTGACTTCTCTACAAGTTTGACTGTCTGCCAGTTTTAGTAATCGCTACTGAAAAACCTGTAAGTATTTTCGGTTTTGTTCATTACAAATATATTTGATTTCGCTGGTGTCGTTTTACTAATAATCGTTTCTTTTGGCCTGGGTATGACTCTCTACTCGTGCAGTACACTGACTGCACAAATACAGGGCCGGATTTACCTATAGGCTATATAGGATTAAGCCCAGGGCCTCAAGATCCAAGTGGGCCTCAAACAAACTGTGATACACATAGAGTTAATGGCCGGTATATGATCATTTAGATTAAACTTTGTCAAAATTTTATGTCTTAATTATTCTTCACGAAATTTAGTTTTTTTTAACTTTCGTGTTGATAACGCCAGATTCTTCAGACAAGTTGCCATGAATGTCAATATGACGGTTGGTCAAGCCGCATGTCAAATATTACGTCGATATACTTAAAGCACGTTGGCTGCGTTGGTTGAATCGTACCGATTGTTGCGTGTGACTCTATCAAAAGAAGTTGTGGCAGTTCATGTTTGAAATGCACCTGATCAGTGGCATAACTGACGGGTGGCAAGGGTGCGAACCGCACCCCCATATCAAGCTAAATGTAAAAACCAGACCCCTACTAGCTTGTATTTTGGTATTTATTATTCTTTTGGTTTTAGTAGTTTGTTGTTTTCTTACTTTTTCGGAGTGTTTTCCGGTGATTCCGGGTTTTTGTTTAGCCGTTCTCTACCGGACTTGCTATTGTTTCTCAACTATTTTCTGAGTGTTAGCCAGTTCCCTTCAGCTAAGTATCCCATGGCTCAAAATTCTAGTTATGTCACTGCACCTGATCAAAGCAAGGTTGTACTGCAGATAAGAGCTATGTGTAGAGCTACCAGCAGTATCCTACAATAAAAGAATAGTTGTTTCTTAGGTGACTGAGCAATACAGTAGTTTTGTCAGCGTTTGTATCGCGTAAAGCTCGATTGGTATTTTTAGATGTAATTTTTTTCCATTTGAATTTTCTTCAGTAAAGTCATTCAGAAATCAG
>Ga0210059_1017226_pt1 | contig 10330 bp, 8 predicted proteins | sample Ectturendosymbi2_FD_188042 | JGI IMG/M metagenome (GOLD analysis project Ga0210059, IMG submission 188042) | Ecteinascidia turbinata endosymbiont from Florida, USA - Sample 2 (SPAdes) (version 2) | ecosystem: Host-associated > Tunicates > Ascidians > Unclassified | place: Key West, Florida...
CAATGACACTGTGATAGACCGATTTTTGCCAAACCTACAAACCGGATTGCAGCTCTGTTGAGCAGAGCCTCTGCATTTCCCATTCCTAGCAAAACTAAAAGAGTGTGCTGCCAGGATGCACCCGTGCTGCCAATAATAGCTTCTTAGCCCAACTATGCAGCTCGAGATGAACGTCGTGATCATCGCCACGTCACGTTTGTCGTTGCGCATGGACGGAGGACAAGTTATTGCTAAGTACCGAATACATCCTGTCCTGTTGATTTTCGCCTGACATGTCTCAGTCTCTCGAATCGTGTTTCTTAGCGAAAGCACCTTTCTGGTCGGTTGCTCGAATAAGGGGAATCGGCAGCAGCGTGGGTTCGGCTAGATAGACAAATAAAACTATTTGTGCAAACTCTAAACTGGTTCGCCCTAGTTTCCTGTTTACTCCAACCAGGTAAATTTTTAAGATAATGTAAGTCTTGTTTTTCATCACAAGGTTTGCTTTCGTTGCACCGTGGGAGGCATTTGTACTTCTGAAAGTTACAAATGTTGTTTAATAAATCAGCATTTTGTTGTTCGTTTTGTGGTGGAGCTCTGATGAAAGCGAATTCCGTTGTTTGGAGGCATTCGTTTGCGCAGGGTTGAGTTACGTTGCAGCGACTGGTTATTTGTTGTTTGCCTACTTCACCTCCAGGGTCTGTTGACGAATAGTAATGTGCTGCCTGACGTTGTACTTGTCACGCAGTAAAGTCACTCGTAACTTCCCGGATGGCATATTTGCGGCTAGGCAGTACTTCGAAAAATCGGGCTCTCGTTTCGTAGACAGACGTCAACAACATCACTGGCGTCGTAAGCGCTTAACTCGTTGACTTCAGGCCTGGATAATGTCTTCGTGTGATATGCCAAGTGTCAAGTCGTGTTCTAGGTAACAAACTAATCATTCATTGCCGGAGCACCGACACCTCGTGATGGACTATAGTTTTTTTTCCAAAGGTGTTACCTGCACGTTTTTTTCGTTGCATATTTTTGTACCTCAGACGACTCTGTGACTCAACATAAAATGTTAATTGGTTCTAGAACATACGTTAAAAAAATTTGTCAATCGCAAACATAAAAAGGTTCTTGCGGTGTTGACATTTAATCAAACTCCAAAACCCTCCTAATCAAACTCCTCAAAGGCAAGTGCCATTTAATCAAACTCCTAAACGCGTGAACCATGATTTAACAAACTTGGACAGGCGAAAGTGAGTCTGTGTGAAAAGTAAGGTGCGGTCATTGCACTGAGATTGCAGCTTGTCAAGCTAATGTACATGCTTCATGGTGTGCTTGAAATTGCGATTATTCTGTGTTTGAATAATATTGCATCACGCCGTGTGAATTGTTTAGACTAAATCTTCAAAATCGATTGCGAAATTTCACATAAAACAACGCTTAATCCGTCAACCAAGCAGAACACACGTGATGATAGCACAGCGTGTACTGATCCAACCCTTATCTGGTGTAGTGTTCCAAACGTTCCTCGTATCAGTTCCATCTCACTGTTGTCATAGAGTTGCCGGGGGGGAGCTGTTCGAACGCGTCATTGACGAAGACTTCGAGCTGACAGAAGTTGCCTGCATCAAGTACATGCGACAGATATGCGCCGGTGTACGTTACATGCACGACAGCAACGTGAGTTTGTCCGACATCCTTCCACAGCCATTGTCAACGTCCCCTTCGTTTCATGCTTGCCCGTCTATTCGCCTTGTACCAAACATCGACCTTTTTATGAATCAGCAAAAAGATTTACCTGTTTAATATCAGGAAGACATCATTTTTATCGCATTTACCTGGATTTTCGAGACGCATGATAGCAGGCGGCCCGGAAAAAAGGATCGAGCAAGAAAAGGCCTTTGACCTTTTATTATTGCCATGACATAATCTAAATGTCTCGAAAAAAATACGACTGTAGTTACAGAGCCGGTCAACTAAAAACAACTTTCACTCAACACGTTCGAAGGCCAGTGAAGCAAAACATCCGAGAATCGCGTTTCACACTCATGTGGTTTTTCAAAAGTCATCGAGTCTTCCCAGCACCATATAAATAAACACGGCTCCGAGTGATGTGAATGCATCGTGAAACTGAATATTAAAGCTATTACCGTAATATCTGCCAAAAGCTTGTTTGGTTCGTGAACAGCTGTACGTTTTGCTCCAAAGCGGGTTGAGTTATCGAAAGATGCGCTAGAACAGTTTCATTGGCAGTGCACAGGTTTTCCCCATCAGTTCTAGTTTGTTATTATTATTATTATGCCCTCAGAGTTTGTCAATATGAAGTTTTATCCTCTCTGACGAGTCTATTGGCATTCGACGTAAATGTCGCTGTTTTTGGTTTTCGTGGCGTCATAACAGTGATGTATTTGCCGATAACTGTAGATCGTACACTTGGACTTGAAACCCGAAAACATCATGTGCATTGATAAGATCGGAACCAAAGTCAAACTGATCGACTTCGGCCTGGCCCGCCCGTTCAACCCAAGCGAACCAATCAGGGTGAGTCTAGTGTTGCTAAGGAAACTAACTACACTTCGGTTGCTGTGAGGAAAATTGAGATGTTTAACTGACAGCGCTGAAGCGGAGTGGTTTCAAAGAATGGACATTTTCGGAGTTCCGGCAGGTCACTTTTTCAATGTTGCTGTTTTCTATAAAAACAATTTTACTCCTTTATTCGCTGAAAAACAAAGTAGTGGGAGGTTGCGGCGGGCATATACATAGTTAATGTATAATTAATCCTTACATGTAAATGAGTCCTTACATGTAATTGAATATAACTGCAAGTCTAGTTAGTACTTTCGTGTGTGTTCTGGTTCGAATGCTACCAACCTCTGAAGCGGTTTCGTCTTGCACAGCACTATAGTGCAAAGTACCTCAAAGTGCACTTCGATTCATTGTTTTGATTCATCCATCGTTGGCACCCCCACCCTCCATAGCGAAGTTGTCGTTATTAAGAGAATTTGTTGAGCTAAGCCTCCCTAAAACTGTGTGCCACATCCAAGTGTTACCTCTGATCAAACGTTCAACTCCGACAACCCAAACATTTGTTACGAGGCAACAGAATTTGTTAATCATTACGTGCATGTGCATGAAGTTGCAAACCTTGTTGCTAGTCTGTTACGTCAGCCTCAGCCCCCATCTCATCGATGCTCGTTTCTGTCGTCATCACCAGGTGATGTTTGGAACGCCCGAGTTCGTCGCACCGGAAGTGATTAATTACGACGCGATCGGATTCCAAACCGACATGTGGAGTGTTGGAGTCATCTGCTACATTCTGTAAGTTTGCCGTTAACTTGATATATTGCCAAGTCATTTTCTCTGCTATCGGTCGCAACTTCTGCGGCAATGCAGACGAATCACTGGTAGGAGTGACATCAAATTAAATGCCTGGTTGTTGGTTTTGTATCACGACACTCGCGTTGGCCTTGGTGGTCGGTGTTATCGTTTAAATTAAATCCTCTCTACGCAAAACGTGTGATGCGACCACATCAAAAAAACAGACCCGATCGAGGTTTGGGTTGAAGGTTGAACAATTCATGAATTTATTGGAGTTTGAACTTTGCAATTCTGCTCCTAGTCGGAAACCAGCATGCAATACATTAGGTAAATAAACAAGTAAGTAGTGTTGTAACATGTTAGTTTTTGTTCAGCAAATGTTTTGGGGCGGGATAGTTAGTAGAGCAAAAAAAAGGTTAAAGCTGTTCAATTCGCAGCATCAAAGGACACTCACAAGCATGGAGCTAAGCCATGACTCGTGAAAATTGTCACATTCGTCGTGCCAACTTCAGCTGGGGCTTGCAGTGATTTGCTTGGCTATCAGTGGGTTGTCAAGCCTCGTAGGACAGTCGTTCCCTAACTTTATTCCCCCACTAACTCTCTGTGGGTGTCAAATGTCTCCACGAACCCCCAACGTCTGGTGACATGATCTGAGTCGGAATTTTGCAATGCTACGTTGCCTGTGTGTGTATCGCAGTACTTTGTCATGAAACATCTCACTGAAGTAGCACGCACTGAGAGTTTATGTTCTAAATGTCTTTTTAGGGCTACTTTTTAAAAGGCCAAATTTATAGAATTTGACAATCGAATGCCAGCCTGGCAATCCTGCTGGAAAGAGGAAGACAATGCCTGTGTGTTACCACAAACCGTAATCAGCCAAATGCATTGTTACCGCAAAGGCATTGTGATGTCACGTACATTGTTACCTTGCGCGGAAAGAAATATATGACAAAGTCGTCCCGCGGGAAACACCTACACTCGATTGAAGCTTTATGCGGCGCATATGTTTATTTCAATAAGCGTACTACTATTTTGGCTTTTAGGAACGTATCACGAACCCCTTGGAATGGACTCACGAATCCCGGTTAGGAAAACCCTGGCGTAAGGTCTGGTTTTGACGCCCAACAATGGGGTGCGCGTGAAATTAAATGGCCTTTTGAGGTTAAACTCAGACGTGTTGAAAGCTTGAAAAATGGCCGATGTCGATTGTTGTTGTCGCTGGCATGTAACGGAGGTCTGTTGCGCGGACACTCGTATGCGTTTCGTCGAAGGTGCTGTACTATTTTATTGTGCGCTTTTCTTGTCGTTGTGGCTAATACAATGAATGAATATTGAATACCTCAACCGCTAAGGACCGTGCAACGAGCCGTGTTTGAAGCTGACACTGTTTTTCTGTTTATCTACTCCTTGGAGCCGAGGGGGGTTGCCGCCCCCCCTGGGTGGGGTGCAGTGTTTCTGGGTTTTTTTTGCAAGTTCTAGCTGCTTCGTTGTAAGTTATTTTTTCAACAAATGCTTACCTGTGCATTCGCTGCTTCGTGTAATTCAAGACTTTCTGGACTTTCTCCCTTCGCCGGCGACGGCGATTCGGAAACGCTATCGAACGTCACGGCCGTACAATGGGATTTCGAGGACGAAGCGTTCGATCAGATTTCCAGCGACGCCAAAGACTTCATCAGCCACCTGCTCGTCAAATCCCTCAGGTACCGCTTCTGCCTGCGTGTAAATAACATTCAGTTGCTGCACTCATTCGTGGAATCTAAAGCATTTTTAAAAACACGGAAGCGCAAAGAGAACGGTGCCGTCCATATATTCTGATTAACTTTAGTTTTAATCTTGATAATCGTAGTTGGCCGTGACGTTGTTAGACGTCACGCTGTTCCGCGACATTCCCGACAGCATTCCCGCGCTATCCGAGCGGCTTTTTCGTCCGCGATTGCCTCCCATCAGCGGATGAGCTGCCGTACTTTGTGTTTGCGTGGCGGGCGCACTCATGAAAAGCACCCTGGCGCTGACCGCAAAAACGCCGACCCTCCTCCGCCTCGCTTGCAGGTGGCACGATGCGGCGATAACTTGTACGTGACGTGGTTTTCTTAATTTGTCGGGACGGAGTCTGGGTCGGGAGCGTGGCAGCGAATGTGACGAATCGCTTGCGTTTTTGTCGCTCAGCGAGCATTGCGTTCCAAATTAAGTTTTCCCCCACGGCCTATCTATTTGATGGCGGCGCCTTTGGCGTGCTGCGAGATCTAACGAGTTGTAAAAATAATCCTTTGGCGAAGAAATGTAAAGATTCTGATGAGATTTGAGAGCGGTCTCCGTTATTCGATGCGTTACAGAGCAGCACGCAACATCGTTGTCTGCTCCTGCTTGAAAATCTATACGTAAAACTTTGCTTTGTTCGAAAAAGACGCAAAAAAGTTCACAGTAACTGCAGTTTCGATCTTGCCAAAGTAGATGGATATCCGATCACACCGGATTGGCGTCAATGCACTCCTGATTTGCCGCAAAACTTCGTGTTGCTTTCAATGAAAGTGAGCTACAGTACTTCAGGCTGTGCACCACAAATAAACATGTGGATGTAGATGTTGGGCGTTCAAACAAGTCTTTGGTCAAACTTTCTAGCGTTGCCAAAAACGTGATTTCAATTTACAATGACGTGTTGCTTCAGTTGATTGAGAAAAAAAAGTCCAGTTGAATTAGTTGTTTTTATTAACGCCTCCACAGCACCTGATTCAACGCAGAAAATGATGGGAAGATTTCTTTTTTTACTAAATTATTTATGCTTTTCTGACCTGCTGGCACTGTCTGGTTCGAAATCGCCCACATGCCAAGGGAGAATGATGCTCGATTTGAGATAAGATGAAACGGCTGGTTGAGACTTGCAAAATTTGATAGTTTCATTTTGACGTAATTGTCGCATGCTGGCGCGGGTGCAGCGGTACAAAAAGTTCAACGTAATAAATCAAAGTTTCAAGCTTCGCTCAGAGCTTCGTGTAAATTGGCCTTTGCGGCACAGAACCGAGGGAGGTATAGGCCTGCAACGCCATTTGGTTCTCAGTGGCCGTTGCTATGCGGTTTGCGTGGGCGATTTCATCCCAGAAAAATTTCCACAGCCTGAATTAAGTTGCAGTTGTGTCCTTGTAGGAACTGCCGATAGGTTCTTGATGTAAATGGAAGGTCGCTGAAAGTTTACTCGCCGTTCGACCCCACAGTGAACAACCACACGAACAGATAATTAGCGAAACGAAAACAGTTGCTACTTTGTTGTTTGGTATGTGGCTGCAGACTTAATTTTAGCTTTGCTTACCCGTACCGCGCAATGTGTGGTAGTTTACCAAACAACAAAGGATTTGCCGCGAACCTGCACGCATGCTGCTCGTATATCAAGTAACGCTGAAGTGTAGATACGCGGTTCACAATACCTGGTGGCGAAACCTCCAAAATTCTACGCAAACGTCAATAATAACAATCTGAAACTGAAGCTTCTTTCATTTTGGCGGAGGATTTCTGTTCGTTGTGACCTCCGTTGAATTTGAACCTGCTGGAAAATACGGAGTGGGCGACTCCGCTCCTCTCATATTCTTGCATTCGATTTTCCGTAGTAAACTGTGCAAATGTTTCTTGGCTTAGGCGCGCGCCTTCAGGGTGACTCAGCTGCTTAAATCTAGATCAGGGCTGCGGTTGGCTTTGCGTGCATAGCTTAGAACATTTATCAGCCTAAGGCTTGACTTTCGTCACTTGACTCGCGTCACAGAGGAGATCAAAACGTCACTTCTGAAAAGCCGTGCAGGGCATAAACAACCGTCTCTCCCTTCTCTACAAAACAGCACACGGACTGGACTGTCTCTTGCGTGGTTCGAAAACCACAACGACATACCCCGGATGTGCGATACGTTATGGTATCATCCAGAAAAAATTTGCAATTTTTAAATTATGGCTAGGCTGGTGTTATGGCTGGGAGGGTACCGTTCGGTATTTGTTTCAGATAATTTTTGGGTTTCATTATAGTTTTGCTTCACTTAAATTTGTCGGTGATGACTTTTTAGAAAAAAGGGTAATTAGGCCGCCAAATGCGAAAATTACTGGCTGCATTGAGTTGGCATGCTGCAATGCGACTGATATTTTGTCGGTTTGTGACAGAAACCGATACAATGTCGAAAAAGCGTTGGAGCACCGCTGGCTGAAGAAAGACACCAAGACTATGCGGAAGAGCAAACTCGACACAAAGAATTTGAAGAGATTTTTGGCTCGGCGCAGATGGCAGGTGAGTATTTCTGCCATTTGCGATAAAACTCATGTAAACATCAAGATAAAATGGCTGACTGCAAAACACGGGCCATCGGCAAAGTTTGTTAACAAACGGAAGGTCTCTTCCCCTCGTGATATTCTGTCTTGAAACGAAATTTGGAAACACGTTCACCGGACGATCAGTGTTGATTAAAAAAACGCACCGTATCGCCCTCTGACGGAATAAGAATAGGTCATAATTTTGAGGCTCTCCGTACACGTGATCGTTTTTCGCTTCTTCTCTTTGCATTAAAATTTTGTTTTTCACGCTACTTTACCTTTTTGCACTCTGTTTTGTCTCCGCCCTGTCTTCTTCCCGTTGTATCTTCTTCAGTTGTGCATTTTCTTCTCTGTGTCGCGAGTGCTTTTCATCTTCGCGCCCCACCGCATCCTCCCACGTTCTGTTTATTGGCTGCCTAATAATTTTCCACAGAAAACCGGGAACGCCGTGCGCGCTCTTGGCCGCTTGGCGTCTCTGGCCCGCCTGACGCCGACGAAATCAGTGGCCCCTGGTCAGCAACGAGAATCGGGATTTCTCACCGCCCTCAAGGCGCAACTTGTGCGAGAGGCAAAGCAGGTGGGTTTATGCGATGCGGCAAATATCCGTTGCTTGCGTCACGATTTAAATTCGACCGTCACCCCCAATGTTTTTAAGTTTTTTTGAGAGACCAAAAGGGTAACTCAAATTTCCCAACGGTCTCTTTGAAGTACAGCAGAAACTCGTTCCATTAGAATACACTAAAGACTCCCTTTACAACTAACTCGCCATCTCGGTGTTCAGATAAAATAGTTGGGGCCTCTCAGAACACTTTTGCGGTCAGCAAGGTCAAACCTCAAAAAACCCCGGTCACCCCTGCTGTATTTTTTCTGGACTCACTGCAACGGCTCATCCCGACCTGGCGTTTGACGGGAAATCAGGAAAATGACACTAAAGGCAACCTCTGCTGGAGAAGATGGTAGACGCACCAAGAATCTTGTAGAAGGTAAAGAACCCAGTAAGATGGACACCAATTCAAGTTGGAAGTTGCCATTCTGTAGAAAAGCAGCTGGCCCAGATTGACCCCCAGGATTCACCGCTTACCCAATGCGGGGATGTCGCAGAATTTCTTGAATAATGCCTTCTCGTCACGGTCAAACGACGACGTTGCAGGGTACTTACCGGAAGTTGATGCCAAATTTTCCGACATCGTTTCGAGCCCGCAGAGGTTTTCTTTTGAGAAGCCAGAGAAGTGCATCGATTTTCACGTAGTTTGTTGAAACTTCCCCCCAGAACTCACCGGAAAAGACAAAGCCATTCATCGATCGTCCTTTTGATGACGTGGAGGTGGTCGTTGGTTCCGCCGCGCGGTTCGAGTGCCTGATTGGGGGTGTCCCTGACCCCGACGTCATATGGTACAAGGATGGAAAGCCAATCAGCAGTTCGAGACATCTCAGGTGGGTGAGGGTTTGTACAGGAAAGCAATCGCCAATGGTGAGTTTGTCCTAATTTTTTAGATAAAGTGGCGACTGCCTGATGTTGACAATATAGCACTGAATGAATGTTCAGTAGGTTACCTAGGCTGGAGCTAACAAACACAAAACCATGTTTAGAAATTCATGACCCTAAGCCTGCATCAAATTTGCAAGCCAGTGTTAATTCAACTTGGTGCATCTGCATCGCTGCCAAACAAGCATATTTTTGTCTATCTGCATTCACAAATGAGGTTGCGATGAGAGTGGTTTGGATGGTGAAGACCTCGCTTTGTTGGTCTCCAGTATTGCAAAAATTTTTTCCGAGATTCTTCCCTCGTTCTTTCCTGTGACACATTTACGTTAAAGTGATTGATAACTTGAAGCATGTAGCCTCGCCCTTGACATTGATGTTCTTTGTGTGCTTCTGTTTTTCTGCAAAAAGTGAGCGATTCTACACGTAGACATGATAAAACAGCGGAGGCCCTTACGCATTGCACCGAAGTCCTGACCTATTGGCCCAAGGCAATCCCATCAGCTTTTCTCGCCAACAACCGGCGTGAAGTCAAATCACTGATACCCGGAGTTCATGTAAAATCGTTGCCCATCTTCTCAACAAGGTGGTGGAACTTTTCGTGGGTCATAGCGCACGTGACGCTCGAGTCCGTGCGTGCATTAGAATCAATCGCGTTGTACGAAAATTTACAAGCATCGCCATCTCTTGCTGTGTGCATTGTAGAGGTGTCCGGACTCTGATTTTTTTTAGTCGGGATCCATACCTGATTTGCAAGTTTTCAATCCGAATCCCTTCCGGATCCGGTTCCAACATGACACAAGAAATCCGACTCCTGTTTGACTCCGCGTAGGTACAAGTCGAGCAAACAACCAGTAACGTTTTTTCAACAAACAAAAAATCCAATCCGGCTCCGGGCACAGCAGAGAAAACCTCACTCCTGATCCCTGTTGGAAACAACAGGAGTCCGGATTCAAACAATCCAAAATCCAGTACATGTACAACTCTGATGCATTGCAAATGAACAAATTGCTTTCACTTGTCTACTGCTTGTCTCTTGCTTTCGTGGCGCTTGAAAGAGTGTGCTCGATTGTGGGGGGGTTACACACTGCGCATTGAAAGTATCACTGCAACTCGACCAAATAGTATAACCTCCTCCGTAGAAAATGCTTTCTTACACTGAGTACGAAATCTCCGTTGTTTTTCTAAATGAAGATTATGGCGATTTCTCTTCCTGCGAATAAAGAAAACTGCACGACAGCGGCGATCATCGCTGTTTTGTCGGAACACGTC
>Ga0210059_1017227_pt1 | contig 10329 bp, 8 predicted proteins | sample Ectturendosymbi2_FD_188042 | JGI IMG/M metagenome (GOLD analysis project Ga0210059, IMG submission 188042) | Ecteinascidia turbinata endosymbiont from Florida, USA - Sample 2 (SPAdes) (version 2) | ecosystem: Host-associated > Tunicates > Ascidians > Unclassified | place: Key West, Florida...
AATATTGGACACACTTACCTAAACACCAAACCCTAGGCCCTAACAATCAGTTTTCGCAACGTATTTGACATGTAGAATAATACGCTGTGCATGCGCAAATGGCGTATAGTCAGAAATTTCGCAAGTCAGAATTTTCGCTTGGCACCAGGAGGAAAGGGGTTTCTTCCAGCCATCATTCAATTAATGTGAGGTTTGGAACATTTCTCCCATTTTGCGATATCAGGGGAACCAATGGAAGGCGTTCCTACGGGAACATTTACATAGGAGAGGTCTTGAATTGAGTCTAGAGCAAGCGCAGAAATGCAGCACACTACACTTGAATAAGAGAGACTAGATTTTACGCTGTCACTTTAATTTAAGGGAGAGGGCGAACGATAGTTTTGGTCCCTTTTGCTTCATCAATCTCCAGGAAGGAGCCATTGACAAATTTTAAAGATGTGAATGAATGATGATATTTATATGTTTCTCAACGAAACCTGATTCCGTGCATAGAAAAACATATTCCTTTTGGAAAAATACAAAACAGAGTAAGTTAGTAAACATTTGGCGTTGAATTTTGGTGTTGCTAGCTATTAATTTTCAATATGAATGGAAAATTTCACATTAGGAAAAGCATTACATCTTGTACATTGATGTAGGGAAAAAAGCGGTTTGTTATAATTTTGAAAAGTAAAGCAAATAATACTGAAACGATTCGTGGTGACTTCACTGGTTTAGCTTTGTATTGCTTATGCTTTCATTACATATTTGCAACAGTCTCAGTTGTGAAGAGTATAGCTAGTTCACAAGATATCATTTGCAAGCTAGCTCAGTACATTTTTGCGTTTTCTTTCTCTTAATAGTCACTTCAAAACTGTTTTCAGAATGGCAAGCAACTGGGCCACTTTTCTGTATTGAAAGTCTGATGCATCTACTGACCTTTTTGTAAATTCAGAAGGAGATGCAAAGACAGACAGAAAACACACTGCTACGTCTAGAAAGAAACGCAGCATCTTGTGCGCCGTTAGAATAGAAAAAGGAAGCAAATCCATTAATTCTACCGAGTCACTGTTTTCTTGGAAACCATTTTAGGAAAAACAAAAAAGTTGTAAAAACTCCTTAGTTGAAACACGGTTTAGCAAACCTGATCTATTGGCAATATGCGAGTGTATCCATGGCAATACTGTGAAAATATTTGTATAATAACCGGGAAAGTAGTGCTTAATTCCTTTATCGAAGTAATATCGTGCGCAGTAGTATCCCCAGCTCACAATTCCAATTTGAATCCAACAACTCTGTCTCAACGATGAGTTGTATACCTGAGAACAGCAGCATTTGCTATACGATTTACGATAAATAACTCACGAAAAAATGACTGTCCGCAATAAAAATGTCAATTTTCCTATCAATTTTCGTTTGCAGTGAATCAATATATTTACAGCAGTTTAATTAAATTATTACGTGCAGATAGTTTACCGAAACGACAAGATAAATATACGTTATTTTAAAAGTGAATAGTGAGTGACAACTTGTTACCGCTGATTCCTTTAAAAGTCAGTTGTCTCATACTCAAAAAGTTCAGTTTATTTTTGCATGTCCACCAAGTACAGAATACGTAATCTGGAATGTAGGGACAGGAAGCGACGGTGGTAGCTCTCATCAAGACACTGCCCCCACAAGTTCACGCAAACAAACAAAATACAAATGAAACACCGTAGTGAAAAACAAAAAGCAAATACTACTGAAAACGCTGCAATAAGTTGCAACACCACATATTGAACAAATCAAAAATGAATTTTGAATTCATTCAGATTATATTCAGGTTGCAAATGCAGCAATCCTCATCCCTCAGCCTGCATATAGGCCATTGCTATGCCAGGGCCACCGCTCAAAAATAGTACATCTTAAAAGAAAAATCGCGGCTTAAGGCCACCTATGCAAAACGGCAACAACAGCTCACAGCCAACCTCCATACCACAAAACAAGTCTTTGACATAGTAAAGATAGTTATAGGACTATCAGCAGTTTTCACATAGATATAGTTTAAGTACCTTTTCAGCGCTGTAAGTCCGTTCCAAATTGTGTTAGGAAACACAGGCCCCACACATGTTGGGTCTTGACAACAAAACACAGCACTTACACCTAGCATGCCCATTTCAGTAACCCAAAGTTAACAAACAAACAAATAAATAAGTGAAAAACGAGATACATGTCCAACAAGCTTCAGTGTACGTAGACGTAGACTAAACGTCATCGTTCATATATAAACAAAAATAAAATGTTGATGTTGAAGCAACAAGATCAGAAAATAATCATTGATCACTTCATAAGCTATTCAGCACATACACAAAGTGTTTTTGTTTTCAGTCAGCTTTTAAGCAAAAAGAGATCATTTACTCAACAAGATATCATTATTGAAGTCTCACTTCAGCCACAAGAGGACCGCCACTATCTCCTTGGCAGGAATCGACCACTTTCTTCCCAGACATGCCAAGCGCACACAGCATTCTCGGGGTGTAATAAAACGTTCCATCTCTCATGTGTTGAATTGCATTTGCGCACCTTAAAATGGTATTCTAGAATTCAGTATTCATGCTTGCAAAAACGAAGTTTTGTTTCACCTATTTGCTCCAACGTAAATTTTTATCAACAACAACACCGCCCATGATAATGGCACGCTTTTGGATTCAACAGTGTTGAGTAAATATATTTGGGAGCATTCACGACGCATCGTTGTGCTTGTCAATTGCTGCGTAAATGAGCGATGAGTTCATTCATATTACAGCGAACATTTAAATTTCCCTTTACGTTTCTGCGTACAAGCGCTCTATAGACCAGAGATGGCCATGGATCCGAAGTGCCGGAGTCGACTGCGGTATGATTCTGAGTTTTTCTTTCGGACGGACCCGGATCAGGAGTCACTTTTCAATTTCGTCACTAGCAGGAGTCTACGTGGTAATTTCTTAAGTGAAATCATGGGTAAATTACGGTTGGATCCGATCGATAGTACCCGGAGTCTGAACAAGAGTGGGATCGTCAAAATTATAAAATTTCTGAACCCGGATCCGGATTAAAAACTGTTATCTTGGAATAGGAGCGGAGTCGGAGTCTGAAAAAGTGACTCCAGCCACCTCTGCTATGGTCACGAGTGATCTATGTAGCACGAATAAATTTCTTTACAGTATGGGTCGGGAAGAAAACTTAGTGAAAACATGAGTGATAGCCTTTACAAACTCACAGTTTTGTGTGAGGGAGCTTTGCATATTTTGTCATATTATCTGCAAAACTGATGAAATGATATGATATTCTGCATGAATGTATTTACCAAACTTACACCTGAGTTCTCTTAATTTCAATGTGGCCTTGCTTCAAAGTATACGATGGCAGACCTTGGTTTGTGTGGCCAAAACCAGTCACTGCGGTGAAAATGTGTCGTGATTTGTAGGTCAGCATTTGTTCTGAAAAAGAAAAACTATGTATGTTGTATTGAACGAAATTAGGAACGACTGCGGATAGAAAGTCGCATATTCCTTAATTAAGAAAGATTAAAACGAATTCCAAAAAAAAACGTGCTAATACAAAGACTTCTTCAACAATGTTTTATTAATAGCATTTTTGGCAGAAAATGTTACAATTTTTATATGAAACAAACACATGATAAGAAAATCGTAGAAATTAGATTGTCAAAAGTAGATCATTATATATCACAGAGGTTGCTACTATGCAGAACTGCAATAGGTTCCGGAATAGCTTCGGATAGAATGAAAAAGTGTGTCGTGGTATGCTCATGTATGGCAATGGCACTACAAAGTTTAAAATACATGAATCAGATAATAGTTTGAAAATTTCATTTAAAGTGTTAAGGTGTTGAAAGCGGTCCGTCCTTTTATTCAAATGCATGGTTTAATCGCGGAGCACTTTGTGTGAAATGAACAACAGTTTGTGTATGTACGTCATACCTTGATCTTCGCAGTTTCTTTTCCGAGTTAATCCATCGTTGTTATAACTTCTTTTGATCCAATCCGTGGCACAACCATTCTTCGTGCAAGGTAAGCACACTGGTCTTATATTTGAAGAATACTGCACTCCATCACTCCTACCAGTGGCAACAAGTATTTCGTTTTTGAAACTATACTCTCTTCCAAGTTTTATCTTTGAAGAACATTAGTGAGTGTAAATATTTCTACAGACAACAAACAGGACAGTGAACATACTTTCGGATGAACATAACACTTTATAGTAAGGGTCACCAACCTTTACGAAACTGAGACCTACTTCTTGGGTACCGATTAACGCTAAGGGCAACTAGTTTCATACATACTTTTCAAATAACAATTTTGCTCAATTTACCTTTGATTATGTTACCATTAATGATGTTAATCTATGTGACGATACTCATTATCTTAATGCCATTTTCAAAACAGGCCTGTGGGCGACCAACGTGGTCTTTGCGGGCGACCTGGTGCCCGCGGGCACCGTGTTGGTGACTCCTGCTTTATAGTAATGGATGCACCATCAATTTACGGTTTAACTGCTGAACACATTGCTTCAATGAAATATCAACGTTTGCTATTGATCTTGTATTTGAATCATGCAATGCATACACACATAAATTTATGCTTACGCTGACTTACCTAATAACAATATCCAAGAAAAAACGCAAAGAAATTTTCAATGAATAATACAATTCGATCTGTAATTTCTCATAGGATTGGGTGGAGTAAGATAATACTAGATCAGCTATGTCCACCCAAATGGCTTACTGAGCCAAAAATTATGTTACTATCTTTACCAGGGCCGAATAATGAGTGACATATTAGTGTGGGACGCACATTGAATGACTTACTTTGATCTTAGTAAACTAAATTTACCTAATGTAGTAAATGCGTTCGAACCCTAACTGCAATGGTAACAGACGTGTGAAAGTGGCACTGAGGACCACCTGTGTCAAAAATGTCAAATTTACGATTATCAAAATAAGAACCGGTTGCCAGTGTTGTAAAATACTTTCACTGCAGCTAAAATCTCAACTTGGCCGCATAAAACCATCGACTGGACCGCGGGTTGGACACAGAAGTACTAGATTAACAGATGTACCTGCAGTTTTTTATCTACACATTTCCTATGAGGTTTAACGCCATTCTGAACATACAACTGACCAAAGCGACGTCGTAATCGAAGTTGTGATCAGTTCGATTCATTCTTATGAAAGAATAGTTTTCGTGGACAATTATCTCATCAGGCTTGAATATCTTTGTTTGCATTTGTTCATCTACTTTGGCAAATCTAAGTCGATGTGTTCCTGCAAATATATTCAATCTTTAAGAGAAAAGGATATTCAGTGAAAAGGTGAGATGTTACATGAGTCAGGTTATGATAACTGTAGTTCTACCCGGGCGATCGTCCCGGCGTTTACTGCAGTACTTTATAAATTTGAACACCGCTCTTCGCCTGCTTCTCGAAACTAAACTCGTCAATCACAAATGTGCTTGCATCAAAAGAAGCTCTATTTATTACTGAGAGCGCGATCGAGCACACTAAACGCGAAGTTTGGAAACGCTGTGACATCTGTCAGGTGAGAGAGAGAGAGAGAGAGAGAGAGAGAGTTTATTGGCACAAACATTAAACAATTTCATGCAAATATAAAATCATGGCGCTGGGACACCGATAAAAAACCTGCAAATCAGGTTGTCTCGTCGGGCGCCCCTCGAAATTTTCATAAATTTCTATCGTTGTTTAAAGTTGATGGCCGAATTTGTGCGAATTTAATAATGTTATATTTTTTGAAGAGGTTGCAGTCTGCTGGATGTTCAACACAGTTGCGTGGGAGTGCCAGGTCGCAACCGCCATCTATCGTTGTTTGTTCAGTTCCGCAAGAAGCTGAGGATGGCAGAGAAAGTGTAAACCGAACTAAAATGAAACTCCTTAACTCTTTCGCATCCAAGCAGACGACTGTTGCTCTGTAGCAGTTCATATTTTTGTGCCAAGAGGAGGTCAATTCTCCCACTTCTGGAAAAGCCAGCCGCTTGAGGAGCCATGCGCACTGTGGTGTGCAAAGCTTCACAAGTTGTGCAGAAGCATTTCATGATGGTGAAGAGAATTCATGATGGTGACGAGAAGTTATGTGCACAGCAAATCCTGAAAACCACAGCTCACAAGCAACTACCCTTTCCCAGGAGGCATACCACGCTTAGCGCCAAGGGCGGATGCAGGCAGTATGTTTAGGGGGAGCGATGTTAGTTATATTTGGCAGTGAAGTCTCATTACCTATTCGCTAAGAGAGAGATGATGTACACTTCACAACACTGCTGTGACAAAACAATGGACGGCAAAATGGCCTTATATCGTGAATGCTCTTTTCCAAATTGTACAAAATCATGGTAGGTTTTAGCGGAGGCGATCGCCCCAATCGCACCCCTAGATCCGTCCCTGCTAAACACTGCGGGTTTGCAGCCACGAGACTGGTCGCTTCAGTCGGACTGCTTATTAAGTACAATGACAAACAACACTTCCTGCTCTTTTACCAATAAGAATCAGTTTCACTTGTGCGTTCTCGCGTAAGAGCTCAGGCTCGTGGTTAAAATGTTCTCGAAAACTCTTCGTTGTATTTTGCGATAATCAATGGTTTCATAAGTAAACATTTGCAAAATAGCATATAAACTAAATCGAACAATTTCTAGCAACAATTATTTTACCTAATACTACAAAGTACTTCTCGTGCCAGCGTCCCACTCTCCTATCATTTCCAAAAATGTGACTTGCTGTCAGGATCCATTTGTTGTTAATGAGAGATCCCCCGCCTCTTAGTGCTTGAAACATCTGACAATGTAACACTGCAGTTGCAAATATAAAAAACAGAAGCACTTGTCTCTCTATCCACCAATTGAATATAAAGTATCCAGACATCAACTACTTTTGTTCGTTCATTTGTTTTTTAATAAAATCAAATCTACCTCGAGAATATATAACATTAACTTACAATATTGCCAAACTTAAGGCATCTTCTGGAATAGGGCAGATAGGAGAGAAACCAGATGACATACAAAGTTTTCTATTTCCGACCTGGTATTGCTCTTATTTCATAATTAACTGCTAGCTCATGTAAACACAAACAGTTCAAACAAATATGTTGAAAAACGTAGGATGATTAACGTGTCTGTCTCAGTGAGTTTCGTCGGTGAAAGTGATTTTCTGCAGGAATGTTGAAGTTCTGAATAGTTTGTTGAACTTGCTTTATTTATCACGCCCTCAATCAAAATTCCCTGCAGATTTATATATTTCATTGCCACTTCGCGAAATCATTCTACACCAATTGCCTCGTCAGCTTTATTTGAAATTCATAAACTTTTCAGTTGCAGCTGCATGTTCTGAGGAACGTTAGAAAACATACTTTCCAAAACATTTTTTGCAAGCAATATTAATTGTAAATATTGTGACTGATGCCTGACGTCTAAGAAACAAGTCAAGGTTGTTATTTAAAAAAATAACAAGAAAGCCTAATTTTCTTTCAAAGAACGGCCAATCACTGACTGACCTCTCTGTAATGACTGAAAGTAGCCGTGATAGCAGCTTGCCAGGGCCAGGATCCAGCATCAGCAGTTGTGCCCCCAAGCACTCTTCCAAACGAACGTTTGAAATTTCGTGTGTTTCCGGCGTGACCACATGCATCTATGACATTAAAAAATTAAATACGCAAAGGCAATGCTTTAATCCAGATTAAAGTGTGAAATAACTTCATTGCGATAGCCACAACGCATAAATAAGTTGTGATGAACATTCCAAAACAGAAGTTTAAAGTTTCTATTTAGAAATCAAATCACTTGTGTTTAAATTAAAGATAAAACCGTATCTTCAGTTCAACATTTTTGCTTTCAGTTGCGGCAACAGTGCCAGGAGTATTTTCAACGTTTGGTAACCGAGAAGAGTGTTAAAGTGTTTGCTAAACACGACATTCACCCTTTGCAGTAATTCTCTGTTGCGTAATAAGAAGGTACGCAGTTGCAAATTGAAAGGAAGGTTCTCGTTTAGTATAAAAATAACAACGTCACAGAATATGACAACTTCAAGCTTTGCACTTGTGCAAAATACTCGTGTTCATATTAACCACTCTGTGTTTTTCAAGTTCAACAACTGAGCTTCAAAATTATTTTTTTTATTTATTTAAAGACAAACTTACTGCACCCTCACTGGTGCAATTTTGTCGTGTCACGTCTAGCGTTCAGAAATGCAACAAAAGGAAATTTGAGAAAGCGTATATAAAAAGCAAAAACAACTACAGCATAATTATGTAATTGAGTTTACACTAAGACGAAAAACTGCTATTCCTACCCTACCTTTCTGTTGCAAATAAACATAAAAATTGCCATTAAGCGTATTGCATCATGTGTTTTCCTTATGGTAGAACTCTCTACGAGGAACTGTCATTTGTTAGTCATTTAGCAAACACTGCGAATTGCGAAACCAACAATCTTGGCAAAATTGCATCTAATTACAAATATAATTTCAGCACTTTGAAGGACTCCAGATAATTCCATGTTAAGATAATTTGTATTTCAAGCTCACCTTTGGGTGTAGTTTGTAACTGTGGCTGAATAGGAATGTTTGGAAAATCTGAGCCCCGAATGAGATAGATGTGATCAGAAGATGAAGCAAAAGTATTGACTAGTTTCTTATTTTGCTTCAAGGCTTCTTTGCAGTTCGTACACAGCAAAAGAGAGAAAAACTAAGATGACATACAAAAAAGTTAAACTAACTTATTACGTAATCCAAAGTGAGGTTATAACTATTTATTTGCAACCAAGTGTTTGTTGTAATTTATTAAAAGGAAATTTCATATTTTTTCTCAAAGTTTTAAGATGAAACTAAGTTGATAAAAACATTTCTGGGCATAATTAAATGCGGCACAATACGCTGGTGTCTTCCATACTGTACCTCTGGAATTATTGACTTATGGTAATTCTTTATGGTTTGGACATCTTCGTCCACTTCAGCATAGGAAAACGATTGACCTTTGGTTTTGCTTAGGCCTGAAATGTTTTGATGTTCCAAAAAAATATTTCATTTGCAATAATAAAAAGTGAAAGCATAAAGTAAACCATGAACTTGTGGTTAAATGTTTAGTGATCAATCTTTATTGCTTACAAACATATTTTCGTGAGTAAAACATCGAGGAGAAAAGCAAAATCATACTTTGTATGCTGAAGTTGCAATTGGTAAAACCAATAAATTACAGTTTAGAGAATTATGCGTTTCACATTATCAACAACCACCATCATCTCAGGCGAAACTTCGTACGTTTAACTTTGTATGACTTTACTTCTGTTCAGTTTATTTCTAATCAAAGTGAAATTAATGCTTATAGCAAAACCTTTAATTTTCTGGCTTAAACGTATCTTTTACCATTAATCGTCAGAAAAATGTGTCGTTTGCGTATTCGATTTTTCGATGCTTTCTGTCCAAGCATGTCATCAAGAGATTTGATTGCATTGCGAAATTGTCTCCTTCTTCCCAAGCGATTTCGGATGTTTTCTGTGAATAATAAACAAATAGAAGAGTAGTAAGGCCGGTACGAAAGTACTCATTTTTTATGTTGATTTTGTGAATGGAGCTACAGTAACATGGTTTTTATTCCATTTAGCGTAGGTTTGCAACAATGAATAGGCCTACCAGTCTACCACGTAACGAAATGTTGGTGTCTGTTTTGACTAATTGCTCCAACATTGAAACAAAACTTTTTCAGCTGAATCCGTTTGATTCGGTTACGCTTTGTTTGCAGGAATTTCTATTCTTAATTTTATGATTGTTGCTCTAAAACAGTACTCATGAACTTTTTTGTTAGCGTGGAATCCCTGATATACTTTCGCGTTTGTAATGGAACCCCCGTTAACAAAAATAAAAAAACACGAGTTCTAAGGATATCAAATGTTTCGGTTTATTTGACACTTCAACAAATAAACAGTTATTGAATAAATTAAAAAGCAAGAAATTCAATGATTCGGTTGTTCTTGCATTTCTGGACTGTATCTGCTACATTCAGAATTTGGTCATTCGGCAAAAAGAACCCGTTTCTCAAATATGTGTCGTGTCATTTTCTAACTTTGACAATTGATGGCGTGAAGTAGGAGATTCATCCCAAAGCTTTTCGTCTGACACTCTTCAGGGGATATCGTCAGAATGAAGTGGAGATACTACCGAACTGGTTTATATACAGAGAAGAAGAGATCTCATTGGTTAAAGCAGTGGCCAATAAGAAAGGGTTTAGGAGATAAGAAAGGCGAGTTGTCATTGGTTGAAGATGTAATTTGGACCTCGTCGAAACGTTGGACCGGTCAACCAATGGAGAGTTCAAGA
>Ga0210059_1017228_pt1 | contig 10328 bp, 8 predicted proteins | sample Ectturendosymbi2_FD_188042 | JGI IMG/M metagenome (GOLD analysis project Ga0210059, IMG submission 188042) | Ecteinascidia turbinata endosymbiont from Florida, USA - Sample 2 (SPAdes) (version 2) | ecosystem: Host-associated > Tunicates > Ascidians > Unclassified | place: Key West, Florida...
GCAGTCTTTTGAGCGAGGAGAGGTTCTCAGCATCTCGCACTTCCTGCGGCAGGTCGTTCCAGAGGATTGCGGTTTCTACGGTGAACAACCTGTTGCCGTAAGTGGCTGTGCGGAAGGCTGGAACATAGAGAAGGTTTTTCCTTTCAGAACGCAATGAGCGTGTGGGGCGGTAAGGACAGATCAACTCCTGAAGATAAAGGGGGCCAATGCCACGCAAAGCTCGAAATACAATGCATAGAAGTTTGAAACGCAGCTTAAACACAACGGGAAGCCAGTGAAGAGACTGGAGAGACGTCGAAATGTGCTCAAATTTCTTAATACGACAGATCAAAAGTGCGGCAGTGTTTTGCACGCGTTTTAGTCGCAACATGTGCGTTTGTGACACACCGTTTAGCAAAGAGTTGCAATAGTCAAGGCGGGATGTTACCAATGCAACAACAAGCATCTCACAGTCTTTTTTGGAGAGAAACTGTCGGATTCGTCCAATATTTCTAGTGTAGAAGTTACAGGATTTAATAATGTAGTCAATATGTTTGGCAAACGACAATGCACTGTCAAAAATTACACCCAGAGACCGTACGTAAGAAGATATGTCTTTGTCTCGAAAGTGCCAAGGCAACGATGGTGTCATATTGCGACCAGGAGAAGCAAATATGATGAACTCCGTTTTTTTCAGAATTAAGTTTGAGCATATTGCATCCCATTCACGACTTCAGCTCGTCAATACATTCGTTTATGGAACTCAATTTTGCTGCTAGGTCTTCGCTGCCCTCCGCTGCGCAGTAGAGCTGGATGTCGTCAGCATAGCAATGGTACAACACATTATGTCTCCAACATATTTCCCCTATTGATTTGGTGTACATAGTATATAGGAGCGGACTCAGTACTGAGCCTTGGGGTACTCCGCAAACCACAGGAAGAGTTTTGGAGACATCTTTCCCTACACAGACACACTGACTCCGACCGATCCTGCAGGTACGAGCCGAACCATTTAAGAGCTCGGCCTGAAATACCGAAGGCAAATTTAAGACGCTGCAGGAGTATATCATGATCAATCACACCGAAGGCAGCAGATTGGTCCAACATCGCCAAGGCCACAGTGGAGCCCTTGTCTAAGGCTGACGTTATATCGTGGTGTACACGAAGGAGGGCTGTTTCGGTGGAGTGGGCCGTACGGTAAGCCGACTGCGTTGTCGAAGAGATGGTATTCTTCGAGGTGAGGACGAATGCGGTTCGTGACCACTCGTTCAAGCACTTTCGAGATAAACGGTAACTGTGAGATAGGTCGATAGTTGCTTACATCGTCATATGAGGTAGCGCGCGATTTTGGCACTGGTGTAACTCGTGCCTTTTTGAAGTGAGAAGGCACTACACCTGTGTCCAAGGAGTGGTTGATGATGGACAGCAAGGTGGCAGACAATTCAGGTAGACATAGCTTCAGCAGAGCCGTTGGCAGAGTATCCAAGTCGCATGATTTCGATGATGATCGGTGGATGATATCTTCGACCTCGTCTTGTCGCAGAAGGGAATTCCGTGAGCGGAAGTCTATCAAAAGATTTGTCGCGATTCAATGGATCGATTGTGTTAGAAGTCTGATTAATCCTTTTTAGTGTAGTCCTCACGTTGTTAACCTTCTCGCTGAAAAATTTACTGAATGCTTCAGAAACGTTGGCATTCACTGAAAGATTGTGATTGGCACATTCGTGATCGTTTAATCCAAATAATCTACGAGAAAGATTGAAAAGTTAACTTGGATTACTTGGAAGTTCATTCAGTACTCTTTCATAATAATTTTTCTTCGCGTCCCAGATGAGGCGTCCCACAACTCCGCACTGATCCTTGTATATAGCCCGATGTATAGCTAATCCGGTCTTTCGCCAACACCGTTCAAGCTTTCTTCGAAGGGATTTTGCGAGCCACAGTTCTTTTGTATACCATGCTGTGTCTGGCCGAATGGTTACGACTTCGGTGATGAGCGGGGCATGCAAGTCGATGGTATCACTACACGCGCGTGTATATAATTCGACAAGAGACGCAGCGTCGTCATGGGGTGGGCAAGCTTTTAATGCCGTCCGTATGTCCGTTCGGAAGTCAGTGAGGTTTATTGATGCGTATTTGCGAAACGTAACAGTTTTCCTTTGACGACTGGGTTTTATGAACTTTAATGGAGCGACAGTGGCGAAGTGGTCACCAGAATAATTGGCGCTGGGGTCCGTGAGACCAGGATCAACAACAGCAACAGCAGCGCAAAGCAGATGCGATGAGTCTCGTGCGATGAACAGGTCCAGTGTGTGACCGAGCATGTGAGTTGGCTCATTGACAAGCTGTTTTAAGCCACGAACATCTAAGAGGTTATTAAACCTTATTACGTCCGGATTATCGGGAACGTCTAGGTGCAGATTGAAATCTCCAGTAATAAGTATATCCCGAGAGTTTAGTATTTGAGCATCTAGAAAGATTGACCAGTCATCAAAAAAGTCAGATGTCTTCAGACCGTTCGCAAGTGAATGAGGAGGGCGGTAGACAACGAACAAGTCCACACATGTGTCCTACCATTGTACAGTGCATATGTTCGAACTGATTGAAACTGTGCGTTTTGACATTTTTCTCTTTCAGATTGCTTTTGAAAAGCAACGCAATGCCTTCACCTCGGCGACCTGGGAATCGTGAAACCTGTAGTATGTTGTACCCAAGTGGTACCAGATCATGCAAAATCTGTTTATCGTTGTCATGACCAAGTCAGGTCTCGGTGACGGCCATGATGTCCACGTCTCTCGATATTATGAAGTCAGCAATCGACAAACGTTTATTTGCAACGGATCGGTAGTTCAGGGTAACCATATTAGTATTGGTATTCGTTAATGTGAAGATATCGATCATGCTACTGTTATTTTTAGAACAGGCCCGCGGGCGACCTACTTGGTTCTTGCGGGCGACCTGGTACCCGCGGGCACCACGTTGGTGACCCCTGCTCTAGAACAAACGAAGATGGGCACCCGCAAACAACTCGTGAAACTCTTGTATTCAAAGAGATTAGGCTCCTAATGAAACTTTCTTTTATTAGATATGCTTTCAAAAGTAGGACAATCTTCAATCCGTCAATCATTTTAGATCATCACAGTTATTCGGCAAAAGCGATTAATAACTCTAGAGAAGAATCATAAACAAAGTGAAATACGAAACCTGCAAGTAACTAAGAACTATTTTAACGTGTTCTGTGTAATGCGTTCCTTTCAGCTAAAAATATTTCAGTTGTTCCAAAACGATCGATTTCATAGAGGCGACTATATAGTAATTTAACCAGGTGGCTATAAACCAAAAAATGTGCTTCTTAAGCTTTAGCTTTAAGAAAGGTTTTTACAGGTTGTTGCACTTCGTTTTCAAGGGTCATTTGTATCCACATGTTTTAAAAGCAAGTAAAGACTCACGAACATGAACAACGTCTTGAGGTTTCAATAAGCATGTGATTGTGGTTTTGTGTGTACGGTATGTCATAGTGTGTCACGTTTGTTGGATATACAAATAAAATACAAATTTTAGTGAAGTTTGCAGATATAGGAAAAACAAGCCATACTTAAAAAGTACAGTTTGCAGGAACGCATCTTTAACTTGACAATTAACTCAGACCTTCGAAACATCTGCTTCAGGTAAAGAAAATCAATTCCAGCAATTCACTGAATTTACCCCTACGTTTAAAAAAGCGGTTTCAAAACTTGTTTGATAGCATGCTTTTTTCAAAGCTGTTTGACGAAACCGTTTGTTGCAGAAGGTTTGTTGCTACTTCAGATAAAAAATTTTTCAGGTAAGCAAGATCTAGATGGCTTTTACTCTAAACATCATCTGACTCTATATTGCCAAGTTGCATTTTTTTAATGTAATGCAATGATCATGGCAACCCTCGCTGCTACACGACAGTCTGCCCTTGACTCAGATCTAGAAAATGGCAGCGGTGCGGGTTGTCATACAAAGGGGACAATTGATTTCAGATCAAAACTGAAGTTTGATTCTAGCAAACTAAGCACTGTGCGGCGCAGTGACTTGTACTCTGCTCCCAGCAAGCAGTATGTTTACGATATTTGGACCTTGCAGCCTCCGAACTTCAATCCACAAGCGTTTGAGCCTCGTCCTGTGGAGAGAAACTCAAGAGAGGCAGTACGTCCTTGGGAATACGATCGATTCACCGCGTACAAAACCAGAGTTGTTGCCAATGCCGCCAAACGAAAAAGCAGCGACAAAAGACTTTCAGACTATATCAAACAACTCAGAGACCTATCGAACTCGAGGGCAAAGACGTGCGGAGCACTAGAAACGCGTTCTGACTTTAAGGTTCGGTACAAGATAATGGATCCGTATGAAGCTCGCATCGACTTTGTCAAGAATGGAATGCACCCTGCTGGAGAATATGTTATGCCGCAACCCCATGATTACCGTCAGGTAAGGAGGCTTGAACAGCAGTTCGTTTCACAAGCAAGATACAGGTCCAAAGCGGTTCTAGGACTTCAGCCTGGATAACTGCCTCCGGACAACTGCTACTTAGGATAATCGCCAACCAGGACAACTGCCTTCTAGGACAATGGCCACCGGGACAACTGCCACCTAGGACATTTTAATTACTCTACGTTTATTACCATTAAAGCCATATGAACTTCACAAGGTGCTGTTTTCATGCCAAATTTTTGAAATCACAAAAATGTATAACAAAATTTCTTCGTCTTCTGACATATTTAAAGATTCTTCACTTCATCTTTCATATTTTGGGTGGCGAATCGATGTCATCACATCTTCATAAACATTCTTAAATCAGTGTAAGCTTCATTTTTTATAAGCATTTTCAATTGTTTATCAGCACAATTCTCTCGTCATATTCATTCCCGGCAATCATCAAACCAGTTCACTTTTGTGCATTGCCTTACCGTAGCTTTTAATTTGTGAGTTGCATGTCAGCTACAAAAACGTTACATCTCACATTTGCTGCAATATGTTGAAGCAGTAATACCGTATCACAATGGTTCCCAACCGCTGTGCCGCGAGAACTCTACGTGCCGCAACGCAGTGATGTGTAGCTCGTATGTGATGTGTATAAAACGCACTATCCTAGATGGCAGTTGTCCAGCTGGCATTTGTCCTGACACCCCCCGGATGAAGAAGAGACACAAGTATTTTTTCAAACTTTTCAATCCTAAAACTACCTTCGAATTCGTTTTGCGCATGTCAGTCAAACGACACTTTTCACTGGACAACAAATAATATTTTTCTGTTACGCAAGTAACAACATGGTGATTTTGGCTAAATTGGGGGCCCTGATTTCAAAACTGAAATTAGTTTTCTTCTATCACGTCACGTTTTTGAGATAGCCACATGTCCCAATTTTGTCTGATTTTATACAGCGCACATACCCACGATCTAACATCTCGCACTAAACAGACGACTGCAACAGACAACAAATGTATTTTATTTCGCAATATATCGTGAGAAACGGCATTAGAAATATTTAATGCATTTGGCTTTTCTTTTATATGAAGAGCCCTAGCTCTCGCGTTGTAGGTACCAGCAGAAATCTCCCATCATATTGACATCGAAACGGCCCAGGTACGTGCCTTCTATGACGGATATATCTTGATGGAATCTCTCTCCTTGTTCATCACTTACTTCGCCAAGGGGGAAAGAAATCCAGGTGGGAATGCAGAAAGTGCATTTTTAAAGACATACGAGCTTCTAATTGCTCATATGCTTTCAGCTTGCGATCAACAATATCAGCATATTGGTCATGTCAGTGATTTCTCAAGAAGTTAGCAACAAGCGATTTCAAAGCATTCCAAGCAGCCAGTTCTAACGGATTAAGTCGCGAATCAAACTCCTCATTTAGCATCAGTTTCCTAATTTCAGGACCCAGAAAAGCTCCAGCTTTCAATTTTGTATAACTTTTATCAGCTCCAAACAAATTTTGAGAAATTTGAAGCCATCTCCATCCCGGTACATCGTTTTCACAAAATTTTTCATTAAACCAAGCTTGATATGAAGAAGCCGTAAAAAGACATTTGCAGAGCTAACCAAAGGCTGGTGTTGGTCATTATGTCTTCCCATTTGTTGGGGGCTTTGTCGAGGATGCCATATTTTTGCTGCATATTGACTGCTGTCTTGCCGACTGTTCCACAAACATAAAAAGCACATATGCTTTGTGTTCCTTAACTGCAACTCGTGGAGGAGAGAAACAACTTTCAGATCACTGCAAATTTTCCAGTTACACTTGGGATATTCCAAGAGATCGATAAGAATCTTCGTTGTCTGATATGTTTCCTTTCTGAGGATGCTGTAGCTAAACGGGGATTGATGGTTTCGTATTACCATTGTGCAACAACACGGCTTTAAGACTTGTTTTGCTGGAGTCAATGAACAACCTCCAATGAACAGGATTATGTTCACAACCCAGTTGGGCCATTAACCCATCTATATCTTTGCATTAGCATATATTTTCTGCACTTGCATTATGACGAGCAAGGTTTTCATTGCGGCTACGAAAGGACGAAATGGTTGTTCCTGGTTCCAGTAGATTCAACTGTTGAAGTCTGGACCCAAAAACTTTTGCTTTCTCTTTGGATAGATACAGATCACTCACCAGGTCATTCAGGCGGTCCTGACTGATGAGGAGTGGCGCAGACTCATGTTGAAAGGAGGGATCTGATTCAATAAGATCCTCCTTACTTTCAGTACCGGTACTCGCACGTTCATCAACAGACAAGGTATCTTCCTTTTCAGTTGGAGGCTGAGGTTCAGGCAGATCTGGGTCGGGGGGAACTGATTTAATGGCCGTCTTGCACACGGGGTAGGAAATTTTGGGCTTATTTTTTCAAGAAAATCCTCTGATGTTTGTCATGCAGAAGTAGCAATCAGTAACGTGATCACTCTGCTCACGCCACAACATGGGAACATCAAAAGGAATTTGCTTCCGTTTACCATCCAGCCAAAACAGAAGGCTTGTTCTGTAACGGTTGCAGCAAATATGTGGGGCCAATTTTTTATCTTGGTCGCCTACTTGGCATGCAAAATAGTGCTTGTATGCATATCTCATTCTGCTGTTCAGCTTTATACGGTGAGCAAGAGGATTATACTCGCCGCAGTCGTAACAAAAGTTGTCAGGGTGTTTGACACAACCACGTTTGGAGGTTGAAAGCATCATTGTAACAAGTTGTTTCAAATCAGTAATTTCAATGGTTAAAATAGCAAATCTGTGCACAAAATACGACTAAAATCAAACACTTTCTCTAAAATTCCCAACTGCCGAGAATTTCACTTAAACCCGGTCGCTAAAAGTACCTTCCTAAGTTAAAAACACTACTGACCAGTGTTGCCATTCTGTTATGAAGAAGAAACCCAGAATTTACCTTGAAAAAAAAACAGAAAATAATAAAAAAACCCAAACATACAAAATGTTTAGAAAAAGTCAAAATCAACTTGAAAAGCACGCTATCGGTACTACTTGCACACAAAAATTAAAGTAATATGCATTATTTGCATCATATTTTTAACAAAGTCTATTTTTAAACATAATGACCATAACAATTCACAAGTAGGCTAGCAGCAAATCAAATGTATGAAGTAAAATAAAAAAGCTAGCTAGATCTTTTCTAAAAAAACGTTTAATGTTTTCTTTTGCTTTCACTTAAATGCCCACATTGAAACAAGTACAGTACATGATACGTTCAAGGTCTTACAGTTTTCTTTTCACCCTAACCATTGCATTCATTGCAATATTTCACTACAATTCAAAATTTTACATTCACATCACGATCAATGCGTCCATAAAACAATGAAGAGATTTTCAACCACAGCATCTTCAAAAGCAAAAAAAGCATTCCAAAATCATGCACAAGCAGGCTTTGACATATCAGCGATAGACTAGAGTGCTGACCTATGCCTAGTTACAGCTTAATCTGTAAACCACTGATTATATTTCAATCAACTTGGTTAAGCCTAGCCCTACTACTCATTTATACTGGCTACTGATGACTCTGCACATATTATGCCTGTGAAATTACTTTACTGTATTCTTGAATGGAAAATACAGTAATACAACATACATTTCTAAAATTTGACCAGAGTCAAAAAAACCCAGATTTTCAATAAAAATCCCAGAACCCCAGATAAAACAGAAAAACCCCAGATCTAGTGAAAAAAACAGCTGTGGCAACACTACTACTGACACTAATACTATATAAGTATCTTGTTATGAAGCATTACATCAATTGTTGCATCACAAAGAGAGTAGTGTGAAGTAATAACTTTCAATTTTTATCAATAATAGATCTCATTGTTGCGACTGGATTTTAAAGTAGACCCGGATTGGAATGAAAGTAAATGGAATAAAGTGCAGATATCTCAATTTCTAGATGTGATAGAAAAAATCTGACTGCAGATTTGGGCTCAACACACCTGAAGCATTGGGAAATAATTGTTTTTCTTCGGCGTAACATTGTGTTGTTGACCAGTGTATTCGAACTCTCTTGTTTTAAAGCTCATTTGTCTAAGCGAAGAGGTCGTCAACAACATAATTCACTGCATAAGCTTGGTTAAACATGCAATCTCATTTAATTCTATGATATCGTGGCTGTAGACTGCAGAGTTTTTTAAGAAAGTCGTCAAATAAACGATCTGGTTTTAATTTTCGATTACGATTTTTCTGCATGTTTTTTACTATAAATTCTCCACACCTCCTCGACATACTGTTCACTTACATGTAGAAGTTTTGACAAGTTGACGTTCACACGCTTATGCGAGATAAACTTAGTTTTTGCTTCAGCATTGATTTCTCCAATTCCTACCCCGTTCTGTTGTATTCATTGCTTGGCCACCTAAGAATGAGCTTCCACAAGGAAATATCAGCAGATCTCGCGAGTGAAATACTGTGTATGCTAATATTTTAGTTTTTTCCGTCACGTTTTGTCTTTGTTTTAAGTACCCAAGCCTAAAATCACTTGGACTGGATGAATTCAAAACAAGCTACCAACGAGACAGCGGGGGACTCAAAACCAAATCGCAGGGACTAAGAACACGTATGTCCTGTTGCATTTCGTAATGAATTTCAAATACAAAATTTTCTGTTATGCGAAATATCTGTTGTTGCAAAAATTAAAGATCCTTACGCAAGAACCACAATCTCATCGTTCATTCTGTTAAACCATGGATGGAAGTAAACATTTTGCGATCAGTTACGTTTATCAAATTGTAAGCTACTTGTCTAGCCTATGAAAGAATAAGTTGAGACACAATCTGCGGCAAGTAATCAACTGCTCTGATTTATTCACTTGTCTTGAATTTGCTTGCTTTAGCCTTTCAACTTTTTACCCGCATGCATTGTTTGCAAATTTCAGGACTGGAGGATGTGTAGAGTTGCGTGAAATCGGTTTCATATTAAAAAATTTGCTGATTGATTTGATTTCGTCGCCTTGATGGAGACTATACTTACTTTAAAACAGATAGGTGCAAATCTGATAATAGATAACACAACCATAAAATTTTTAAGTAGAAGCGTACTATAAATTTCGAGGACAACCTTGCATACGTGTATAAGGCGCATCCCTAATTTTGATCAGTTGTTTTCATTTTAAGGACTGTGGATGCGAAATTTTACGTGAAATTGATTTCCTTTTAAAAATCTCCCGATAGCTTCCATGCTTACCCCCAATATGGAGAGAACGCAGCTGAAAATGGTTAAAGAGTTTTTACAACTTTTATCGCAAAAAAGATGCAGAAAACAATGCCCTCACTTGTTTCTGTAAATCATATACTTAGTTAAGCTTAAATCCAGCATAATATGTTGAATGCTTTTACTCAAAGTGGCATACGGTACATTTTCACAATTGAACCGAGCAGAACAAGCGCTTCGCTGATTGTGCTGACTGTTGATCTACACATGGATTATCAGGCCAGTCAGCACTTCCGGAATCTTTTTTCCAATCCAGAATATCGAATCCTGTTCCGGAATAACTTGTTAGGAACAAAATGAACTGATCGCACAGAGGTTTAGAATCCCGATCAGCGATCGCACGAGCTGTTAATTAGCTTGTTACATCATTCTGCCAATGACCGGATCGGCCCAGCATGAGCTGGCTAAGTGGCTTACCTGTCTTCTCCAACCAGTCCTTCAAGACCTATCCGCCAACTGCGTGTCTGATTCTTTTACCTTTGTAGAAGAAGTCAGAAACTTTACCTTCTCTCCCTTCTCTGTTTTTCTCTGTTCCTTTGACATTTCCAGCCTCTTCACCAACGTTCCGCTTGCTGAAACCATACAAATCTGCGCCGACGCCCTGTACAATAACAACGTCTTACCG
>Ga0210059_1017229_pt1 | contig 10328 bp, 3 predicted proteins | sample Ectturendosymbi2_FD_188042 | JGI IMG/M metagenome (GOLD analysis project Ga0210059, IMG submission 188042) | Ecteinascidia turbinata endosymbiont from Florida, USA - Sample 2 (SPAdes) (version 2) | ecosystem: Host-associated > Tunicates > Ascidians > Unclassified | place: Key West, Florida...
TTTACATTGGAAAATGTTGAACCTTAATAAAAATGACCAAAATGGCTATTTTTATCAAGGTTTTGGCCGTAAGCTTTGGAAAAAATCTGGCAACCCTGCGTCGAACTTCGCTCGCATGGCAACCGACGCAACCAAGCGTGAACATTATTGCGAGTGTAAACACTTTCCCACGCTCAGCTTGACTTGGCTCAGCCTTGCTTGGCCCCAGTGTAAACAAGCCTTGACGCAGGCACGTTTCTTGGCGCACGTTGATGGCCTGGTTTGAGCCAGTTGTTGAAACGCACTGCTTGGCAGAACTCCATCTCGAGGAGGTTTGAGCAGCCATTCGATTGTCTTGCCAACTGGTTAGCTGCAACATGTTTAAGAAAACTGAATGAGTTAGTGCACAATAATGTAGATGTGGTAATCTGCTTCAGGTTTTAGGCGTTGAAAGATTGCAATATTCTCGTGCTTACTGACGTAGTTGCGCCAAGAGAGTGAGTTACCAACATGGTCATGCAATATTGAATATTTCCTTCACAAAATTGCCACAGAGATTTCAAGCAATGTGGAAAATAACACCACGCTGTGGTCTCATCATAAAGCTGTGTGATTGACAAGATAACCAATGCGCGAGGTAACACTGCAGAACTGGGGAAACAATGAAACTTACAGAAAGAACGAGGATTCGGAAGGCAACAGCTATACATTGATACAGGGGCAAGTGGCAGGCAGCGACGTTGGTCAGTACATTAAAAGCAACTAAAAAAAGAACAGATAGTGTGATATTGAAAGTTGGCTTTGAGATCATTCAACGGAAACTATTTCCAGGTTTTTGCAGTCAAGGAGTAAATATTTGATTTGCAAAAGCCGCATCTACTCGTTTCGATACATGTCTGCGTGCAAAAGTGACCAAGATTCTTGCCTGATTTGTGCTGCGCTGTTTAATTGAAATTTGAAAGTTTTTGTGAAAAGCTATTGATAAGATTGATGTAAATTAGCAATCCATGTTTGTGACATGCAGCGTCGGAAAATGTAATCTACATGATGAATCACCAGGTGCAGGCACTATTAAATGAAGGGGCATGTCTAGCATATGAAAGGTAAATGCAAAACAAAGAGATAAATTTTAAAAATAGTTTCTGCACCTTGTTCGGGTCCAAAGGTTTCGTTTATTTGGTGCTTTAGTGAATACCTTCACTTGACGCATGTTTCCGGGTTTCGAGGATTCGTCTTTACCCTCTGCCAATTAGCAGAGATAGCGACAGCAACAACTGAAAAACTCGTGCGAAACGTGCCATACAACTGTCGCATCGTCTATTTTTTGGTTGTTGACGTTTCGGGTCTCAAATGGAACTCCCAAGTTCTGTCATTCGAAACAGTGAACTTTCTGATAACCAGGGGCTGCAACCTTTCCCTGGTCACGAGCCAAAAACAAACTCTGCAGGTATGGAGGGCAGCACTAATTTCCACCAACAGTTCCGTTCCCTTTGCTGTTTATGATGTTGATAAAACTTGGGAATTTATGGAATTGCGATAAGATTAACTTTTGATCTTCAAAGTTCATAACCATAGCCAAAACCCAAAATACGACATACAGTACATTTACAAGTTCCAAGTTCAGTGCATATACTGCACAACCCGGCGTCTGGTAGTATCTCCACATAGGAATGAAACACAGGGATTTGCAAGGAGGTCAGATTCATGAAATACAATACAACTAGGCGAGCCACGCAGTTACTACAATTTGGAACAAGGCGGGCCAGATTATTTTGCTTGACGGGCCGGATCAAACCCGCCGGCCTAGGGTTGCCGATTCCTGTGATAAACCAAAGACCGATATCTCAGCTACAGAATCCGCAACATTTTGGTACGTACTGATTGCTAATGGTAGTTCGTCAATTGGCGTTTAAGTTCTGGTAGTTAGATGACAATCGTGCCTTCTAATTGCTTGTTATCTTAACTGCAAATAACCGCAATTGTTTGCTTATCTAATTAGTTCTTTGTCGCACGCTTAGCTGACCGAGAGTGACGTAATCTCGTCCAGTTTCAACTGCGCAGGTAAAATTGGCTTACTTCAGTTTCTGTTGTGTTTCAAAAACCGCATTTGAGGATCAATCGCTGTTGAAGTACAATAGTATTCTACTTAAGTTGTGACAAGTGTTTGTGCTCATTATCTTCCGTGCCGTAAGCAATTTCTGTAGACCTGCAGGAAACACAAGGTTGCAATACTGTTGATGCACGGTTATTGTGAACTGTGATAATAATATGCGACAAGTTGTCGTATACGCGTTGAAAAGTGAGTGATCACTGATCACTCTTCACAATTCATAGCAGCTAGGGCTGATGTCACCAGCGTTTAGTGCGTAATTGATTCCTAACAATTTTTACATATTTCTAGTAAGAAAGTCACAGCAGTTGGAGCTTGTTAATCAGAGTAAACCACTCCCTCACCACGTGTGCTGGAGTTCAGCTGCAAAACAACCTTCAAGTCCCCAGGAAACTGAATTTCGATACACTGCAACTCAATGGCTTTTTTATCAATCACTCTTGTCTTTGATTTCTCCAAATTTGCGTTACCGAGGCGTTGTCACCGTTCGTAAAAAAATTAAGTGGATGGAGAGAGGATTGGTTTCCGCTGTGACCCAGAAAAACATAGCCTGGTCATAATATTTACTACATCTAATCGTTTTAGCTGTTAAACCCGATGATTGCTAGCTTTTCACACTGCGACTATGATAAGATGTGCGATCTGTCGTCAGTTGCATCAGAAAATAGAAACGTGTTTTTCTATCTGCAAAACATTTTACACTTGTGTGAAATTATGGTTGATAATGAGTTTGCTGTGACACAACATGATTTTTGCGCAATGCGATGGTCCCATACGACGCATCAAGTTCGTATCAATTTGAAAAGTGCACGGCAGAAAATGCTTTGATAAAGTTTTGCGGAAACTTTAGAGCCAGGCGAGGCGTTTCCACAGTTTCTGCGCTTCCACGACCTCCAGAGAATCTCTAACAACATGAGAGTTTTTAGACCAAAGGCAGAAGGTGCCTTATCATCATAAAACCACCCTATTTCCGTTAGCCTTTGGAAAACAAATTACCAGAAAATTCAAGGTCGACAATAAAGACAGATATCGAAGCACGTCGCGCAAACTTGGTGTGTTTAAGCATTTAAGTTCTAAAGCATTCGCTCATGAGCGCGTTTTGAAGGATAACTACGACAAATGCATTTGAGAGCAAACCACTTGACATCAACGTGTGACAGAACAATGCATGGCATATTTTCGTTTTGGTAAAAAAGCGCTTTAAATTTGTTCCTCTCTCTGTAAATTTAGCGACGATTTGAATTTTAACATTCCAAACCGAAAGCTTTTCCATAATGTTGTCTGATTTGTCACCACAAGCGTGTGCGCAGCAAATCTAGGTTCCGAGGTGTTGAAATACCCTGTTGCAATATTTCGGACTGGAATGGCGTGCAAGTTTTCAACTACACTCCTGCAATTTGTCTTCTGGAGTGACAGGTTTCAATGATAAAACTAGGTTCTGAAGCATACTCGTTCGATTGGTAACAAGTTTCATTTAATACAGTACATTTGCTAATACTTCCCAGCGGCCCTGCCACGGAACATGAAATTGATTGCTTGTTTGCTATGTGCAAATGACATTAATGTTAGGTGATGTACTGATTTTTATGACCGGGGCGCCGTCAAATTTTCAATAACTTTGAAACTAATACTGGTCTCCTACCTTGCTTTTAATAGCAACTGCAATGTGTACTACTGTAAGTCCTACGCTTTCAAAGAGGAACACAATAGTAGATGTAATGGGTGAGTAGGTTCACTACGCTTTCAAAGTGGCCCCCAATAGCAACTGTAATACGTAAAGTAGCTTGCCTGCAAATGGGCCCAACAGCAACTGTAATGTAGTCTGTAAATAGGCTATTTTGCTTTCAAAACGACCCCAACAGTAGTTGCAATGTGTAATAGCTTGCTTTCAAAGGGGCCCAAAGCAACTGTAATGTACGTCCCCCCAACGTCACTGATTTCCAGTCCTTCAAAGTTTAGTTTGGTGAGTCGAAGCTTTCTTTGGGGTAGTAAGTGGTGACGGGAATGAATTTTGGGGATCCTTTGATAGCGTGTCCCCTCCCAATTGGGGGATATGGAGTGCGGCTGATACGGGTCTGCTAAATGGAAGGAATGGTGATCCCTTTAAGTGGCAGTGACGATTCAAGCAGAAACAACCAACTAAATTCTGATATGTAAAAGTGCTTGTTTCAACAAGTCATCTGTTGCCATTTTTGGTATCACACCTTTAATTACGAAAATTATTTTTCAGAAGCACGGGAAAATGTGAAGAGGAATTACCAAAAACACTGCGAAAAAGCAAATCTTTACATATACTTTCGTCCAGCGATGCAACAACTGAAGAAAAATCTCCTACAAATTCCCGTTTTAGGTGACACCTTGATCCTATTTCGATACAGCAAGAGAAGCACTTGTTTCTTCAAACGTTGCCTAAATAATTTGCAAGTTTCTTTAACAGATATTGAGTGCAATTGCGAATTCATCAGTTGTTCCTCAACAAAAATTCGCTTTGGTGATTCCTTGATTTTCTTATCTTACTCGGTTACGCCCTAGTAACCGAATTGTGACGAAACGTAACCAATTGTGTCGGCGCCAAATTTACTCCGTCACTAATCACGGAATTTGATGCACATAGCGTTATTGCCGGTTCGTTGACTCCCTTCGGCAACAGTCTCAGGAAGCGGCTCTGTTTTTGTGACCGTTGCTGTACCAGTAGGAATGTTCTTTGTGCTGTGAAAAGGGTGAAGGGTTTTGTGAACGTTCGTTTGCATTGCATCATCAGCAAAACCTGGTCTTTGTTGAAACATGACGTCGATTTATCTTTAAAAAGGCGATTTTGTGTGAGGAAATCCGTGCAACTGCCAACTAGCGCGTTTCTCAAGCACAGCTTTTTCAAGGCCTGTCTTATCACACACACAGCTGTGTACTCCTTTATGCGTGCAGTCAGACCAACCTGCGTTACAGCTTTCTTCCAGATAATTTGCGATATGAAAACGAAGTGTTTTTGGAGGCTTTGCACCTTCGCTTTCATAGTTTGAGCAAGGCATCCAAGAAAATAGAAGCCTGTCAAAAGTCTGGATGATGTCAAGGAAGTCGTCCGTGTTTTCGCGAAAATCTGGCTCAACTCCCACTGTGAATCGAAAAGCTGAATGTCCACTGTTCAGTACAACGTTGTTGTTGGAACCAGGGTTGTCAGGTTGGCATTCTAAGGCCAAATTCCAGAAATTTGTCCTTTTTTGAAGTGGTTTAGCATGAAAAAATGATGTTGGCATGTAGGTCATAGTTTGGCATTTTCATGAAAAAAAAACATTGTATCATGAAAAAAACATCGTTTGGCATTTTTTGAAACCTCTGGCTCAGTCACTGCTCTCGGTGTTGAATTATTATAGAACTTTTTCTCAGGACAAAGGTCCTCTTTTTTCTACCGCGGCTGCATTCTCGAAGAAAAAAGCCGTTTTGTCGTCTAAGTGACGTCACAGGGCTAAAGACAATAATTTTATGCGCAAGATTTCGAAAACTGTGGCACATAGCACAGTACAGTGTTTTAAGCAGTGCACACTGTGCAGTTTTCGGAAAATAAACATAAAGTCTATGCAAATCACGTCAGCTGTTGTGCTGTACAGTATTTAAGTTTTTTTAAGAAAGGATCTGCTGTACAGCGTGTGTTGTGATTTGCAGATTATTGGTATTCTTTATGCTTGTATGTATGTAACGGGTGCATATCAGTGCAGTCATTAGCAATATTTTAATATGCGCACATAACAGTGCTGCCAGAATTTGATACAAGTTTAAACCATGATAAAGCCAATTTAGCTGATTTCCCCGGTTGAAAACAGTTAAGTCAGTGTGAATGTAGCAGGTTTTGATATAAATGTATACCAGAGCAGCCAGATTTGGTAGAATTTCAGCGACTCCTCTTCTGAGTCATCGGAATTTTCGAAAGGACCGAGAGCCAAGCCTTCATATCTTGATGCTAAACCCTCGATACCACTGGAGAAGTACGAAGCAGCGTAACAAGTTTTGACGTGCACTGCTTTAAACGATTTCACTAAAACTGATGAAATTTTTTTGCCCAAATCTCTTGAGGGAAAACTGGTTGTATTGTTTCCTTAACTGAACTAAGGTATGATCGTTTTGTTGAATAACTGCAGATGGTTTTCTGGAGCAATTTAGGTTTGATAAGCGTGATGATTTGAAAAAACACTGCTGAAGTGAACTCACTGCAACATGAAAGAAGTTGGTTGATTAAGTTAAACTATGACTCACAATCAAGGTTTTTTCTAATTATGATTTGAGCTAAAGAATTGTGACGCAACACCTGGCCTAAGCTTTTTTCGGCCAAACATAATGACAGTACGGGTACGATCTATTTCGGAAGTTTTATGATAAGATTTTGCTTCCCTTTCAGAGTTACGAATGACTCTTTGCTTGCGAAACACGCTGTAACGTAAACCACAATATGTCTGCAGAGAAACAACGGCATCAGATGAGCAACTTTACAGCAGACTTGGAATCAGCGCCAGATGATGTTGGTCTGGATAAGCAATAATCTGAAGGTTAACTTCTTTTTCATATTATTATTGACTTAGTACGATATATTAAAGATGTATGATTCCATAATTTTTCATCTGTACCCAATAAACATCAGTCCAGTCCAAAGATTTTCGATTTGACAACCGGCCGCAGTGCAGTAATGTACGCAGACTGCGAGTAAAAAGGCAGACTGTGAAGAACAAAACTAGGTTTCGCGAATTCTGCTTGGTGAAGTTTGCCCACACTTTTTTTCTGATCAAACCGCTGAAAATAAGCTCGTCGCATTAGCTTTAAAATGTTTTGGCATGATTCAAAACTACTGCCGCATCTTTCCCCTACACTGCAAGGTAGTAAAAATCCGCAACGTGCTGTTGCGATCGGAAAGCCCGAGCGGCAAGTGCGCAAAGCTTCGCACTGTGGCAGCAAGCAACAATAGAGTTCACATGCCATGATCACTCTCCGCGTACGCTAGTCGTTACGTTCAGTCGTTCACAAGTTAATATTAACAGAGCTTCCACGCCACGATCACTCTTTTATTGCTTGTTCGCGCCACATATATGTATCGTGTTGTTCTTCGCGCACAATCCGTTCGTGGTGGATTGCACATTCAGTGCAACGCCAGCGGAGTGGTTGCAACAGTACCAAAATGATAAATGCATGCGTTGTAATAAAGTTCATGAATTTACTGTCAGGTTACACTGCATTTAAAAATTCTAGAAGTAATTTATTTGAAGTTTCTGATTAGCGAATCCAGGTTGACAAATTCATTCGATGGTGTTTGGGTTCGTTGAAAATGAACGAAAGTGTGTAAATAAAACTTTGTCTTTCTGATACTTGTGTTCATACTAACTTCTTGTTACTGGTGCTGCTCTCACATTTGATTCGTCACAATGTCTTCTTCGCTGTGTTATTTCAGATCAAAGAACAAAACCATCCGAAAGACTATTTGCAGAGCAGAAAGAAGCTAAACGAGCTCTTACGTAGAAGTCTGATTAAAAATAAGTCTTTACAGTCATCGTTACTTGTTTCTTAGTAAGCCAGTGGCTCTCAACCGCCGTGTTGCAAGAACTCCGCTACCTTGCCGCAAAGCAAAATTGAATTTTATAGCTTGAATGCGATGTGTTAAACAAGACCTACATAACATACGACCGGAAGAAGCTTTCTTTGCGGCTTACGAGAGCTTTTCAGAAAATGTTGCAAAAGCCAAACTTCGGATAACTGATTGTCATTCCAAAATTTTTCCCCTACTACAAAGATATAAACTTTTACATCCCGCGGCAAATTATGTTGATCAACCTGGCCCTTCGAGCTTTCTGAATTGTGCGGACCTGTGTTGACGCATCGTTAATGGGAAATATACAAATTTTCAACCGACAGGAGAGCTGCCAAATTTTTTGAAGTCTTGAAATTGTGTCGCTGCATAGAAAAGGTTGGGAATCACAGCAGTCCACTTCGTAAATGTGACTCTTTTACATACTCATCATGAAACTGTAGTGAGGATAACTAATTATAAATACATGGTTTCATAATGCTTTGCCTTATACTTTGATTTACTAATAATCAACGAAGAAACTATTTGGATATTGAAATTAACAGGCGTCTCTAATTGCTTAAGTAGAAGCAATGAAGAAATTCCAGCCAAGTTGGAAGCAGTGCCAGCGAAGTTGCAGCTACTGCGTGAATACAACTCAGTTCACGTAAATACAAGTCTTGTGCTTGTATTGCGGTGACTTTGAAGCTACAAACGTTCGTTCATGGTGACGCTCCATTTACAGTAGTTAAAGTACTTTTTCAACCAAGTCCTCTTCCTACCGTCAGTCCTGCGTTGTTAATTTGACAAGTGCATTGCGTTGTCCATTCCAACATGTGGGAATGGTTCAATACGGGAAAGTCCACAAAAACCGCAGGGCGTCATAAAAAGCTTTGCATGAAAAAGTAGCTCTTCTGTGCTTTTAATCGCTTTTGTGAAAGTTCATGACGTTCCAGCGCCATTGTTGCGTGTTCAATGTTCCCTTGTTGTGTTCGTGTTGCTTCATTTCGTTGTTTTTTCGTTATTTCTTTGTTTCTTTCTTCGAAATGAAAACAACACGATTTTCATAATTCAACGATTTTAGGAAGTGGTAAAATGCGCAACATCCAGCTGACTTCTGACTTTTTCGAGGCTCTGCCGTTCATGGTGCGGTTCTTTTTCTCTATCTGGTTTGAAAATCACGGTTGTAGGAGACTTCTTAAGATAATCAGCTTGCATTTATCATGACTGTAAGCGTTCCAACAGCAATACTTTGCTTGAGAATCCTTATAAAAGTTTCGTGTGCACCGGTTCCTTACATTCACGCATTACCTTAATCATATGCGAAAGGCACAAAATTAGTCTGTTTCTTTCAGCTGGAACAAAGACACGCAGGGTTTAATTAAAAATCGAAACAGCGGACGAATTCCAGAGGAACTATAATAATCTTAGTTAACCGGTCAACGTGATTTCTGCGGAGAAAGCCACAATGTCAGTAGGTGCAGAGTCGCAAAACGATTTGGAAGTAGAAGCTATTGTGAACCCGAACAGCACAGGTCATTTAGGTAAACCCTGGAACGTTCAGCTGGGGTGCAATTAGAAATAATTTTTTATTAACTTCGCCACAAGCAGGGCCACAGTTTTGTTCTAGAGAAAACGTTTTTGAAGGGTAGTACACTGGCACAGTCCCGTCTCCACGAGGGGGGCTTTGGTGGGCGTAGACCCCCCCAAGAAAGCTCCAAGCCCCGCCAAATTGAAATACGAAACTCTACAAATAGTGGAATTTTTGTCAAATTTGAATGTCAAGTCCCCTTGCACGAATGTAAAGCCCCCCTATTGACGACTTTCAGGAGACGGTTCTGCACTGGCAGTGAACCTTTGAATGGTATGAAAGCTATTAGACATTTCTAAGGCAACATTTGTCAATTGCAGAACATTCCGGTACAGGTTCTCTGTATCTCTAATTCTGTAGGACTTAATAGTCCCTGTTAATCAAAAAAGCTTTTGCAAACATGTTCGTTTAACTCTTCGCGGGCCGTAGTTTGGAAACCCTCGGTCCACGTTCTTCAACTGTGTGGATTTTCACGATTGAATGCACATTTTAAGCTACATACGCAAAAATATAGTAGTGGTAGAACTGTCCTTTCCATTTAAAACAAGCAGCGCAACAAAAATACAAACGAGATATTTGCTAAAAGAAATATTTGTAAAATTATCAGAGTTTTGAAACATTGAAGCACTCGTGTGGAGGTTTTAAAATTTACCCTCAACAATTTATTGTGGCAATACTACATAAATATGTTTTTTGGCCTGTTTTCACAAATCCATGTAGCCTATCGCCTAAATTCAGTTCAACTCTGCAATGATAAGGAACACAAAAATACATGAATGAAGCAGTGCTGCGATGACTTTCCAAATGCACCGATTTATGAAATGCATGGGGGATGATGGGAGGCTACGAAGGACCAGGGTTCATTTAGGTTTTAGGTCATTTAGGTTGAAAACCTCCCAAGGACGAAGCTATTTTTCGTGTAAGGGGAACAGTTTATAGCATTAAGTAAACGTGTTTTGCTCTGAGTATAAAGTTTAAGATGTGAAATGTGGTTAAATGGTTTGTTGAAGCAAAATGCGTTGTAGGCAAAGATCAAGCCACCAGAAGAAAATAGTTTAACGTTATCACATTGAACATTTTCTGTTTTCACACATTTGAAATATTCG
>Ga0210059_1017230_pt1 | contig 10327 bp, 9 predicted proteins | sample Ectturendosymbi2_FD_188042 | JGI IMG/M metagenome (GOLD analysis project Ga0210059, IMG submission 188042) | Ecteinascidia turbinata endosymbiont from Florida, USA - Sample 2 (SPAdes) (version 2) | ecosystem: Host-associated > Tunicates > Ascidians > Unclassified | place: Key West, Florida...
TACGACTGAATCTCCCGCAGCAATAAAAGCAATTACTGCGTTCATTCGTGACACTGACATCACCACAGCTCATGGCTGACGAACCTCTGCTTTGCATGCCTCTTACCAATTGTTGATCAGAGGCAGATGATGACTGCTCTCTTTGATTAAAGGAACCCTCAGGAACAGGCCTGTAGCTTGGTGGAGGTCCCTGTGGACAAAAAGATCCTGCTTGGTTGAAAGTCGGAGAGTGGTCTCCAACACAATTCTTGTGCCTTGCTTCTGGGATAGTTTGGGTAGGACGTAGCTGATTGGAATAGCAAGACAAACAATCGTCGAATTCGCTTCACTCGAAACCTATGAATGGGTTAACAGCAGGCAGAAAAGTTGCAATGCATAAGGCTGGTGTTAACCAGAGAGCTGTGTGTAGAGTCGACCGTTTTCACTGTGTAACAGGTGTGATGATAACGGTCGCCGCACATGGGTTTGAAAAACACAAGGAGCAATTTGTACAAATTGTCTTCCAACGCTTGGTGAAAGCATTGATAGTGCTCTAAAATAAATCAACAAAGCAAGATAAGAACGTTGATTGATTCAGGGAACTTTTGACTTCTGGCCCGCATTTCAGCATTTTGCAATCAGTGGCTTTTGCTCAACATATCAGTTATAACAAACAAGTTTGTTTTTTGCAGTTCTATAAACAATTTGAGTGATTCCTTGTCCTTAGAATTTCTCCGAAACATTCCTTTATTTGAAGAAAATCTTTAGACACTTAGATGGCCGAACTCTTATTTAGAAACCAACATTGGGCTCACACACTTTGAGAAAAGTAATGCAAAACCTTTCGGCAGCGTTTTTCTAAATTGGTGCTGTATTCTGCATGCCATAACGTTTCAAATTAATTATTATGCAATAAAATGCATTTGATTGATTATGTAACAAAAATGACTAACAAAATTGTTGACGTAACAAAATTAAATCAAATGTATCTAAATTAACCGGCATACTTTTCCGATAGAAATTGGTAAGTCAGGATAATAATGCTTCATCCCAACGAGGTTTAATGTTTTAGAAAAAAATGACACACACCCATTGAATAGTATAGCCATGCTATAACAACTGGTAATATTTGAACTTCAGATTAGTGAATAAAATCGAAGAATTTATCAGTTCGTACAAGATAGCACTAGCTTATGGCGTTTTCTTTCTGTGAAAATGGAAGGTTTTTTTCTAATGATTGTCTTAAAGCTTTTGATTTGTAAATTTCCGCTCAGTAGTTTCCCTCTTATAATGAGATGCAGATAGAGAAACAAAGAAAAAGGGAATTTCTTATCGTGTTCGTGCGATTGAATCCAATGAGAAGATTGCATTCAATAACTTTTCAGTACTTTGCAATATGATCGCAAAACTCACATATTCTTTAATATTAAACTTAAATGAAATGACAAAGAATCAGCCAATATCTTCTACAACGCCAGGTAAATTCAATTTTTTTATCACCAACCACTCCTGAAGAAAAATTTAGCTAATTAACGGATTAGACTCTGAAAAATCATGTGGACACGATGATATTCCGGTGCGCACTTTGAAATTGTCAAAATACTTACTGGCACCGCTTCTATCAAATGTTAGAAACGAAAGCATATGTGACGGTTTCTTTCCGGACAATCTAAAAATCGCTAAAGTAGTACCACTTTTTAAGTCGGGAGATAGCGAAATCCCTACTAATTACAGACCCATATCAGTTCTAAGATACTTTTCAAAAATCTTTGAAAAGGCACTGTACGTAAGACTCAACGATTATTTCACCAAAAGCAACTTGTTGAGTCAGCAACAATACGGTTTTTGCAACAACCATTCCACATCCTTGCCTATTACAGACTTGTACGAAAACCTTCTTCATCACCTCGATAAAAAACTTATATCATGTGCGGTTTTCTTAGATCTAAGAAAAGCATTTGACTCAGTGAATCACTACATTTTGCTGACAAAACTCGAGCATTACGGCGTAAGAGGAAATGCGCTCAAACTAGTACAGTCTTATCTCTCGAACAGAAAACAGTACGTTCAAGGGGGAAATATTAAATCACCTTTAAATTCAATTCTTTCTGGGCTCTCCCAGGGTTTAATTCTAGGCCCATTGTTTTTTTAAATATTTATAAACGACTTACCAAAGTCAAATTCTATGAAAAGTACACTTTTTGCTGATGATACAGTTTTAGTTCAAAGCGACAACAATCTGGGAAAATTACAAAACTTGCTTAATCATGAAATGACAAAAGTAATGGATTGGCTAACCGCAAACAAACTCTCACTAAATATTTCCAAAGCAAAATATATCTTGATCACAAACAAACATGTGTACTGAATCCTTTATAATAAATGTAAACAGTAATCGTATTGAAAAAACTTTGAGTTACAAGTACCTTGGTGTAATTGTAGATGAAAAACTAACTTGGCAAGAGCATTGTAAACAGTTGTGTTGTACTATATGCAAATATGTCGGTGCAATGTATAAAGTTAAACATTATGTGAATATCCAAGCTTTACGTATGTTGTATCACAGCTCAATAAACTCACGAGCACAGTATGGGATTATTGCCTGGGGAAGAGCAGCTTCATGTCATTTACAGCCAATATCGGTTGTTTTAAACAGCGCCATGAGATGCTTAAACACAGATACACTTTTGACAAACAAAGTTACTACCATTTATAAAATGCAAAAAATTCTCCAACTAAAAGATATATACAACCTTGAAGTGAGCAAATTCATGTACAAATATAGTACCTCTCAGTTACCGGCTACGTTTAACAATTATTTTAAACTCATTACTGATGTTCATTTATATAACACAAGACAAATCAAAACTCGACAATTTGCTTTACCAAAAGCACGTTCAAAGTCAGGTGCTCAAATAATAAAATGTAGTGCAATAGAAATCTGGTCAAAAATTCCTCCGGCGATAAAAAATAAAACGTGTTTGGCACTTTTTCTGGCAGAGTATAAGAAATATGTACTACTCAGTCACTAGAACCATACTTTGTGTTCTTATTTATTCCTGTACATAAGCCAAGTGGATTGATTTAAACACGTATCGCTGTTAAAGTGGAAAGTGTCAAATCATGAAGTATCTCTGTTATGTATTATACCGTCAGGCTTTTGTTGCCCTCACAGAAACTAGTCGCATCAAACCAGTGTATGAAGTTGTGGGATGCGTAATCTATAGACACAAAACAAATGCACTTCCGTTTCTCATGAATGCATCGACGAGCTCTTTTCCGCAAAACATGATTGGGCGACCGGTTCTCAACCTGCTTAAATCTCGTGACACTATTGCGGTTCTGCAGCGGTCTATAGCTTTTGACGCATTTCCTCTTTGGCATTCAAGAATGTTTTGAATGTATCAAAACAATAAATGTTTAATGTGACAAATTTAAACCGTTTTCTTCTGGTAGCTTCGATTGTTCTTGCCTGCAACACAATTTACTTCAATCTACCATATAACCGCTTTGCACATGTTACATTTTATATCCAGAACAAAAGACTTTTACTATCTATTATACACTGTTCCCTTTACACTATAAGCAGCTTCGTCCTTGGGAGATCTGCAGCCTAGATAACCCTTGGTCCTTCGCAGCCTCCAACTCCCTCATGCATTCTATACATCGATGAACTTGGAAGTCATTGCAGTTCTTCATTATAATAATCATGATGGCGGCATTCCTGCGTGTGTGGTAATAGCTAGTATTTTATCAAAATACAGTAAATGCATTACCGCCATCAAGCGTATACTCTGCACTACCGCAATGTATATATCCTCGTCGTCTTCCGTGTATTTATGTTTTTCTCTTTACTGCGATGCATGTTTAAAGTCTAGCGTTTTGCGTGTGGGAGTGAAGACGTTACACAATATAATACAGTAAATGCATGAAGATTTTAAATCAGTTTTTACTCTTGAGCCGTCCAGGTTATTCAAGACATATAAATTTGCTGCAAGATTGTAACATTTGTTTCACAAAACAATCGTGTTGAATATTTTGCTATATTCTTTCAGCCATGGTCTTCAGCTGGACCGGTTTATTTCCTAAAAGACATCACTCTCTTGCTTGATACCTGCTTTTAACACAAAAGAACAATTTGTCGTGGTTAGTGCAGGGCACAATATTAATTCAATTAACATTTCTTTCTGAAAGAAGCTTGTAACTTTTGTTATGGTATTTGTTGAATATTTTAGCCTACTGAGCATGTCCAAAACCAGATAAAACCATTTCATGTGTTCGTATCATGATTCAAAAATTAAAATTTTTCAAGACTAAAAGCAATGCTTCTTTCTGCATTTTGACCCACTAAAATTTTTGCAACATTTTTATCGAGGGTTTTCCAAATAAATCGTTCAATCAAAGTCTGTGCAAACTTTGTCCTGAGTCCGATTGCACGCTTAACCCGTTTTGTGCGTAAAGAATAAATTGGCAACAACTTCTTGAAAGTCATCTGCTAAATTGTGATAAATACTGCACCAGTTTGAAAGTCTGAAGTTTTAGTTGGCTCACAAAAAATGATTACAAAGTACTTATCAAATCTAGTCCCTAGATTCCCGTGTTTAATTTTTATGTTTATATTGGTAAATTCACTCTTGAGTTTTTCAGATATTAACACAATTTAAACCTTTCTATTTGTATTTCTGAGAAATGGTGCAACTAGTTTTTGCGGCTCTTAGTGAACAGCTTGCGTTTGCTACTTGTTTTTGCGACTCTTAGTGAACAGCTTCTTGCTAAAGACTTAAGTCGATTAAAACCTTATAACACTATTTCAATCTTCTCAGCCTGAAAATATTCATTTTGGCTTTATTTAGTTAGGTCTTGTACGTTAAACCCATGCGAACGGCACAGATCATGGCGACCATATCTGTTCAGTATGGATACACTTGATTTTGCTTTATATAAGATATCAGGAATATTTCTTACCAAATCATGTCGTCAAATGACTATGCTGCTTTGCTGCAAATCGACTGCATTACAGTTTAGCAAATTCTTAGGAAGAAAAATGTCCACATTCCGCTGATGAGTTAAGTGATAAATGTATAAGCTCGGGAAAGGGGAAATTGTTGGACGTGATGCTGTGATTAAGGGGAAAGGTGCTGTAGAGCAGGTGTAAAAGGTTTTGTTTCCATATAGTCCTATCGTCAACATGCTTTAACAAACGATTCTTTCTATGATCTGAAAAGTAACAGCCACTTTCATCAAAGAATGAAGGCTCCAAATCAATGATTTTGAGAATATGTGCACCGAAAAGTTTTTGTTATTTACAGTATATACAAATTTATCATTGAAATTTTAGATAACGTCGCGGTCAATTTTTATAACTTCGCTTCGCAATACCTCGCTTGAATAAAAAAATCTGATATTGAAAGTTCGGAAAGCACGGCAAAAACAGACACTGTACAGTATGTTAAAAAATCATTATTTCCATAATATTCTCAAAAATCATCAAACTTACATCTATAGACATCTACTTGTTGTGGTGGGATTACGAACGAAACGTCTCTTAATTAAACTGTTTTACTTTTGGATTATCTCTAATTTTTGAATTAAACATTTTCAGATTGAGTTCACTTAACAGTAGTTAGTGATAATTAGATAGCCATGATGACTGGCTTGTATCGTTAAACAGACGTTTATGAACCTGGTTTTCTACATAAAGGCTCAAACTAAAGAACCGATTTTCTTATGCTTTTCTTGAACATTTCGGTCTTCCATTGAAAATTCAACCAAAATATGTTTGTGATGGTATTTCCAACGGTGCAAGAGACACTGGAAAAGTGCTTCATGTAGTTAAAGACTTTATTAACAGAAGTTGTTTAGTTTTTTTTTAAACAGAAGTTTTGGAGTCTCTTGAAGAAATTATTTTCATGTGAAAATTGCTATAGACTACGTTTTGCAAACAGTTCACAAAAATAATTATTTTATTTGCATGAAAATTAGGTACAAATATAACCAAGATGTTGATTAGCTTTTCCCCTCTCTAATTTCTACCCATGGTCGTCAGGAAACTTTCAGGATAGGAAATGTTTGAAACGATTAAGACTTTTTTAAAAACTTAAGAACATAAAGTACGTTAAGGGTTAAAGCTGTTTCTCTTTGTTCCTTTGCAAAGCCGAACGCTTTCAAGTAAAATAACCAGCTCTGCACAGATGCATCGTAGTTTTCTGTATTTCAGAAGAAGATATTCGGAAACTAGGCATTAAAAATAACTTCATATTGCACTTTCGCTTGAACAGGAAGGTACAAGATTACACTTATAATTAAAGCAGAGTAATAACACGAAGTAACTGCCGGAAAACAGACGGTGGAAAGCTGCATTAAGTTGCAGGGATACCGTGTAATATTGGAGGTAATACATGTATCAAAAATCAGACACTGACTTCCTTAGTAAATCCTCTTGCGGTTTTCAAAATTAAGTTTAGCAACTTGTTGATTTGTAAGTTAGCACGACCTTGCAGTGACTTCACTGTATGTGCCTTTTTCTGATGCGAGCTTTTTCATTTGCTGAGTGGTTTGCCGGCTATGCTCTGTGTGTTCTATCGTTCAGTGGGCTGAATATAGGGAGCGGCTCATTATGCAATAGTAAATTAAATATTTATTGAAAATAAAAGGAATGTCTTGGGTGTTTCCACTGTATTCGTTTTAGTCTTTAATGTTTAATTCCGTTTAACTATGTGTTTAACGTTTAAAAGAGATTCGATTTCAATTAGGTTTCTAAAAATACATCAGCCTTGCGGTGATACATTCACGCTGATTTTTGAGTTAGAGCACAACTAAATCAGATTAAGGCTAAAGATTGATGCAGTTAATGTGAAAACATAGTGCATTAGCCTTTAGGCAAACTGTTGAAGTTATTTCAGTTGGATTTTGCTTTGTATAGAAAGCAAACAATTTATTTGTAGGCAGGGATCTAGAAGCAAGAAATCACTGCAAAGTACATTTCATGAGAAACTATGCTTTTTCGTGATGCAAAACAAATGTTTTTAAATTTGTCACTAGATTTCACGGTAATGACGTTAGAAAACGCACACAGCTGCGTTTTTTTAAAATTACGAGAAGTTTCGTTTTTTCCTTTTATATGTATAAGTCACATTGATATATCAATCGGCAGTACTTCATTTAGTTTGAATAAAAATGTGCAAAATGTTTGTAAGACAAATCCAATGCTTCTAGATATGAACATAAACGCTTATAGAAACAGAGCGAATTTCGTTGAAAAACAAAATGGTGCACCACCGGCAAGCACACACACGTTTCGGAATACTAATCATAGTTTGATTGAGAGCTTGAATAACAATCCTAGGTAGAATTTTAGCAAAGTATTGATTGCTGATTGAGGATGCCTAAAATAAGTTAGCAATCATTGATCACAGATTGTGTTTATGAACGTTGGTGATTTTGCATGAAGTTAAATGCAAACTTAGGTTTAAAGAGTATATTTTTATTTGAGTAAACGATTTGTGTTACTCAACAATGAAAAACGTTTTCACCTGAAGTTGCATTCAAAGAAAAAATCATTTTCGTTGTAATTTTCATATTTTTCAACTTAATTCATGGTCGTTGTAAAAAGTAAACAAATCGAATGGCAACTCATTGGCAATAGCAACAACACAGGCGAAAGCAAGAGCGGCAGGCCTCTTTGTATATTTTCATGGCTGCTTGGTTTGATCAATGTCACAATATATCTTTCTTTTCTTATCAATCAGTATGGATTGAATTTGTGTTTTCTTTTATAAAATAAAGAATAAAAAAGCGAGATCCTACAATCCCTTTAATCTCTTCATAGCCTACGACTTCATGCAGACATTGTGGCTTCGATGAGCAAGAATGTTTGAACCTGACTATTTTCTTACATCATCCACCTCTGTTGACATAGTCATTCTTTTAATTCCAATACAAAAGCCTTGCTTTATACAACTTCATGCAAACCTGCACAGCGTTTGCTATCTTCGTCAAATGCCATTGTATTAAATATCAACATACACTCTGCGCATTTATCACCCTTGCTGAACAGCACGCCTTGCCAAACACTAACGAAATCGCATGTATTGCAATCACGAGTTGTTTTAAACAATATCTTGTGCTTAATCTGTGACTCTTCTGGCATTTGAAACAGCATCGATCTTCACTTTTTTCCAGAGCTAAGAGAGTTTTAATTTGAATGAATCAGAAAAACGTTAAATGAATCAAGTTTCGTGTCACCATTCTTTGTTCTAATTTGAAAAGACTTTTGTAAGATTATGATCATTTTTTTGCCAGGTTTAAGCTTCACGAAGAACGTTTGTGCATTTTTTTGCAACGGACGAAATTCCGTAATAACGAAAAATATCATTTAAAACTGCAAACACTATCAACAAAAAGCATTTTCTTAATCTTTTGAGATTCAACTCTGCACAAGAACACCTTGTTCAGAACTAAACTACGTCACAACTCCATCAGTATGTAGTTGTGACAGTAATTGTTGCATGACAGCAGATTTTGTAAAACAGTAGCATTTGCCATTAGCAGGGTCAGAGAAAATTCGACCTTAAATCTTGTATTCAACATTTACCAATTATCAAAGTCTGTATTGCCATACCATTGTGGTTTGTGATATTTCTTCCAAGAAGCTCACTAAAAGCTGCTGTGTTCCAGGTATACTTTGCCGTATAAGGCAAATTCAATAACGTTCTATGACAAAGTACTCTGCAAATTTACCAAAAGCAAAGGTACCCCTGTTGCCTATTGGAGTGCGTGCTATGCGTTTCTTCAAAGGTACAAGTATATCTTCAAATGTTGAAAATTACTTTAGCTTGCATTTCTCTGCACTTTCCCAACAACAAGCAAATGTAAGCTGTGATTTGTACGTTGAGAACAAAATGGCGCGTGAGCTGTTTTTCATTTTCGTTACGCTTATCGCGCAACAATAAGAAAGTAGAGAAGTTAAGGTTAAAATCAGGTCAGTTTTACTCACATTGTTTGACAAACGTTTCACCTAGACCTATTACAATATTTTTAATAGCAAAAAGGCAAGTCAACTACAAGTTTACATGAGGATTTCGCATACCTGTGAATGCATTCATAAAATTCATAAAAAAGCTTCGTGGCTTTTTCACAACATCAAAGCAGAAATGTCGACACTTCGTTGCATTTAGAAAACTTTTCACTAGAACCCCTTTTCATTCTCTGAAGCTTTGTTGTTGTAGAAAAAATGACACAAAGTTATGTCAGACGAAATAACAATAACTTTCATGTACAACATTTCTTGGGGAAACGATTCTTTTTCATTTGCTTTGATGAGCCGAAAAATAATTAATGTGAAATACGTGTTGCGCACAAACTTGCCATTTGAAATTTTTCTATATACTTACGTTAACGAGGTGTTACGTTAAAAATTTTCTTTTTCTAGCCATTTCACTGCTGATGGTTTGTCGATAGTTTTTCCTACAATTGACTTTATTTTTTAAATCTATATTCATTTTTCCTATTTTTACTCACACTTGAATGTTTGTTGTAAGAAACGTGTTTTTTGAGCCAAGGTGCATTTGCACTGAAACCTTTGTGAGAAGTTATAGTAATGATATATTTACTGTTGAGACTTTGGCAAAATGTTTTTAACTAAAAACGCCAAAAATTGTGTACTCATCGATTCTTTTCTAATCTAACAATTCCAACATCATCCCATTTGCTCAAAAAATAGATGTTTTAAAATTTCATGTAAAAAGATTTTGGAAACTTAGTCGTACTTTGAATTGTACATCAATAATTACAGTTTGCAAATGTCTCAAAGTGATAATTTTCTCTGATACAGGTCCTGCCGTACACACACAACCTCTGCCACATGCGAGAAAGAGAGAAACCTGTCATCTAAGCAGGTACTACTGAAGTAAATGCAAATGTCAATTCAGGCTGCTGGTTAACTTATAGCAGAGTGCTTTAAACAGACTTTTCGTAAACAGATTTCAACTATTATAAATGTGCTGCTGAAGACTGGTGACACTATTTCAGGCAAAAGTTGTTTTTGACCTAGGTAGCTCAGATTACCTTCTGTACAGTTTATGAAGCAGTTGCCCTGTAGCGTTAATGGAAGCTATGTTACGGGGGACAAGGTTGATTTGAAGGCGCGTGGCTTTTGTGGTGAAAACTGAAGAGTTCATCACTAAAATATTTTTAAATACTCAACGCATTACTGGTTTCTAACAATAACAAACCGCTTTCAACTGTTACTCGGCGTTTGTTGACGTGCAGCAGATTCCGCTGCGTGGTCGATTGCTGGAATATTTTCAGCTGTGACCGTTGCTGTGCGTGAGGGTTAGTATTTGTGTCG